>JGI24698J34947_10002073_pt1 | contig 10710 bp, 8 predicted proteins | sample TergutMp193P3_FD_34947 | JGI IMG/M metagenome (IMG submission 34947) | reverse complement strand
TGGGGGAACTCCCCAACATCCCCGGCTGCCCGTTGCACGAAAGCTGCGTTAAAGCCCTGCAGGAAGAATGGCCGCTCTTTGCGCCCCGCTTCCCCGCCGCGACATCAGGCGGCATTGCCGGCGTAGGGGCCGCCGCTCTTATGGGCGCGGCGCTGCTGGTTTTCAGCAAAAAGAAACGGATCCCGGCGGTGGTTTAACCTGAAAAGCATTGACGTTAATAGAGCATTAAGTAGAGTATGTGGCCCGAGTTTCGGCAGTCATGGTATTTTCTACCTATCCAATAAATTATCGTGCATAAGGAAAATTCTCATGAAGAATGCATTTGCAATTACTACCGTAATCATTACTCTCGCGCTGGCGTTTACCGCACTGTCTTTGACAGGCTGCGATAATATCAACAACCTTATCAAACCGGCTCTGACCGGGGAGATCCGCCTTAGTAACCCTTCGCCGAAAGTGGCCGACGAGATTACCGCCACCTATCAACTCGGCAACGGCTCCGGAGCGCAAACGTGGCAGTGGTTCCGTCTTGGTACGGGAACCGAAGACCCCATTTTAGGCGCAACCGGCAGCTCTTACACCACAACGGATGCCGATGTAGGCAAGATAATCAAAGTAGCGTTAAATTTTTTCGATCAAACCGGCAGCGTGATCGCTACCACTAACGCCGTAAGCGCCGCCGTTCTCCCAATCGCCGCCGACATTACCTACGAAGTTGAACAAATCGGCGGCGAAAACGAAGTATCCACCAGTACCGGCATTAAATTTACCTTTAGCGAGTCCGTTGACAGCTTTGATCTGACCGCCGACAACATTGAAGTGGGCGAGAGAGCGGCAAAAGGCACGGATGCCACATTTACCGGGTCAGAAAAAACGTGGACGCTCTCTCCCATTACCGTAATCCACGCGGGAGAGGCAACGGTACAAATTACCAAACCCGGCATTGACGCGGGTACGATACACGTTACGGTGTACAAGGCGCTAGAAATCGCCCCCACCTTAACCGGCATTACCGTGACGTATAACGGCGCGGCAATTGACCCGACTACGGAGCTTGACGACCTTAAAGCGGATTTAACCGTAACGGCGCAGTACAGCGATGACAGCGAAGAACCGCTGTCGGAACACGAGTATACTTTAAGCGTAGAGAACGATACGCTGATCGTCGGCAACAATACCATTACCGTAACCTACACCCATGACGGCGTTACCGTAACCGATGAATTTACCGTAACGGTAGAATGTGAGCACGACTATGAAGGGCAAGAGTGGGAGGACACAGAATCCGCTACCGAAACAGAGGACGGCGCACAAACCCGAACATGCCGTATTTGCGGCGACGCAACCGAAACCCGCCCCCTCTACGCCACCGGCACGGAAGGGCTCAATTTTGACCTTATCAACAACAATACCGAGTACCGCGTCAATAGGGGCTCGACCGCGATCACCGCATTACCTACGCTGCACATACCCGCCTATTGGCGTCCTATAAATTCTACTGATTATGATGATTACAAGCCGGTAACGCAAATCGGTGTTAGCTCTACCCTTGGCACCGCGTTTGGAGGGAGCAATGCTACTACCGGCGTAAACAGTACCCTCACCAGTGTAACTTTCGCGGAAAACAGCCAGCTTACCACTATCAACAACCTTTCGTTCCGGTACTGCACCAACCTGACCAGCATAACCCTCCCCGCAAGCCTAACCACTCTCGTCGGCATTAATGTGTTCCAGCTTTGCGCCAACCTTACCACCATAACGGTAGACGAGAGTAATCCCAACTTTGCAGGCGAAGGCGGCATTTTGTACAATAAGGATAAAACAAAGATAATTGCTTGGCCGTCGGCAACAGGTAGTATTACCATCCCCGCAGGCGTAACGTCTATCGGCGATAGTGTGTTCTACGAACGCGCCAGCCTTACCGAAATAACCATTCCCGAAGGCGTAACGGAAATCGGCGTCGCCGCGTTCTCGAATTGCACCGGACTTACCAGCGTAACCCTCCCCGCAAGCGTAACGACTATCGGATCAAGCGCGTTCAACGTTTGCAGCAACCTTACCAGCATAAACATCCCCGAAGGCGTAACGGAAATCGGCGGCTCGATGTTCAACATGTGCGCCAAACTTACCAGCGTAAACATTCCCGATGGCGTAACGTCTATCGGACAGATGGCGTTCTACGGTTGCCGCGTCCTTACCAAAATAACCATTCCCGAAGGGTTAACAACTATCGGCATGCAAGCGTTCGTTAATTGCATCGGACTTACCAGCATAACCATTCCCGCAAGCGTGACGACTGTCAACCAATCTGCGTTCCAGGGCTGCACCGGCCTTACCAGCGCAACTTTAGCGTCTATCGGCACCTATATGTTCAGCGGTTGCACCAAACTTGCCACCGTAACCATCTATGCAGACGCTATCGCCGCCAACGCGTTCTACGGCTGCACCGGCCTTACCAGCGTAACGTTTGAAAGTACCATTGCCAGTGGTTCGTTTCCTACAACCGCATTCCCATCTCTCGGCGATTTGCGTACCAAGTTTTACGCAGCGAATACAGCCAATGGAACACCGGGAACCTATATCGTAACCAGCGGTACCGGCGCCAACAAAGTATGGACGCTGCAACCGTAGGGGGATTTATGAGGGGGATTAATATGGTATTTTTTACCTATCCAATATATTATATTACACAAGGAGAATTCTTATGAGAAAGGTAATGGCAATTACCGCCGTAATCATCGCGCTGGCGTTTACCGCCCTGTCTTTGACCGGCTGCGAACAGCCCACCGATTCCGTAACCCTCATCGGCATTTCGACGGCCTACAACGGCTCGGCGAAAATTCATCCAACTAAAACAGTTGATGAACTTAAAGACGACTTAATCGTAACGGCGCACTACAGCGACGGCAGCGCCAAAACGCTGTCGCCTAACGAGTATACCTTGAGCGTAAACGACGGCGCACTGACCGTCGGTACGCCCGTCATTACCGTATCCTATGGAGGAAGAACCGCGACCTTCATCGTAATCGTTACCGTTCCCCAAAGCGACGACATCGACTACAGCGTTGTACAAACCGGCGGTATAGATGACGTAGCCGACAGTACCGGCATTAAATTTACCTTTAGCGAGTCCGTTGACGGCTTTGCTCTGACCGCCGCCAACATTACCGTGGGCGAGAAAGCGGCAAAAGGCGCGACAGCGACATTAACCGGCGCGGGGACAACATGGACGCTCTCTCCCATCACCGTAACCCATGCGGGACAGGCAACAGTTCAAATTACCAAACCCGGCATTGACGCGGATATAATGCACGTTACCGTATACAAGGCGGGAGAATTCGCCCCCACCTTAACCGGCATTACCGTGACGTATAACAGCACGGCAACTATTTACCAGACCACGCCGCTTAACGACCTTAAAGCCGGCTTAACGGTAAAGGCGCAGTACAGCGATGACAGCGAAGAAACGCTGTCGGCGAGCGAGTATATTCTAAGCGGCACGCTGACCGTCGGCACAAGTACCATTACCGTAATTCACCATGAAGACGCTGCCAAAACCGGCGAATTTACCGTAACGGTGGAATGTGACCACGACTACGAATGGGAGGAAATAAAACCCGCTACCGTAACAGAGGACGGCGCAGCAACCGGAATATGCCGTGTTTGCGGCGAACCCGGTGCCCGCACCCTCTACGCCACCGGCACGGCAGGGCTCAATTATGAACTTATCGACAACAATACCGCCTACCGCGTCAACAGGGGCGCGAAAGCGATCACCTCACTTCCTACGCTGCACATACCCGCCTATTGGCGCGCTTCTCCTGATGCTGAATACCTGCCCGTAACGGAAGTTGGAACCTCCAATAATACCAGCGCGTTTGGAGGAGGAAGCTCCTCTGTTACCTCCTCAAACAATACCCTCACCGAGTTAACCTTCGCGAAAAACAGCCGGCTTACCACTATCGGCGCCTACGCGTTTCGGTCTTGCGATAAACTTATCAGCGTAACCATTCCTGAAGGCGTAAGATTTATCGGCGACGATGCGTTCCGAGGCACCGGACACATCAGCTTTAACAAACTTGCCAGCATAACCATTCCCGCAAGCGTAGAGTATATCGGCGACGGCGCGTTCAACCACAACATCCACCTTGCCGGTATAACGTTAAACGAGAACAACCAACATTACACCTGCGAAAATGGAATAGTATATGACAAAGCAAAAACCAAAATTGTAGCCGTCCCCATGGGAATAGCAGGCACTATAACCATTCCCGCAACCGTAATCAACGTTGTCTCCTTCAACGGCTGCATAAACATTACCGGCGTAACCATACCTGAAGGCGCAAAAACTATCGGTAACGGCGCGTTCAGAGGTTGCACCAGCCTTGCCACCATAACCATACCTGAAGGCGTAACGTCTATCGGCAACAGCGCGTTCTACGAATGCAGCAGCCTTACCGGCGTAATCATTCCCGCAAGCGTAAAGTCTATCGGCGACTACGCGTTCAGCGGTGATTACACCAGCCGCTACGTCAGCCCCAGCAGCCTTACCAGCGTAACCATCTCCGAAGGCGTAACCACTATCGGCAACAACGCGTTCGCCCTTTGCGCCAAACTTACCAGCGTAACCATCCCCGCAAGCGTAACCACTATAGGTAGCTATGCGTTCAGCGGTTGCAGCGCCCTTGCCGGCGTAACCATCTCCGCAGGCGTAAAAACTATCGGTGCTCGCGCGTTCGAGGGTTGCACCAGCCTTACCAGCGTAACCATTCCCGAAGGCGTAACGTCTATCGGCAGCTATGCGTTCGAGGGTTGCACCAGCCTTACCGGCGTAACCATCTTAGAAGGCGTAACGTCTATCGGCAACTATACGTTCAGCAAATGCAGCGCCCTTACCAGCGTAACCATCCCCGCAAGCGTAGAGTCTATCGCCGGCAGTGCGTTCAGCGGCTGCACCAGCCTTACCAACATAACGATAGCAGCGGGCAATCCCTATTTTACCTACGAAGACGGCATTTTGTACAATAAGAACAAAACAACAGTAATTGCGTATCTGTTAGCGACAGGCAGTAGTGTTACCATCCCCGAAGGCGTAACGTCTATCAGCACCGGCGCGTTCAGCGGTCGCACCGGCCTTACCAGCGTAACCATCCCCTCAAGCGTAACCACTATCGGCGATAGGGCGTTCTACGAATGCACCAACCTTACCAGCGTAACCATTACCGAAGGCGTAAAAACTATCGGCCAGTACGCGTTCAGCGCTTGCTACGCCCTTACCAGCGTAACCATCCCCTCAAGCGTAACGACTATCGGTAACAGCGCGTTCAACGCTGCCGGCCTTTTCAGCGTAACCATCTCCGAAGGCGTAAAAACTATCGGCGACTACGCGTTCAGAGGCAGCAGAATTACCAGCCTAACCATTCCCGCAAGCGTAGAATCTATCGGCCAAGCCGCGTTCATCGTTTGCACCAGCCTTACCAGCGTAAACATTTCCGCGGCGTCTATCGGCGAATATGCGTTCCAAAACTGCATCAGCCTTGCCAACATAACCATCGGCGCAAACGTTAAGTCTATCGGCTACGCCGCGTTCAGTTACACCAAAGAATTAAGTACCATACCTTTTTTACCCGATGGGACGGTGCCTATTCTTCCCGATGGGACAATCAATGGCAGCGTAACGTTTGAAGGAACGATCCCCTCAACTGGATTTCATGTCCAGGCATTCGTTGGCATCGGCAATTTACGTCCCAGTTTTTACGCAGAGGATCCAGCCAATGGAACGCCGGGAAAGTATAAAGCAACAAATGTCAACAACAACATAGTATGGACGTGGCAGGCGTTGGAGGATTAAATGAGAAAGGCAATTGCCGTTGTAATTATCGCTGGTGCGCTGGTCTTTACCGTCCTGTCTTTGACAGGCTGCGCTGATGTCGCCGATCTTCCCGAATTGGACTTGACCGGGGAGATCCGCCTGAGTAACCCTTCGCCGAAAGTGGGCGAAACTATCACCGCCGTCTATAACCGCTGCAACGGCACCGGAGAGCAAACGTGGCGGTGGTTCCATGCGGATACCAATGCCCTTATTAAGGAGGGCGCGGCCGCCGCTACTTATACCGCAACTGCCGACGATGTGGGTAAGAAGATCAAGGTACTGTTAACTTTCGCCAATCAGATGGGCAGCTTGAGCGCGGTTACCGACAGTGAAGTAGCCACCGTAACCGACAACGGCTCAGACCCCGGCGACGGTGAGACCGGCTCAACCGGCAACGCAAATCCCGGCGACGGCACCGACCCGACTGACAACGGCTCAGACCCCGGCGACGGCACCGACCCAACCGACAACGGCTCAGACCTCGGCGACGGTGAGACCGACCCAACCGGCAACGGAGAGATTGATGTTGTCCCGATAGACCCTGTTCTTTCCCGGTTTCTGGGGTGGCGGTGGGAAAAGCCGAGTGACGGTTTTGTATGGGTCTTCTACAATGACGGAACCATATTCGGCATCCATCATTGCGGCGAAGGTTGGAACAATTTCAGTTATTTAATTCGCGGCAACGTTCTGATCTCCTACGGCAGCGAAATGAACACTGACGAGCTGATAGTCACCACTTTTATTATGACTGAGGACGGCGATTCTTTCACCAGGATCAACGGGAGCAATCAGACACTATTTGTCCGAAGGCAGGCGGATGCGCGTTCTTCCCCCGATTTGCCGTTGGTTTTATCGAATACGCTGCTGGGAACATGGCAGGGGACGGACGGAACAGAGTATACATTCAGTTCCGATGCCGGCCTCCAGATAAACTCCGAGCAATACGGGTATCTGGTGCGGAACAACAAATTAGTGACGCTCAGCGGCGACCTCGATGACGTAACGACGGCGGTTATAAAGGAATATCAGTTCAAACGGACGGGGGACAATCTTGAACTGACCCCTTCGGGCGGCGCAAAGATTACCCTTAGCCTGAAAAAATAGAATGCTGAGACAAACACTGCTCCTCTTGCCGGCGGCGTTGATCTTCTGCCTTGCCGCCTGCAAACCGGAGCCGGATTTACCCGACGACCCTCACGTCCCGCTGGTGAACCCCTTTATCGGCGTCTGGAAAGCAAACACGGACGGGCAGTACTGGCAGTTTAGGCCAGACGGAACCGGCGGCAGGGCAGCCGCGCAAGCGGGGCCGTTCCCCGATGAAGACGACGTAAAGTCGTTTTCTTTTCTTTTCTTCGACGGCAAAGGTACTCTAGCCGCGCCGCCGAGTCTGTTGTTGCTTGAAGGCTCCCCCCTCACCGTTACCTGTTACCAGTTTTCGATTGAGGATGATCAGGCGATTCTGAGTCCGTCCCTAACGCTGGAACGGGTAAACGGCGATCCGCAAGTCATCAGCCTGAAGAACGACTTAATCGGGGAATGGTCGGCTGACTGGACATTTGATGGTGAGCACGGCGCTTACTCTACATGGTCGATCAAGTACTACGCCGACGGGGCGGTCAAGGTCTTTCATCACGGTGTAGGCCATCAGTTTGAAAACGCCTACGCCCTGCGGGAAAATACGCTGGTTATATACGGCGCATTCCGTTTTGGCATTGCGCCGGTAATAGCCAACCTTAGTAAACAAGGAGACGGCACATGGCACTTAACAGAAACGCAGCCAAACCCCGGTCCGGCCGATTGGGTCTACACCAAAGTCGCCGCCGCACAGTGGCTGTGATTCTTATTTATAAATTAACGGCGATCTTTTCCCGAACCATTTCGCCGATAATTTCTGACGGCGTTTTGTGAACTGCCTCGGCTTTAGTGTTCAGATAATGAGCGGTAACTTTGTCAATGGTTACCGTATAGGCGGACTTGTTACATTGGGTAAAATAACCCGTTCCGTTAGGGCCGGGTTTGGGCGGGTTTTTTGTCCATTTCTCGTCAAGTCTTTTCGCTTCTTCATCGGTCATGTGCGCCATAAATACTCCTATAAATATAATAAGTGGTAATAGATACTTCTGCAAGTCATCGCATGGAATACATTTACATGATAATCCGTTATAAAATTATACATGATTTCAAGGGGATTTGCATTGCAATCAAAGCCGATAAGCAAGTATTTGTCTTGTGCGTCATCATCAGAGGGTTCGTCCAAAAAACCGTCGTATATAGCCGTATCAAAAGCCTTACGAATGTCTGCCTCGCTTGCCCCATGATCAAAAGCGGCAGGATTGAAATCAATAACAAAATCCATACATCCAGTTTAACCTGAAAAACTACCCCTGACAATGCCCTTGGGCTCTTGACAAAAAGGGGATTTTATGCTTTTATTTTAGGTGTAAACAGCAAAGGCGCTGTGGACGATTTCCCGTCCGCGGCGTTTTTTTTAAGTAGAGTATTTGACCGCCGAGTTTCGGCAGTTTATGGTATTTTCTACCTGCCCAATACATTATCTTACTTACGTTTGGAGTGGCTCTTATGAAAGTACTTTTGTTCATCCTTATATTTTTAACCGCCCTCATGGGCGCCCCTGCCCTGCCCTATATTCCCGGCTGCCCTTTGCACGAAAGCTGCGTCCGCGCTTTTAAGCAGGAACAGCGCCAGCGCCAGCGGGAACAACGCCAGCGGGAAAGCCCCGACGCATCGGTTGAGCTTGATGATGAGACCGAAGGCGAAGATGACGGTGAAGGCGGCGAAACAAAGCCGGTCAAAAAACCGCTCGGCATCATTATGGGCTATCAAATGGACATGGGGGATTTTAATAACAAAAAAAACGACTATATCAATATGCGGCCGTCCATGGCGTACCTGAACGGTTTTGGAAATCTGGATATTTTCGCGAGCGTTTTTTATACCCTCTCCCTTGATGATCCGGGGCTGTCGCCCGCCGGCAGAGACGAAAAACTCAATACCATGAGTCGGGGCGGCGTTCAGATGAATGCCGGGTATACGTTTGATCTGAGCGAGCGTTTTACGCTTACGCCGGAGCTCGATAACCAGCTTCAGTTTGATTTTATGCCGGACGCTAATTCCCTCTACAGCAACGGAAAAGTGCTTTCTAACGCGGTGCTGGAGCCCGCGCTCAGACTCGGCTGCGATATTGAAGTTGGGGATCTCACCGTAACCAACAGTTTCCCTTTCGCGTATGCCGGCGACATGGCGCTCGATTATACCGTTGCGGCAACCTTCAACGCCCTTCTTGGTTTTGGCGTTACCCTCTCATGTGATCTCTGGAATTTGTGGGTAGACCCCGCCAGCGAATACGGACAGACCAATCCGGGTTTTCAATACGGAGGAACGGATTTAACGTTCAATTATTGGCGCGGCCCCCTTTTCGCCTCTCTGACATTCACGGCGGACGGCGCTTTCCAAAAGTTCAGTGTGGAGCCTTATGTGTCTTACCGGATCAAAAATATCAGCCTCTTTGCCGGCATAGTTTTTTCCAACTTGGGGGCAACGGGGACTTATGAGGAGATTCGCTTGAATCAGATTCAGGGGAGGCGGGATGTCAGCGGCGTGATCCCCTCAATAGGGATGAAGTACCGGTTTTAATTTTTTGTGAGAGATGGAATTATGAAGATTTATGTTTTGTGTGCGGGTTTGTTTTTGGTAACGGCTGCTCTATGCGCCCAAAATATTTTTGTGGGCGAATGGCAGGTTGATACGGATGTCTATTACCGGTTTAATACCGACGGAACCGGCGGCATCTCTGAATCGCCTAACGGTAGTTTTATTGAGGAATTTAGTTTTCTTGTCTGGGAGGGAACGGGCATTACGACGGGCTATCCCCGGCAAAACACGCTGCTGTTAGCCAGCGGAGCGGGCAATTCCCCCCGTGACGTAACGTTAAAACTCTACTCCTATACCGTGGAAAGCGGCGGTACGATAAAGGCGCAAGACGGCGGGGGAAACCAGCTTACCTTTACGCGGATTGATGGAAGCCCCGCCCCGCTTAACATAGGCGACCATCCGCTGCTGGGGCAGTGGCAAGCAAAGTGGAACGGCAACAATCACGACGGCGCGCTGGGGACATGGTCGTTCCTCTACCGGCCGGACGGCACGGTCAAGGCGTATCATCACCGGCTTCATCAGTTTGACAACGCCTATCTGGTGCGCGGGAATGTCCTTATCATAGTGGGGGAATGGCGTTTTCATCCGTCCTTTCCGGTTAACGTCGGCGTTATGAGCGTAAAGAAAAAGAACGCCGTCTTTGTTCAGGAANNCGGCGGCACAACCTGGGACTACACAAAAAAGTCCAGAGTAACCTGGAAAAAATAGGGAGAAAATATGATNTACTACCCGGACTCGTTAGTCGATCAATGGATCGCCGACGATGTGGCGCAGGGAGATTTGACAACCCGGATATTGGACATTGGCGCGCGCGAGGGGCGTATCGTTTTTTCCCTGAAAAAAGCGGGGCGCACCAGCGGCATTGACGCGGCGGAAAAACTGCTGCGTAAATTGGGACTCGAAATTACCGAACGCGCGCCGGATGGAATCGATCTGCCCGATAGGGGCGTGCTCATTGCCGCCGCGGGCAAGGCATCGGCGCTGTTTATGGCATGGAAAGTTGCGCAGAACGTGCTTGAGTGGTCGTGCGGCGTTGCCGAATACACCGCCCGGACGGTCAGGGCTGCGCGATCACAAAACCCGCACATTCAGGTTTCAACCACCCGCAAAAACATTCCGGGAACCAAGACCCTTGCCCTCAACGCGGTTTTGAACGGCGGCGGGAT
>JGI24698J34947_10002072_pt1 | contig 10711 bp, 7 predicted proteins | sample TergutMp193P3_FD_34947 | JGI IMG/M metagenome (IMG submission 34947) | reverse complement strand
TTGAACTTTACCGTCTCATTCTTGAGTTCCTCAAAGTTCCTGTTGTTTTCCGTGCTCATCTCCGCTACATGGGCCACGGCGGTCTTTATCTCAGTCAGAGCCACGTTCACTATGTCCGTCATCCCGCTAATCGCCTCATTGCTGATCTTGATAAAATTATCGGTTTCCGTTACCAGGTCATCGCCCGACTTTGCCATTTCTTCCGAACCCTTCTGGACAGATACCGTTATCTCCCTGAGGCGGCCTATGGCGTCAAGTATTTGCTTCCCGCCGGATTCCTGCTCTTCCATCGCGTGGCGGATGTTCATTTCGTGCTCGGAGACGGTTTTTACCCCGCTGTCAATCGCCCCAAAACGGGCAAGCACTTCATCGGAAGACTTGGCAATGTTGTCTATGGAAGCCTTTATTTTTTTTAGCATGGCCGAGGTGGTCTTGGACTGCTGAGCCGAAGACTCGGCGAGCTTGCGGATCTCGTCGGCCACAACCGCAAACCCCCTCCCCGAATCCCCGGCATGGGCCGCTTCTATGGCGGCGTTCATGGAAAGGAGGTTTGTCTGGCTTGCGATTCTGTTCATCACCGAGTTGATTTCCAGGAGGCCCTCTGAATCCTTCCCTATTTCCTTAATCTCCTGCGCTACTGTCTGTAACGCCGTCCTTCCACGCTCCGAGGCTTCGGTCAGGGCATCGACATTTTTGCTGTTCTCCACGAGAGTTTGGCTGACCGAGTGTATGTTAGCCGTCATTTCCTCAATGGCCGAAGACGAGGTGTTTACGCTTTCTGTCTGCTCGTCTATCAGTTTTTCCTGACGGCCTATACTGTTTTTAATATTCTCCAGGGACTTGTTTACTTCCTGCGACCCTTCATGCTGTTTGCTTTCCAGCGTTTGTATTTCCTCAAAGTTAGACGCTATATTGTCTACGGCCATNGAGGTCTTTGTCATATTGAGGGAGAGCTCATGGCCGGTATTCGTAAGGGCGTGGACTTTGTGTTTTATTATGCCCACCATATTTTTGATGTTTTCCAGGGTCTGGTTAAAATACCGGGCTAGCTCTTCGATTTCATCTCTGCCGCTGACAGAGATCCGGCTGGTCAGATCCCCCCCTCCTTTGGCCAATTCCCTGAGCATACCCGTCACGGCCTTGATTGGCCTTAACAATATGACAGTAAAACTCACGGTGTTTATGCCAATTAACGCCAGTAAAGTCACGACCGCGATAATGACAATCATGATAATCTGTCGGGCGCTGTTTTGGGAAATAAGCCGATCTATGCTTGTCATTTCTATGCCAATAAACAGAATGCCGATAACGTCACTGCTGCCAGCCGCAAAAATTGGCTTGTATTCCGCAAGATAATCACGGCCCAAAATAACCGCTGGTCCTGTATACTCCTTGCCGGCCTGTATGGAAGGGTATGCGGCGCTGCCTGCTCCCAAAAAGGTATCCACAGCGCGGTTCCCCAAACTGTCAACAATGCTGGTACTTATCCGGCGGTAATCGTTATTCTCCTTGATAAACACAGTCGCCACTATATTCAAATCAGAACTTAACTTGTCGATAAGGTCATACTGGTATTTGAAAGACCTGCTGTTTTCCCCCAACAGATCACCGTATACCAGGCGTAANTGTCCGTATTCGTTGGCAATCCTCTCTTCAAAATGAATGGAATCGCTTGCGAGTTTGTTTCTTCCCATGAGGACAGCGGTTTCACGGCTTGATGTTCGCACGGATCGAATGCTAAAGATCGAAAATACTATCAGCGCCACGAGTATAAAAATTGCGGATATACCNGATAATTTTACCAATAAACCTATGTGGGGGTTTTTTTTGCCCATTTTNNNACTCCAAATATTATCCCATAAATCATACTTATCATTGCCAGAATGATAATGGTAAATTTTATGTATGTCAACGCACACAATGTTTGTGCTATTCGTGGTTATTCCCCTTTTGTTATTTCCCTATCCGGTGAATGAATAAACCGATCTCTTGACATATGCATATTCCTATGGGACTATATTAATAATGGCAGAAATTTTTCTCGAATTGAACAATATAACAAAAGTCTTCCCCGGTGTCCTGGCGCTGGACAAGGTAACATTCTCAGCCAGGCGGGGCGAAGTACACGCCCTTTGTGGGGAAAACGGCGCCGGCAAATCCACCCTGATGAAGATCATTAATGGCATATACAAGGCAGATTCAGGGGAGATTCGCATTGATGGCAAGCCTGTTCACATCCAAAACCCCATAGAAGCGAGAAAACACGGAATTGCCATGATTTTTCAGGAATGTATCTATGTGCCGGAAATGACCGTGGCGGAGGCGCTTTTCCTGGGNAACCTGCCGGTTAANCGGCTNGGGGTAGTAGAATGGAAGCATATCCGCAAAGAGGCTGAAGACCTGCTGCGAAAAGAAGGCTTCCTGAACAATCCCAGGCTNGTGGACGGCATCAACACCAAACTCAAGTTTTTNACCGTTGCCGACATCCAGATGCTTGAGATCGTAAAAGCCGTCCACAAGGATTCGACCCTGGTTATAATGGACGAGCCTACATCATGCCTTGCCCAGAAAGAAGTGGAGAATCTGTTTGAAAAGATTGCCGATTTAAAAGCCAGGGGAAAGAGTATCATCTATATTTCCCACAAAATGGAGGAAATCTTTAAGATTGCCGACCGTATCACCGTGTTTCGCGATGGAAAAGTAGTAGGCGGCGACGATGCGGGGAATCTCAGCATCGATAAAGTTATCACCATGATGGTGGGCCGGGAACTATCCAACGATTATCCAAAGGCCGATGTCAAGGTCGGCGAGGAGCTGCTGCGGGTCGAGCGCCTTAACCGCATAGGCGTATTTCATGACATTAACTTCAGCCTTCGGGCCGGCGAAATAGTGGGTTTTGCGGGCCTGGTAGGCGCAGGAAGAACCGAGTTTGCCAGGGCAGTCAGCGGGCTAGATCCTATTGATTCCGGGGATGTGATTGTCAGGAATAAAAAAGTAAAGATCAAAAAAGTAACGGATAGCGTGAACAGCGGAATTGCCATGTGCTCCGAAGACCGCCGACGTTTCGGGTTGGTTCTGATACGAAGCGTAAGGGAAAACATAGGGCTTCCCAACCTTGCGCGGTATTTTTTCGCGGGCCGCCTGCACAAGGGCAAGGAGGCGGAAGAGATTAACGCGCAGTGCCGGAATCTCAGGATAAAAGCGCCTTCGGTTGAAACGCCTGTGGCCAGCCTTTCCGGCGGCAACCAGCAAAAGGTAGTAGTGGCGAAGTGGCTAATCAAGGACCCGGGGGTACTCATCCTTGACGAACCTACCAGGGGCATTGATGTGGGCGCCAAATATGAAATATACAAATTGATGAGCGAGATCGTAAAAGACGGCAAAAAAGGGATTGTCATGATCTCTTCCGAAATGCCGGAACTTCTTGGGATGTGCGATCGTATTTATGTTATGTCCAGGGGAAAGATAAGCGCTGAATTGCGACGGGAGGAATTTTCCCAGGAACTAATCATGCAGTACGCAACAGGCAGCCTGAAAGCGGCTGTGTAACAGGCGAGGAAGGAAAAATGGCCGGAAAAATTACAGTATCCCGTCTTACCGCGTTTGTCAGCAAGTACAGTATTTTTGTTATCCTGGCGGGCGCCTTTCTTATCAGTACCATTCTTAACCGTAACTTCTTGTCTACCGCCAACTTAAGCAACATCATGAAGCAGAATTCGATTGTCGCNATTCTTGCTTTTGGNGAAACCATGCTNATCATCGCGGGCCTCATTGACCTGTCAAACGGCGCGGTACTTGCCCTTGCGGGGGTACTTTCCGTGGCGGTTTACAAAGCGACCGGCTCATTATTGCTCGCCACAGCAGTGGGGCTTGGAATAGGCATACTCTGCAACACGGTCAGTGGCTTATTGGCCAGCCTGTTCAAAACCCCGCCTTTCATCGCGACCCTTGCGGTTATGACAATGGCCCGCGGGTTTGCGCTCCTCTACACCTCCGGTCAGAGCATCTACCAGATCGGTAACTTTGTGGTGTTGGGACAGGGCACCCTCTTTTTTATTCCCATCCCGATTATCTTCATGGCCCTGATACTGCTGGTTACCTGGTATATCCTGAATAACACGCGGCTTGGGCGATCGTTATACGCAATTGGAGGCAATGAGGAAGCGGCTAACGCTTCGGGCATTCAGGTTTCGAAGTCAAAATTTATCATCTACCTTATCAACGGCGTTTTTGTGGGCCTCGCGGGAGTTCTGTTCATGTCGCGTAACAACGCCGGCCTGCCCGCCGCCGCCCAGGGCTATGAGTTTGAGGCCCTGACCGCTGCGGTTATTGGCGGTACCAGTTTTTCAGGCGGCATAGGTACTGCCATGGGAACCCTGGCCGGCGCTTTTATAGTAGGCATCCTTAACAATATCATGAACCTGCTTGGCGTTAACTCTTATATCCAGCAAATAGTCAAAGGTATCATTATCGCCCTGGCGGTGATTATGGATATCCGTGCGAAAAATAACCGTGCCAGGCCGAAGGAACTGGCCGGGGAGCTGGAGCGTAAGCTGGAGGCAAAATAGCAATTAAGCGCGTTGCGTTTAAATAAAAGTTTTTTAGGAGGAGAAAGATGAAGAGAATCATTACTATCGCCCTGGTATTGATCATGGTTTTTGCAACAACGGTGTTTGCGGTCGGCGGCAGGGACAGCGGGGCCAGTGGGACCAAGCGGGTTGCTTACATAGCGCGGGCCCAGGCGGATCTTTTCGCGGCATGGCTTGCCAATTCCATCAGGGATGAGGCCAGGAAGTATCCCAATCTCAGGGTAGATATTATGGACGGCCAGGCCGATGACGCCAGGCAGAACGGCCTCATTGAGAACGCGATTGCCAACAGGTACGACCTGATTATCATCCAGCCCAATGACAGTGAAGCCCAGAAACCCTACGTCCGTGCGGCCGTACAGGCGGGGATACCGGTTATCCTCACCAACCCCCGAATTCCGGATGATGCGATAATGGCCATTGCCCACAGCGTTGATGCGGATCCCTATGAGCAAGGCGCGGTGGTGGCCCGTTATGCCCTGAACCTTATACCCCAGAACGCGAGAGTTGTGGTACTGCGCGGACCCGACGGAAACCTGCACTCTGTTGAAAGACGAAGGTCCTGGGCGCAGGAATTCTTCGCCAAAAGGCCGGATGTAACAATCATTGCGGAACAGTCCGGACACTGGAACAAGGACGAAGGCATGAGGTACATGGAGGACTGGGTACAGGCCTATCCGCAGATCGATGCCGTTATCTCCATGAACGACAATATGGCCATGGGCGCCCTTGAAGCCGTGAAAGGCAATCCCAGGTTCAACAATCTCTTCGCATTTGGCGTTGACGGTGATGCCGCCGCCGCGCTTCTTATCGAGGAAGGCACCATGACCGCGACAGCGTTCCAGAACGCAGATGAGCTTGCCAGGATGTGTATGGAACTTGCGAACTCTATTCTGTCCGGTTCGCAGAGAGGCATCGTGAATACCGATATCGTATGCCCCCTTTACACCAGAACCAATATTGCCGAGCTTATCGCCGTGCATAGAAGAACCGGCGCCTTAAGATAACACCTAACCGCTTAATCCGGGCACATGATGTGCCCGGATTTTTTCAGGAGATAACCATGAAAGCATTGGTACTTGAAGAAAAGAAGAAACTCAGTCTCCGCGATTATCCAATTAACGAAACCGTGGGACCTGATGACGTAAAAATCGCGGTAAAGGCCTGCGGCATCTGCGGCAGCGACATCCACTATTTCCTTGAAGGGCGAATCGGTGACTTCGTTGTCAATGAGCCCATGATTTTGGGCCACGAGTCGAGCGGCGTTGTACTGGAGGCAGGCGCGAATGTCAAAAACCTGAAAGCCGGCGACAGGGTCTGCGTAGAGCCGGGGATACCTGACTTCAAAAGCGCCGAAACCCTTAAGGGAATGTACAACCTTGATCCGGCTGTGCGTTTTTGGGCAACGCCGCCAATCCACGGCTGCCTCCGGGAGACCGTAGTCCACCCGGCAAGCCTTACCTTCAAGCTGCCGGACAATGTTTCGTTTCACGAGGGCGCCCTGGTGGAGCCTGTCGCGATTGGCGCCTGGGCTGCAAAGAAGGCAAAGATAGAGCCAGGGGACACGGCCCTGGTTATAGGCGGCGGGACCATCGGCATAGTCACGGCATTGGCCGCAGAATCCTCGGGCTGCTCAAANGTCTATATCGCGGACATCAAGAAAGGCAAACTTGATTTCATCAACAAGCACTACAGCAGCAAGCTGGAGGCCATCGATCTGAACAAGACCGACATCAAGGGCTATTTCGCCAAAAAGGGAATAAATGGCGTTAACATCGTGTTTGAGGCGTCGGGCAGCGCGAAAGTATATGAGGGCATTTGTTCGTACCTGGTCCCTGGCGGCAGGATGGTTCTCATTGGCATGCCCAGCGGCCCGGTCCCACTTGATGTAGTGGCGATGCAGGCGAAGGAACTCTCCATCGAAACCATCTTCCGTTATGTGAACATCTACCCGCTGGTCATCAACATGATTTCCTCAGGAAAGCTNGACGTAAAGCCGCTGGTAACCAAACAGTACCCCCTGGCGGAATCAATCGCCGCTTTCGAATACGCCGCGACCTTGCCTGAAAACGACGTAAAGATAATGATCGACCTGGAATAACCCCTAGACGCTGTAAGCCCTTGCCGGTAAAGTGCAGGTGTATGAATCAGTATTTAATAGAGGGCGGGTACCCCATCAGCGGAATCATCAAAGCCAGCGGCAACAAGAACGCCGCCCTGCCCTGCATAGCCGCCGCACTCCTGACCGACGAGCCGGTGATACTGCGAAACATCCCAAACATCGAAGACGTTCAGGTGATGCTCTCGGTATTCAGGACCCTGGGAGGCGATGTCTCACCTCTGGGCCCCAATGCCTGGCGGCTTGCCACAGGCGACATCACTTCCTCGGAAATCCCCCTGGAACAGGCCGGGAAGATCCGTGCCTCGATTCTCTTCGCGGGACCGCTCCTCGCGAGAACAGGCAAGGCAGTGCTGCCCCCGCCCGGAGGCGACGTTATCGGCCGCCGCCGCCTTGACACCCACTTCCTCGTACTCACCGAGTTAGGCGCAACTGTTGAGATTGTCGAGGGGGCGTCTTCCGGTTCGTATAACGGCCTTGCCGACGGCAGATCCGACGCGTTCATCTTCAGCAGCCCCGGACTCAGGGGTGAGGACATCTTCCTCGACGAAGCGTCGGTAACCGCCACGGAAAACGCCGTCATGGCCGCAGTCCTCGCGGACGGCGAGACAATCCTCACCAATACCGCGAGTGAGCCGCACGTGCAGGACCTCTGCCGCATGCTCTGCTCAATGGGCGCAAACATTGAGGGAATCGGCTCAAACATCCTTAAAATTCGCGGAGTAAAAAAACTTTCGGGCTGCGACTTCACCATTGGTGCCGACTTCATGGAAGTGGGCTCGTTCATCGGCCTCGCCGCCGTCACAAGGGGGGAACTCTTCATCGAAGGCACAAGGCCAGCCGACGTGCGGCCCGCGAAAATCGCCTTCGGCAAACTGGGCATCGTATGGGAGCATTCCGGCAGTACCCTCCACGTGCCCGCAGTGCAGGCCCTCGAAGTAAACCACGACCTCGGCGGAATGATCCCCAAGATCGACGATGCCCCCTGGCCCGGCTTCCCTCCTGACCTGACAAGCATCGTCACGGTCGTCGCCACACAGGTCAAGGGAACCGTCCTCATCCACGAAAAGATGTTCGAGTCCCGAATGTTTTTCGTGGACAAACTCATCGCCATGGGCGGCCGCATCGTCCTCTGCGACCCCCACCGCGCCGTGGTCTCAGGCCCCACCCGCCTGACAGGCTCCGAACTCCAAAGCCCCGACGTGCGCGCCGGCATGGCCATGCTGATCGCCGCCATGGCCGCCGAAGGCAAAAGCCTCATCGACAATGTCTATCAAATAGAACGCGGCTACGAGGACATCGTTGCAAGGCTCTCCTCGCTAGGGGGAAGGATAAGCGCAAGCGCATAGTTATTGCGTATAACACAAAGCATTTGGCTGCGGCATTACGCAAACTCAACATCAAACTGCCGACAGACCATCTGCGCTGCGTTGCGGCCCGACACAAGGGCCCCGGGCAGACCACCGGGCAGCATGGTGCGGTGTCCCGCGAAAAACACACTTTTGGTGCCCTCAAGCGTGCATGGGCAGGCTGCCCCCATGGAGTCGCCCTTTCCCATGATCGACATCCACGAGCCTTTCGACGCGCCGGTATACCGTTCGTATGTCAGCGGCGTGGCGATGTCAACCACTTCGATTTTGCCCTCCGCCTGCGGGTATTTCCGGCACAGGGCGCGGACGACCTGCTCCGCGACAGCCTGCTTCTCGGCTTCATACTGCCCTTTTTCCCGTGCCTTTTTCCAGAACCCATAGCTGTCCCCCATGAGGGCTGTCGTCAGCGCCGTGCAGCCTTCTGGCGCATAACCAGGATAATTGCAATAATTGTTAAGACCCAATATCGGATAGGTGAAACCCCCGCACCGAATTGGTTCGGGAACCTCAAACATGGGCGTTTCGGGAAGTTTTACCCTAACGCCGATACAAACAAAGCAACAGACGGCGGGCTTTACATCGCGTTTCAGTTTGAGAAGCCATTCGTCCCTGGGCGGCGTTTCGAACAGACGCTCCGCTGCGGCAAGCGTTTCCTGCGTGACAACCACGGCATCGGCGGCTAACACTTCGCCGCCTGTACTAACGCCTATGGCGGTATCGTTTCGCGTAACGACCTTGTCCGCCTTCGTCTTGTACAGGATTCTGCCGCCCAGGCCTGTGAACGTATCCGCCATGCGCTTCGTCATCGCCAGTGAACCGCCCTCGGGGTAACCGCCGTCGCCTGCCGCGAGGGTCGCCAGGGTGAACAAGAGGCTCATCGCATTGTGATCCGCCGGAACAACATTATTCAAAAGCAGGCGCAGCGCCGGGTGCTTGAATGAATCCGTGTACTCCTCCACTGACAATTTCATGGCTTTTCCCATTTTTGGGATTGCCGGAATCATTTTCAACAACATTCCCAGAGGCATCTTGCGGGGATGGGCAGCTTTTACGCCTTTGATATCCACAATGAGCATTTCTGCCCTGGTAAATGCCTTCACATCCGACACAAGCCGCCTTGTTGCCGGGGCATCTTCGGGGGAGATTTCATTAAAATGCCCTTGCAGCTTCTGTAGGTCGCGGTATAAACAAACGGCCTTGCCTTCCCATTCAACGCTTCGGAAAGGTTCATCGTACAGAACCTTTACATTTTCGTTTAACGCCCCGACTTCCCGCCAGAAATCGTATAACGTATGTTTGGGGTTGGAGCCGGTCAGCCAGTGTATACCGCCCTCGAACAAATACCCATTGCGTTTCCAGCTTGTGCACATCCCGCCGGGAATGGTGTGCTGTTCCAAAATCGTGACCTCAAATCCGCTGCGCTTGGCGTAAATACCCGCACTCAGCCCGGCGATCCCCGCACCGACGACGACAATCTTCTTGCTCATAAATATTCCTCTTTTAATAAAATTCTGTTCAATGCCTTTGGATCGGGGGACAAAGGCGCCCCCCCTGTGGCGGCGTAACAGCATAATCCCTGAATCGCCGCCCAATAGACGACGGACATTTTGAACTGGTTGCCGCGCACGACCGACCTCTCCTTTTGCCCCTGCACAATGACACGGGCAAGGCTCTCAGCCGGGCTGGGACACTCCCGCGAATACTGCGACTCTTCCGGTATCCTGAAGCCGCTCAGGCCCACCTGCACCATGAACATGAAGTAATCAATCCCAACGGGGGACGTATCGTTAAATATCCCGCACATCATGTTCGTGATTCGCTTGATTTTCACGACAGCCCTGCCGCCGCCCCCGGCAATCTCCATAATTGCCCTTCCCGAAATCTCTGTTGCCTGCCGTATGAGCCCTGCAATCAAAGCATCCTTGGACGGGTAGTGGCTGTACAGCAATCCCTGACTGATCCCTGCCGCATCGGCAATTTCCCCCACCTTGACTGACAGCCCCTTCCTGGCAAACAGCGACAATGCGGCAGCCTCGATCTTTAGCCTCGTGGTTTCCCTCATGGCCTCAAATGTTTCTTTTGTCCTCGGCATATTTCCTGTTTCCATTGAATGAACGTTAATTCAATAATAAATTAATTATAATGTTTTGTCAAGCAGGCCTTTTCCAAAACTCTAATTTGTCGCACTGATCGCAAAAGGTATCAAACATCTTAAGTCGATTAGTGCGGGAATCCGCCCATTCGGGCAGCTCGATGGCGCATTCATTTATTAATTATTCTGGCTTCTTAATCAGTCAAGGCTTTTTTTTACATCCGCCATATGCCGCCCGAATGGGCACCCGTTCCCGCACTATCATCAAGAAATGTCTGACCACAAAGCGATCAATACGACAATTAGGGTTTATCTGACGGTGGAATTCTCCATTTCACCCGGCGAAGCCGGCCAATAACCCTTTGCTTAATGTTTTTACCATGANATATNGCAAAATGTTCTCTTCCCCATCCCAAAAATGCTAATTTTTCGGGTAGTTGAAACATAAAAATCAAAGAATATTGGTGAATGGGTAGGCAAGTGACACGAGAAACCATTCGTTAATTAATAAGATCTTACAGACGCGAGCCGAGTAAGCCAT
>JGI24698J34947_10002071_pt1 | contig 10712 bp, 8 predicted proteins | sample TergutMp193P3_FD_34947 | JGI IMG/M metagenome (IMG submission 34947) | reverse complement strand
CCCCCCAATACTTTGTTTATCAATATAACAGAAAAACCAAACATAGTTTTATACCGGCTCTTTTTTTATTCTTTTTAACCAATTTTCATCTTTATTCACAGAATCTTCTTGAAGGAATCTTCTTTGATATTTCGGGGCAGTACTATGCCCTGCCGGATCTTTCGGGGGCGGTTTACTCCGAGCTTCATGACCGGTACGGGGTGTCAAGCGGGGTAATCCCCTATCCCGGTTTCAGGGCGGGGGCGGGCTATGAGTGGAAGAGATGGAGCTTTGCCCTTGAGTCGGGCCTATCGTATATAAAGGGCGATAACCCGCTTGTAACTGACATTCTGATTGTCCCGCTGTTGTTGAGGGCCGGTTTCTCTTTCTTTCCGTTTTCAGGCTATGAATACTTTTCCCTTACCCCAATAGCCGCGTTCGGCTTTGCCTTCTCACAGGTGGATCATTACAGGGACGTGATCGACATGCTTACCGAAAACCCGAGCCATTCGCGTAACGCGGGTTTTATGGCGCGTATTGGAGCCCGCGCCGGATGGAACCCTGTCCGCCAATGGGGCCGCAGATTTGAGCTGTTCGCAGGTTTTTCAGTTGACGGCGTAATTGAAAGAGAAGGATTAATTCCCCTGCCTCAAATTGAAATAGGCATACTGATAAGGCCCTTTGCCCCAAAGAGGCGGCCTCTTCCTCAGCAGGCCGTGTACGCTGAAACGGACTCCATGCCAGAACAGCCGGACAGTTCCGCTGAGTGGCGAATCGTGCACAGGCAGGCCGTGTACTTTGAGGCGAACAGCGTCTTTATGCCCGCGCAGTACATGGGCGCGCTTGACGAGGCGGGGCGGATGCTGAGAGCAGACCCTTTATTGCGCGTAACGTTATGTGCATACCACGCGCCCGGCGGGGTGCAGTGGCAGGTCAGGCGAAGTACAGGAGAGCCCGCGCTTTCGGCGGCAAGGGCGGATTACATCGCGGAATACCTCAGGTGGAATTACGGCGTTGCCCGTGAACGCATAAAGGTTGAGCATATCGAAGGCGGAGAAAATCAGGATTCACACAGGTGTGTTGAGCTTGTGATAAGGCAAGGAGAGAAATTATGAAACACGCGTTTAGGGCAATTGTTATTTTTACGGCGGTTATGGCGTTATTCGCCTGCGACAATTTTTATCATGATCTGATTCCGCCGGACGGGGACAGGATTGAATCGTTTTACATTCCCGGTCAGTCGGCCCTGCATATCGGGGACAATGCCGTTACCGTAACCGTCCCTTCTCACGTTGATTTGACAGAACTTATTCCGTCTATCCGCGTTTCTTCCGGCGCGACATTGTTTCCCGTAACGCACGAATACACGGCCCGCGCCTTCAACGACGAGCGCACTTTCGGCTCTGCGATGGAACTTTACACAAGCGGGAACATGACGGAAAGGGTTGTCCAAATGATACGCGAGAACAAAAGTTTTACCCGTCCCGTCATTGACATGCCCATCGACTTCGACTATCCCGTTGACTTTCTTGTAATATCCGGCAAAGGCACGATACGGCGGTACACGGTCCGCATAGAAGTCGATACGGGGGAGGGAAAGTTTAACTCATTCAGGTTTGAGAAATTCTACAATCCCGAAGTTGTCCGCACTGCAACAGGCGTAATTGATAAAGAGGCAAAAACCGTAACGGTGAACGTTTCATATCCTGTAGAAAACATCGCCTCATATCAGCTAACGCCGAATTTTGAAACCAACGGTGCGCGTGTGTGCCTTGAAGACGGAACGGAATGGAGAAGCGGGGAAATTCTTGTCGGCTTTTTAAAACCGCCCAATTCTTCTGATTTGAGTAACCTTTCCTACGGAAGTCAAACAAAAACGCTGACATTAAAACGCTCGGGATATGACGACGCGGAGTGGACGCTGATTGTAAACTTCAGCGAAGACCCCGACACAAGCAGGGCGATTACGGACTTCCGTTTTACCAGATCGTTGAACCCGCTTATTAGCGCAGACTACATGGCTGAAATTGCAAATAACGGAAACACGGGGACGATAAATGTTACGGTCTACTACTCAGGAGCAAGACCCGAAGAACTGAGGGCGAATTTTATTTCTCCCGGTACTGTAACTGTAAACGGAAATATGCAAACAACCGGCTACAGTACGCAGGATTTTTCCGCTCCCATTCAATATGTCGTTACTTCGAGGGTTGGCAGTAATGTAAGAACATACACCGTAACTGTAAACCTCGTCCCCGCTTCCGATCCTTTGCCTCAGATCACTTACTTTAGTTTCAGAACAGGGCAAAATCCGCTTCTTGTTTCCAACAGCACGGCGATGATAGACCACAACAGCAGAATCATTTTGATAGAGGCGGTTTATGACGGCGATACCCATCCCTTCAACCTAATCCCTGACTTTAGCGGGGCGGGAACTGTAACTGTGAACGGCGTTACGCAAAACAGTGGTTCAAGTAGTGTAAATTTTTCCGGTCCTGTTATGTATACGGTTTCTAATTCTTCCAATCCGACATTAAAGCGCGAATACCGCGTAGAGGTTAAGTTTGTAAAGAGTCTTTCTTCCGCCGCCGAGATAGAAACGTTTGCTTTTTACAAAGCGGACAATCCGGGATTAATCAATGACGTAGAAGCGGCAATAAATCAGCTAACGGGCGCGATTACCGCTACGCTGTTATTTGAAACTCCCGGCGGAAACCGTACGCTTGTTCCACGGTGGAGCTCGCAGGGCAGGGTAGAAGCGGGCGGTGTAACGCAGACAAGCGGTACAGGCAGGCAGTTTTACACTCCTCAAACATACCGCGCTGTGTCTGCCGACGGCATATTCCAGAAAAACTACACGGTAACAATTAAAGAAGTGAACAGCCGTATATATGTACGGCAGAACGCGACAGGACGAAATGACGGCACTAACTGGCAGAACGCGTACAGGAATTTGCCGGGGGCGTGTAACGACGCGGCGTTGTTCCCCGAGGATGTACTGAAAGAAGTTTGGATAGCCGAAGGAACATATACACCAAGCGACAGAGGGGATGTAAGCGACTATTTAACTGCCGCTCCCAACACGTCTTACATTGGAGGTTTTAGGGGAAACGAGGCAAGCGTCTTGGCAAGGGTAGATCCGGTAAACCGCCGTGCTGTCATTACCGGAGACCTGGGCGGGGGACGGCGGTCGGGTAATATTTTTATGAACGCGTATTTATATTCTGAGTATTATGAGGGATATGGCGACTATTATTATACCAAATGGTATAGCAACGGCGTTTACAGTTTTGAGTATCTGGCCTTGACTGCCGTTGCCGTAAACGGTAGTAACTATGATAGTGCGAGTATAAATATCTCCTGTACCGATATAGTTTCAACTGTACTGATGATAAAGAACCTGGACTTTTCCGATCTTGTAGGGAACAATGGCGGAGCGGTTTTTTTTCGAGGCGGAGTGTTGGCTGTTTCTGATACCGCTTTTAGAAATATCAGGGCTATAAATGGCGGCGGGGTGTTCCTTGGTCACGATTGTGATTCATTTACTATCACTAATTCCCTGTTTGAAAATTGCAGGGCGGATAAAAATGGCGGCGCAATATGTAATAGTTATGTTGCATCCTTTGAGATAACGGACACGAAATTTATCAATTGTACCGCCCGGGGAGGCGGTAAAATTATGTATAACGGTCGGGGAACTTTCCGGCGGTGTGTTTTTGAAGATACCAATGCGCTCTATATCTATGATGATTCAACAGTGGATTTATGTATGGGTATGTTTTCTTTTCTAACAGGATACTTTGAAAACTGTACTTTCAGCAATTTAAGGTACAGTAGGGGGGATGGAAACTTTATATTCAACAGAAATGGCAAGTATTATTCTGAAACATCATCAATTGCCGGAGCCGACCGCTTTGAAATTGTTTGGACTGTTGGGTTTGATGTAACTTTGCGCAACTGTACGTTTAATTTCGGGGCAGAATCGGCTGGATTATGCGCCGGATATAGCGGTGATACTTCTTGGTCTTCTAATCCTGACTCTAATTCTGACTCCTTTCTTATGGACGGCGTAACCATTAACAACAACGGCTGCCGGTTTCCTATTTTCTGGTTTGACAATAACGTTTACCCCGGCATTTTCCGGTTCATGCCGAATAATGTTTACAACGGAACAACGCTAAGTACAATGGCAGCAATAACCAGTCTGGGGAGCAGTGTTGTCAAGTTAACACAAGGCGCAACGCCGGTGATTGCGCCGTAGGGGAAATATAAATTGGCTTGTGCCAATTAAAAACATCGGCGGATGTAAAACGCAAAGGATGGTTTTTATGAAGAGAGTGTTTGTATTATCTGTTTTGTCATTCGTCATTGTTACGGCTTCGTTCGGCACAGATTTGGAATTGGGATTTGGCGGCGGAATTAATTATCAGGGAACATTTAACATGAAATGGAAAGAGTCGGTGGAACATGAATGGGGAACAATAAATAACAATGGATTCGGCGCGTTTTTATTCTTTGACGCAACTTACGCGGAATTTTCCCTTTTTTTCAATTTTAGCAGGCATACATGGAGTTTTGATGAAGATCAGGCGAATGATTATTCAGGAACAGAAAACGCATTTACATTTGAAATGGAACTGCTTGGAAAATACCCGTTTTATTTTGACAGTTTTGTACTTTTTCCATTATTGGGAATTAGTTATGAAACTCCGTTTTGGGGAGGAGGCATGGGAATTATGGCGGGAATTGGAGCAGACTTTAATTTAACCGAACGCCTTTATCTTAGGGGAGAAATTTTATATGGGATAAGGTTGATTCAAGTTGGTATAGGAAAACTATACGATTCAAGGCCCGGCCACATACCAAGAATAAAATTGGGAATAGGCTATTCCTTTATGGGATTTAAGACAAGGTGAGAAATGAGGGAGTAAAACTATTGTTCAGTATTGGTGATGATCTGTAAATAACGGTTGTTGTTTAGGTAAGGTATTTGTCTCAGGGTACTTCGTATCTTTCACAGACAATAAGCACTTTCATTTGAGATGTTTTGCCAGTCTTTCATCCCGTATTTGTTCAAGAGTTATGTCGCCAAAATCGGACTATATACCAGAAAGCGCGTCTGTATGCGGTGTTTCCCCTTCATCGGCGCTTTTAAGGGCGGGTTCAGTTGTTCAGTCTATCTGCTTTTCAACAACAGGGGTTACTTTCACTTCAACCCTCGCTTTTCCTGCCGAAATTTCCCGTGGGGCGAGAAACTCGAAAAAAACCCGATGGTCAACCGGTATTTCAACAGTTTGCGTTATGGTCATAAAGAGAGTATACCGCAAAACGGAGGAGTGTGCAAATGGCTTGCGATATTATTCCGGCTCTGTTATGCTTAATGACAGGGAGAAAAATATGACTCTTGAACGTTTTGATCGTATTACCCAAGACCCCGGCGTTATGGGCGGAAAGCCGTGTATACGCGGTATGCGCCTGACAGTCGGTAGAATACTCTCCCAGATTGGCGCGGGAGAAACGATTGATGAACTGCTTATTGATTATCCCTACCTTGAGCGGGAGGATGTCCTTCAATCTTTGCAATATGCCGCATGGCTCGCTCAAGGGCGTGAAGCCGCTCTTGCATGAAGATTATTGTTGATGTTAACCTCGCTGTCCGTTGGGCGAATATGCTTTGCAATCGGAGAATTGAGGCTGTTCATTGGACTGCAATCGGCGCGGCTAATGCTCAAGACATTGAAATTATGTCCTATGCAAGAAAAAATGATTATTCAGTCTTTACCAATGATCTTGATTTTAGCGCCATTCTGGTTTCCACTCGTGCTTGTGGGCCCAGTGTCATCCAAATCCGCGCTGATGATACCCGTCCCGAGGTACACCTTGACCGTGTAGCTGATGCTCTTGTCAAATTTTCCTCCGCAATTGAGCATGGCTCTCTTATTACAATTGATTCAAACAAAACTCGTCTGCATATTCTTCCTTTTTCACTCCCAGAAAAAAACGAGAATAGTTGATAGTCGCCATTTGACGTTTAAACATACGCAGGAGGGGGTTGCAATTTTTCCCCTTTTCCCTCCGTGAAACTCCGTGGTTAAATTCCTTCCTCTTTTTTCCACGTGTGATGAAATTTTAAGATATCCCATTACTTGACAATACATCATAAATGATGTACGATAAACTATGAGTAATAAATGGCAGGTACTCTATTATTCCAGAGAGGATGGTTCAATGCCTGTAAAGGAATATATTGATAACCTCTCTCTTAGGGAACGGGCAAAGACGATGGCCTTAAAGGAACACAAGTCAGAGTCCTGTATTTTTTCTGTTATCAAAATATTATTGTTTTGACTAATGTTTTTAATAAACATTCAGATAAAGTGCCCAAGGGTAAAATTAAGCTGGCAAAAGAAAGCCGTATGGATTTTTTAAACAGATTTACGGAAAAAGATATAAGGGGGAAATAATCATGAATTTTAGGGAACATCTTAATGAGGAAATGAAAAATGTTCAATTTAAAAAAGCGTTTGATGAAGAAAAACATTTGCTTGAATTGGGTTTGGTAATTACGGAAGCCCGTGAACAGCGAGGCCTGTCCCAAAGAGAACTTGCTCAAAAAAGCCATGTTACCCAACAGCAGTTATCAAAAATAGAGAACGGGATAAATTGCAATATGCTTACCTTTATAAAGGTTTCATCCGCACTTGGACTCGATCTTACATTATCCGCCTAAGCATATTGACAGCGACGAACTTGTCCCCAAAAAGCTAACGCAGGGCGGGGCATAGAAAGTTTGCAAACTTTTCTCCTCTCCGTGAAACTCCGTGGTTAAATTCCTTCCTCTGCTCTGCAAGACCGCATTTCAAACCGCAGGATGCCCTGCCGCCCGGTAATATTCATCGACAATAAATTCGGCGTTTTCTGTCCATAGCATTGACGCGGGGTTTTGCAAAGATTTATATATTGGTGAAGCTGAAAAAGCTATATATGCGGAATCAAATGAGATATTCTCTTTTTCCGCAATCATGCTTGCAATGTGTTCAATTTTTTGAGATATAAAAAAAGTTAACTCCTGTCCGTTATACATAATTTTGTCGCAAGATGTTTTTCTTTTATCACGTAATTTAAGAAAAGAAACGGCTCTTTCTGTATGCACGGACACTTGATCGTTTGATTTGCTGTAGCGTAATCTTCGCATCGCCTCTTCTCTTGTATACAGGCCGTCAATGAAGCCGGTTATTGTTAATACCGTTTTGTCATTGGCTACCGGCCCCTGCACAAAATCAAAATTGTGCTGTAAACCGCCGATGGTTCGGTTGGCTAAAATAAAGTCAAGCCATTCATCTGATATTTTTGAAAATCGTTTTGACAAAAGATCGGCGGAAGGGGAAAACTCAAATTCATACAGAAAAATGCCCTCTCCTCCAAGGCGGTTAAACATATTATAACCCCATTGCAGGGCCTGTTCCTTTATCGTTGTTGTGTAAAATCCCCTGCCAAAATCCCGTTTGTCTTTTGACCTTGCCAAATCGACTCCGGTAAAATCATGATTTGACCCATGATAAAGAATCAAGCGAGGGCTCTCCTTTTTAAAATATCTTCCGCAAATGAAACACATTCATATATATCCTGAGTGTGGAGTGTTTCGTAACATTGCCGTATCGATTCTGTAATGCCGTGTTTAAGAAAAAGCCCCAGGGTTTCATGCGCGGGCATTCCGTGCCGTCTTGAGTATTCCTCTACCGCTACAACAACTAAGAGGTTTTCATCATGTTGGTTTCGGCTCATGGCTTTTCCTTCAATAATAGTACGGCATTTCGATAATTTGAGCAACAGACCTTCCCCCTCATCCCGCTTGCGCTATTATCCCGGTTCTGTTATGCTTACAAAGATGTGTATGTGTGATGAAAATTGACCAAAAAGGAGTTTTTATGTTTCGTAAAGTACAATATTTGACAATTGCCGGTTTTTTGTTGTTTACCGCGGCGGGCTTGTCGGCGCAGACTGCACAGGAACTGCGCCTTGGCTCTTCAATATCCGCAACCTTGCGTGAGGGGGGTGAGCAATGGTACAGCGTCAGGGCCTCTGAGGAATGTTTTGTTGTAGTGGAGATTCTCGGTGATTTTGATACGTATCTGGAAGTCTATGACGCTTCCAATAACCTTGTTGCCGAAAATGACGACTACGATAGTTACAATGCCAGGGTGGAATTTTATGCGGGATCCGGCAGGACTTACAGGGTGAAATTGAGGGGTTACGACAGCTATGAGAGCGGTTCCTATCGTATCATGGCAAGTCAAAAACCCATTCCGCGCCCTGTGGAACTGCGTGTCGGCTCTTCGCTTTCAGGAAATCTTTCTTCAGGGGAAGATAACTGGTACCGTATTACCCCTTCGGGCAGCGGTTTTCTTGTTGTGGAGACTCTCGGTGATGTGGATACCTATATGGAAGCCTACGATTCCTCTTATAAGTTTTTAAGTTATAATGATGACGGGGGTGAGGATTATAACGCCAAGCTGGAAATATTTATAGAATCCGGCAAAACATACCTCTTTAAAGTTAGGGGTTACGACAGTTATGAAAGCGGTACATTCCGTATCATGGCAAGTCAAACGCCGCCGCCCTCGGAACTGCGCGCCGGAGCTTCTGTTTCAGGAAATATTGCCGGAGGGGAAAGCAACTGGTATCGTATTACCCCTTCCAGAAGCGGCCTTCTCGTAATAGAGACCTCCAGTAATATGGACACTTATCTTGAAGCCTACGATACCTCCAATAATTTTATTGATTATGATGACGACGGAGGCGAAGACGGCAACGCCATGCTGTTTCTTAACGTAGAATCCGGCAAAACCTACCTCATTAAAATCAGAGGTTATGATAGATATGAAAGCGGCCGCTATCTCATCTGGGCAAGGTTTGAAAACTAACATCACGATACGGAGCGTTCCATAAATGTATAGTCCGGTTGACGCAAAAGTGAGTTTCCCAAAGCTGGAAGAAGAAGTCCTGAAATTTTGGGAGCAGAACCGTATTTTTGAAAAATCAATATCAATGAGGGAAGGGGCGGATGAGTTTGTCTTTTACGACGGCCCGCCCTTTGCCACCGGCCTTCCCCATTTTGGGCATTTTGTGCCAAGTACCATCAAGGACATCATTCCCCGCTACCAGTGCATGAAGGGCAAAAAAGTCGAGCGCAGATTCGGCTGGGACTGCCACGGCCTTCCCGTCGAAAACCTGATAGAAAAAGAACTCGGCCTCAACTCAAAGACCGCCATCGAAGAATACGGCATAGCCAAATTCAACGAAGCCTGCCGTGCCTCCGTTCTTCGTTATGTGGAAGAGTGGAGAACAACCATTACCCGCCTTGGCCGTTGGGTTGACTTTGACAACGACTACAAAACAATGGAAAGCGATTACATGGAGACGATCTGGTGGATCATGTCGTCCCTCTGGGAAAAAGGCCTGCTCTACGAAGGACACTACATCCTGCCGTACTGCCCCCGCTGTGCCACGGTTCTCTCAAATCACGAACTCAATCTGGGCGGATATAAAGACGTTCACGATCCGGCAATTACGGTGAGGTTTAAGGTAGGGAGTGGGGAGCGGGGAGTAGGGAGTAGGGGGGAGAAGACTGAGATTCCTCCCAACACCTATCTTCTCGCATGGACAACAACTCCCTGGACGCTTCCCTCAAACCTCGCGCTCACTCTCGGCGCGGAAATAGATTACGTACTAATCGAAGACCTCCCACCCGAAAATGGCACGCGAACCGGTGAGCGTGTAGTTGAACAAAGGCAACATGGTGTAGGCCAAATAAATGTTGCTGTTAACGCAAAAGCTAACAGGCCGCCCACTCCCCACTCCCCACTCCCACCCGAAAATGGCACGCGAACCGGTGAGCGTGTGGTTGAACAAATGCAATACGGTGTAGGCCAAATAAATGCTACTGTTACCGCAAAAGCTAACAGGCCGCCCGCTCCCCAACACTACATTCTCGCGGAGGCGCGTCTTTCTGCATACTACAAAGACCCGTCTCAATACAGAATCGTGTGGCGTAAAAAGGGCTCTCAGCTTGCCGGGCTCCAATACGAACCGTTGTTTCCCTATTTTAAGGACGCGCCTAACGCCTTCCGCACATTTTTGGGCGACTTCGTTACTACGGAAGACGGAACCGGCATTGTGCATACCGCTCCCGGATTTGGCGAGGACGATGCGCGGGTACTCAAGGGAACGGGCATTCCGGTCATCTGCCCGGTAGATGCCGAATGTAAATTCACAGGCGAAGTTACCGACTTTGCCGGTCTGTTTGTTAAAGATGCCGATAAGGCAATCATCGAAAAACTCAAAGAAGAGGGCAAACTTGTAAAGCGCGACCAAATCCTGCACTCCTACCCCCATTGCTGGAGGTGTTCAAGCCCGCTGATATACCGTGCCGTCGGCTCGTGGTTTGTCAATGTGGAAAAAATCAAAAAGGATATGATAGACGCGAACAGTAAAATCTACTGGGTCCCGGAGCACATAAAGGATGGAAGGTTCGGCAAATGGCTTGAAGGAGCCCGCGATTGGGCGATAAGCCGCAGCCGTTATTGGGGAAACCCGCTTCCAATCTGGCGTTGTCCCGATTGCGGAAAGACAATCTGCGTCGGCAGCCGAGATCAGCTAAAGGAACTTTCAGGGGTGTACCCGCAGGATTTGCACAAGCACTTTGTCGATGAAATCACAATCCCCTGCGCCTG
>JGI24698J34947_10002070_pt1 | contig 10720 bp, 9 predicted proteins | sample TergutMp193P3_FD_34947 | JGI IMG/M metagenome (IMG submission 34947) | reverse complement strand
GGGGGGGGGGGGGGGGCATAAAAGAACGGTTTTTGCAGTCATAGATTTTCCCCCTTTTGGCGTTTTCCGGCTTTTGCGCCGGTACGAGCATTTTACCAAATTTCGTAATTTTCTGTCAAGAGGGAATTTGGGGAATTTGCGCTTTTTTATACATACATCTATCCGCCAATTACCCTGCTGACAGCTTCCTGTACTTTTACGACAATACCAGGTTCAACATAGCCGACTGGAGTTGTAAACCGTTCCACAGAGACACTTCGTATCTGAAAACAATCAACAGATGATTCCTTTACAAGTCCGTTTTGTCCGGTGGGGATGATTTTTACCATCCAGGGATAATTACTGTAGTGTTCTTTCCAATCGGTAATTGGAGCTATAATTTTGAGCGGCAGTTTCCCCAAGGCGTCGGCGTTGATGATTAGAGCGGGGCGGGTTTTCTTCATCTCGGCTCCGATTGCCGGGTCAAGACATATTTGCCAAATCTCACCTTGTTTCATAAAAATCTTCGCCGTCGAGGGCGCAAAAGGCAGTCAGTTCCCTGTTGCTTCGGTATTCTTCGGCAGCCATCTCGGCGGCTTTTTCCAAAGAAAGGTTTTCTTTAATCTTTTTTTCTTTTATATAACCTACAAAATCTATCACTTCGCCGTAATAACGAGGGGGCAGAGAATCTAATTCTTTTAACAAAACAGATCTTTCAATCATAGCTTTCCTCCGGCAAATTTAAGGATACTGGATGTACTTTAAAAAAACAAGCGACACGGCAATTAGCAAGCAATCGTACACTGGCATATAGAAGAGAACCTGTGTTATGCAGTATAATTAAATATAGAGGACGTAAAATGAAAATTTCCGGTCATGTACAGGCGATTATCGAGGCGGCGTACAATGAGGCGAAGGTAAGGAAACATGAGTACTTGACGCCTGAGCATATACTTTACGCGGCGCTGTCTTTTGATGAGGTTCAGGGGGTGCTGTTTTCATGCGGGGCGGACCCGGAGCAGATCAAGTATGGTATGGAAAATTACTTTGAACAGAAGATGCCCGTTACCGCGACGGGGGAGCCTGCCAAGACTGTGGGCTTTCACAGCATTATTGAGCGGGCTGTTATACAGAGCAGGTCCGCCCAGAAAGATATGATCGATGTGGCGGATATTCTCGTGTCGCTTTTTGATGAGGAACGCTGTTACAGCGCGTACTATCTGCGCAAGGCGGGGATAAGGCGGCTGGAACTTTTACAGGTGCTTTCACACAGTTACGGAAACGATATTTTCAGTTCGGGGAAGGATTCAGGCGGGAAATACGCGGGTATTGATGAGGATCAGGGCGACGGTCAACGGTCAAGGGCAAACAAAAAGAGCGCGCTTGAACGTTACGCTATAGACCTTACAGCCCTGGCGCGTGAACACAAGCTGGAGCCTGTCATCGGCAGGCAGGAAGAACTGGACAGGACGGTGCAGGTTCTCTGCCGCAGGCTGAAAAACAACCCGATCCATGTCGGGGATTCGGGCGTGGGAAAGACCGCGATAACCGAGGGGCTTGCTCAGAGGATAGTAACCGGAGAAGTGCCGCCGACTCTTAAAGACTTCAGTATTTTTTCACTTGATATGGGCGCTCTTGTAGCGGGAACAAAGTACCGCGGCGATTTTGAGGAGAGGGTCAAGCGCGTCGTCGAGGAGATGCTGAAAAAAGAAAAGGCGATTCTTTTTATCGATGAGATTCACACAATAGTAGGGGCCGGTTCGGTTTCAGGCGGCGCGTTGGACGCTTCCAATTTGCTCAAACCCGCGCTTACTTCCGGCAGGCTCCGCTGCATCGGCTCCACAACTCACGAGGAGTACGGGAAGTTCTTTGAAAAAGACCGGGCGCTTTCGCGGCGTTTCCAGAAAATCGATATAAACGAACCTTCCGAAGAAGTTGCGATTGACATACTCAAGGGGCTGAAATCCAGATACGAAGATTACCACCATGTCCACTACAGCGACGAAGCCGTGGAGACTGCGGTGCGTCTTTCCGCCCAGTTTATCACCGAACGCCGTCTGCCCGACAAGGCCATCGACGTGATTGATGAAGCCGGCGCTTACGCGCGGATCGAGGCGTACAGAAAGCAGGTGTCGTCTTTAGACGCGGCCAAAGATAATGGAGACAACAGTTTGGACAGCGGCGCAAACCGCGTAACGGACAGCGTATCAGCTAACGGAATTGCCGAAAAAAAACCTGTGTATTTTATAAATAACAAAGTCCATGAAACATCTGACGGCGCGCCTTCTTCCGTGCAGGACGGTCAGGTGGAAACAATAGAGATCAGCCTGCCGCTTATCGAAACGGTTGTTTCAAAAATAGCGCGTATACCCCAGCGGTCGGTCGGCGAAAGCGAAAAGGACAAACTGCGCGAACTGGAAAAAAGATTAAAAGAGCGGGTTTTCGGACAGGATGAAGCGGTCGCGGCAGTTGTCAAGGCGGTTAAGCGTTCCAGAGCCGGTTTCAGGGCGGAGGGCAAGCCGGTCGCAAACTTCCTCTTCGCGGGTCCCACCGGCGTTGGAAAGACAGAGTTGGCGCGGCAGTTGGCGGAAATCCTCGGCGTTACAATGCTCCGTTTTGACATGAGCGAGTATCAGGAAAAGTACACGGTCTCCCGTTTGATCGGCTCCTCTCCAGGTTATGTGGGCTACGAAGACGGCGGGCAGCTTACAGACGCTGTGCGAAAACAGCCGCACGCGGTCGTTCTGTTAGACGAAATTGAAAAAGCCCACGCCGATATTTACAACATTCTTTTGCAGATAATGGACTACGCCACCCTGACCGACAATCAGGGACGCAAGGCGGATTTCCGCAACGTAATTTTTATAATGACAAGTAACGCGGGAGCCAGGGAAATCGGCAAGGGGCTTATCGGCTTTGGAGAGCGCATCGTGGATGAAAGCGTGGTTGACAGCGCGGTAGAAAAAATCTTCACCCCTGAATTCCGCAACCGGCTCGACGCAGTTGTCCGCTTCGGGCACCTTTCGCGTGAAATAATGGTTTCCATTGTCCGCAAGGAACTCGACGTTTTCACATCACAGCTTGCCGAAAAGAACGTAACCCTTACCGTTACGGGAAACTGCGTGGAGAAACTTGCGGAAGAAGGCTACAGCCGCGAATTCGGCGCACGGAACGCGGGACGTCTTATCGAAGAGAAAATTAAAAGTTTTTTTGTTGACGAGGTTCTTTTCGGGCGGTTGAGCGAAGGCGGCAGCGCGGTAGTTGACTGGCGCGACGGTTACTGTATGGACATACAGGAAACCGAAGAAGCGAAACAGGTCGTAACAGCGGAATATTAGTGCCGTTCTTTCATCCTGGTCCCGATCCTGATTTTCCACGGTATGAAGAAACTGATCATTTCCAGTTTCCCGATCCCAAAACGTGGAATGATAATATAATCGCGGCGGGCGGCAACCTTTCTCCGGGAATGTTGCTTTCGGCTTATGAGCAGGGTATCTTCCCGTGGTACAACCCCGGCGATCCCGTCATCTGGCAGTCGCCCGATCCCCGCTGTGTGATCTATCCTGAGAAACTGCACATCTCCTCTTCAATGCGCAAGATTTTAAACAACGGAACATTCAATATCACTTTTAATGAAGATTTTGTTGGAGTAATCAGAGGCTGCGCCGAAGTTTACCGTCCCGGTCAGGGGGGTACTGTCCAGCAAAGCTGTACTGTCCAGCAGAGCTGTACTTGGATTTCAGATGACATTATTGAAGCCTACACGGAACTGCACCGCCTTGGATGGGCACATTCCGCGGAAGCCTGGCAGGACGGAATACTTTCAGGCGGCTGTTACGGCGTACTGATGGGAAAAGTTTTTGTCGGGGAGTCGATGTTTGCCAAAAAGAGCAACGCGTCCAAGGCTGCCTTCCTAACGCTTGCGGAAAAACTTTTTAATCAGGGGATTGCCTTTGTTGACTGCCAGGTTCCAACCAGACACCTGATGAGTCTGGGCGGGGAAGAATTGTCACGTAAGGATTATCTTAAGCTGCTTAAAAAATACCGAGTTTCACGTTATCAGCCGGCGCTCTCATTGTCCTCGCTGTAAAAAACAACGCAGTTACGCCCGTTTCTTTTTGCCATGTAAAGCGCGTCATCAGAATTTTTAATGGCTTTATCCAGATTGTAATCTACCATTTGCGCTATACCAAAACTTGCGGATAGAGAAAAACTGACATCACCATATTCATATTTTATACTGCATAAGCTTACCCGCAAACGTTCAGTCATATCGTATACTTCTTTACTGGATATGCCTGAAGTAAAAATAATAAATTCTTCCCCGCCGTATCGCGCGAATAAATCATAAAGGCGGATACCGGTTTTTACCCGTGCTGCTACATCCATCAGAACCTTGTCTCCTATTTGGTGTCCGTAAGTGTCATTGACATTCTTGAATTTATCAATATCAAACATTATAAAAAAACTATTCTCCTTAAGGCGGCGCGCTTTTTCAATACCGATGCGTACTATATCCAAAAAATGACGCCTGTTAAATATGCCTGTCAGCGGATCTGTTATGGCCATCAGTTCAAAAACCGTCTGCATATTTTTCAAGTCAAAATTGTTTTGCATAACAAAAAGAACAATAAGGCTTATGCAAAAGCCGGCTATAATAAGGGCGATGTTTTCAGGATAGCTGTACCACATGATAATGGGCGATACTCTTAAATACCATTCTGCATTAAAGATTTGCACCGGTTTTTCAATGAAGCGTGAATTCGATCCGGACTCATAATTGCTCTCTATCACCTGTTTTTCGTTTGTATCAGGATTCATCCTCCATAATTCATACGAGTAACCGTAAGTTGAAAAAATTTCCAGCTCCGCGTAATCCAAAATCTTCGGTAACTTTAACGTTACGGAAACAAGTCCCCAAAATTTATGTTTTTCATCCGGGGTGTCAATAAATACCGGCAATCTGCCGAATATCGCTATTCCGCCCTGGATTATTTCAATAGGACCGCCCAATACAAGTTCGCCCATGTCTCTGGCAGCTATCGCCTCTAAATTACCCGCCGCATCGCTGAAATAATCCCACCCGATTATCTTTTCGTTTCCAGTCAGGGGAAATACTTTCGCAACAATACCATCAGGCGCTAAAATAACATTTTGTATTGATGGATCATCGACTAAAGTTGGGGCAATTATATCAAAACTGTCCATGCTGCCATTTCCCTGAATTACCATAGCGGACAACGCCTGTGTTTTATAAAACATCCTGGAAATCATTTCACTAATTCTGTGGGTTCTTTCAAATATTTGCTGTTCTATTCTTAAATTAATTACATTTGTTCTGTTTATTATCGTCGCGCTGATCAGAAAAGCGCAAAACGCAATAGAAACCAGGAATGATACTACCGCAGTAAGCGATAGCCCTTTACATTCTTGTTCCAATTTTTGGTTTTCCACTTAAACATCCTGAATAAAGATAAAACAATTATACCATATATCAGGATATTATAACAGCAAAATTTACAACTACGCTTCGCGCAGAAAAGCGATATATCCCCTGTATGTCGTATAAAGATCGACTTTGCTGATCACTTCAAACGGAGAGTGCATGGACAGAACCGGAACGCCGCAGTCAAGGACATCCATTCCCAGATTGGCGGCATAAAGGGCGATTGTCCCGCCGCCGCCCTTGTCTACCTTGCCCAATTCACCGAACTGCCATTGAACCTTGTTGCGGCTCATGATTGCCTGCACTTTTGCGCAGAATTCCGCGTTGGCGTCGCTCGCGCCGGACTTGCCGCCGGAGCCGGTGTACTTGGTAAGCACCATCCCCTTTCCCAAAAAGGAAGCGTTTTTTTTCTCGAACACTCCGGCATAGGTGGGATCAAACGCCGCGTTTACATCGGCGGATAGCATGGCCGAATGCGTATAACAGATACGCAAATCCGCTTCGTTCCCGCCACAAAGCATGGCTAGAAAATTTTCGATATTGTAAGAGCGTGCGCCTGTGTTCCCCACGGAACCGATTTCCTCCTTGTCAGACAAATAGCACATAACGGTTTTTTCCTGCGCGGTTTTTTCACACGCGAGAACGGTAATGGCTTTCAGGGCGGGCCAGGCGCAGCAGCGGTCATCGTGACCGTAAGCGCCTATCATGCTCCGGTCAAAACCAATGTCGCTTGCTTTGAAGGCGGGGACAAATTCAATTTCCGCGCCGGCAAAATCCTTTTCCGTTATGCCGTACTTTTCGTGTAATAGAGAAAGCAGATTGAGTTTTACTTTTTCCTTTACCTCTTTGTCGATAAAGGGGCGGGAACCTGCAAGGATGTCCAGGTTTTCGCCTTCTACAAACTCGGACGCTTTTTTCTCCATTTGTTCCCTCGCAAGGTGGGGCAAAAGGTCGGTGATTGTAAAAACAGGATCGCCCGGCTCTTCGCCGATTTTAACCGTTGTCTTTTTGCCGTCCCCATTTATAAATACGCCGTGCATTGAAAGCGGGATTGCCGTCCACTGGTACTTTTTGATGCCGCCGTAGTAGTGGGTATCAAGAAGCGCGAAATCGCTGTCTTCATAAAGCGGATTTTGCTTGAGATCGAGCCTCGGCGAATCCACATGAGCGCCAAGAATGTTGCAGCCTTCGACAGCGGGCTTTTTCCCAATGATGGCGGCAATGACGGACTTGCCCCGGATGTTCTGATAAATCTTCATCCCTGTTTTGAATTTCCTGTCTTTCAGGGATTCAACATTTACAAAACCGTTTTTCTCAAGAAGTTCGCAAGTTACGTCAACACACTCACGCTCGGTCTTTCCCCTGTCCAAAAACTTTTTGTATTCTGAAGCAAGTTCCTCAACTTCTTTTTCAGTATTATCGTCAACCCCTTCCCAGCAACTTTTCAGATTGAAAAAAAGCTTGTCCGCAAGTTCCTGCCCCTTGCTCTTTGTTTCCTTTTCATTAGCCATGATTACATTTCCTCCAGTACCCCATTGAGGGTGTTCTATTCATAGGATATAGTAAAAACCATGATTATACGAGACCGCTACGCGCCTTCCCCAACGGGCCTTCAGCATATAGGCGGAATAAGGACAGCCCTGTTCAATTACCTTTTTGCCCGTTCTGGAGGGGGGAAATTCATCCTCCGGCTGGAAGATACCGACAGAACACGTTTTGACGAGTGTTATGTGCAAAACCTTTACGACACTTTCGACTGGCTCAATATAAAGTGGGACGAAGGACCGGACAATGGCGGCCCATTCAGCCCGTATGTTCAGTCTGAGCGCACTGCCCTGTACAAAAAATACGCGCAGGAACTGCTTGACAACGGGCGGGCATACTACTGTTTCTGTTCGTCTGAAAGACTTGAAGAAGTACGCAAACAACGGGAAGCCGCCCACTCTTCCGAGACCGGCTACGACCGCCTCTGCCGGAGCATTGATCCGCAGGAAGCCGCTAAAAGAGCCGCATTAGGTGAAGCCTGTACCATCCGGCTGAAAATCCCGCTGGGAGAGACAACCCGCTTTCATGACCATCTGCTGGGCGACATTGAATGGAAAAACGACGACATTAACCCCGATCCGGTACTTTTAAAATCCGACGGCTTTCCCACCTACCATCTGGCGAATATCGTAGACGATCATTTAATGGAAGTAACCCATGTGTTACGCGCACAGGAGTGGCTATCCTCCACACCGCTTCATGTGATCTTGTACAAAAGTTTCGGCTGGACGCCGCCTGAGTTTTGCCATCTTCCAATGGTGATGGGACAGGACGGAAAAAAACTTTCAAAACGCCACGGCGCGACAAGCATCGACGAATTCCGCAAGCAGGGCTACCTTCCCGAAGCGTTGATAAACTATGTCGCGCTTTTAGGCGCTTCCTACGAAGAGGGCTCGCGTCCTGAAGGACGCGCAGACATCTACACGTTAGACGAACTTTCCTCCCGTTTCAGCCTTGAAAAACTCAACAAGGCCCCGGCGGTTTTTGATTACAAAAAACTTGAGTGGTACAACGGCCAGTACATCAGAATGAAGAGCGACGAAGAGCTTGCCTCCCTTTGCCTGCCCTTCGCCAAAGAAGCGGGTCTTTTTGGCGGAGGAGAGCCAACGCAGAAACAGCGCGAAGTCTTTACTGCCGCCATGCCGCTTGTAAAGGAGCGGCTCGTTTTTCTTAACGAGGTTCCCGAAAAGATCGCCTACCTGTTCAATGAGCCGGAAACCCCCGAGGCGGAAGAGTTCATCCCTAAAAAATACGATCTCGTGAAAACGATAGAACTCCTGCGTATCGGGCGGGAACTTGTACGTCCGTTAGCTGAAATGCCGGACGACGAACAGGCGGAGAGTTTTATCAAGGCGGAAGCTGAAAGAAGAGAAGTCAAACTTGGCGATTTAATGATGCCCCTGCGGGTCGCAATCACGGGAAGCCGCGTAAGCCCGCCTCTTTTCGGATCATTATGCATACTTGGAGCGGAACGTTGCGAAGGGCGGGTACAGAGGGCGCTGGATAAACTTGAGAAAAAACAATGACTCTGACACCCGCCTTGCGCTGTTTGCGCTTTTACGGTTGTCTTATTATGCAACCAGAGTAGCGGTGGCGACAAAGCGATGGCCGATATTGTCCACCATTACGCTGAAACCCTCAAGCGTCCGCACGCCCAGAAGCGACATATCGCCTTCTTCCGCGAAAACAATCTCGTCATTCGTGGCGTAACCTTCGGCTTGCAGTATCGCGTAGCCAAAGTCGCGCTCGACTAATTGTTTGGTAGCGGTTTCAAACCGTTTTTTCCCTTTCACCGTTATTCCGGCATCCAGCAACAACTGCCTCGGCAGCCATGACAATTCCGAGCCCGTATCGACCATGACCTCTACCGGCGGCGTACAACGGTGTTCCTCCTTCGGGTTGACAGCTGTCAGGTTTACCATGAATTTACTCATGTTTATATTATACAGTGACATATTGCCTTTTTCAAACGTTAAAATTGATGTCAGATTGCTATGCGCGTTAATCGCACTGGATAAACTTGAGAAAAAACAGTGACTCCGCTTGCGGTGTTATGCGTTGCTTAGGCGCTTGACAAAAGAGACAGGCATTACTATATTCAAAACATGACAGCAACCGCCCAATTATTGAGAGAAATTGAAACCATGCCGGAAGAAACCGTCGTTGAGGTGCTTGATTTTGCCATGTTTTTGAAGGGCAAACAAACATTGTCGAAACAGCTGCATAGAATAGCGACAAAAGACGCTTATGGTATTTTCAAGGATCTCAAAGGAATGGATACTACCATTGAAAGGGATGAAGAAGACAGAATGTTTATATGACGACTATAAAAATGATACAGAATTGACGATATTTACCCAACTTGACAATTAATAAAGCACAGGAAGGGATATTAAAAATTTTAGGGATATAAAATTAATGCCGCTATATCCAGTATGGATGTCAGGCACTGGGCGTTGCTATTTGCCGCTCAAATGATCATCGCGAACCCAGCCTTCGTCGCCGCCGTACACAACCTGCTTCCATGTTCGCCCCGCGCTGTCGGTAGCGGTAACGGGAGTGTAGCCCATTCCGCCGGGAAGGGGATTATTCAAAACACTTACAGATTCCCTCGCGTTGATGGGCCTGATTACCCTCGCGTTTACGGAAGGCTCGGCGTAAAGGTTTGTGTTGACCATAGTTGTATCGCCGGATGTAAATCTAGCGGGTGTTTCAACCCTGGCGGGTGGCGCTCCTTTCGTCCAGTTGCCACCGATGTACACATATGTCGTTCCTCTACCCGAATTCACTTCTTCAAAACTACCGCCGCTGCTCACATACGTCCCTCTGCCCGAATACACTTGTTCCAAATTGCCGGGAAAAGCCGGACCTACTGCCAGCGCACCAGTAGCAAATTTTACATTGTCCCCTTCAAAGGTAACGCTGGTAAGCTCGATACATTCAGCAAACGCGTTCGAGCCAATTAAAGTAACGCTTGCGGGAATGGTAACGCTGGTCAGCGGATTGCGGTAAAACGCTTGAGACTCAATGGTAGCAACGTTGTTTCCGATGGTAATGCTGGTCAGTTGGTTGCCCCAAAATGCCCTAAACCCGATGGAAGTAACGCTGTCGGGGATTGTAACGCTGGTCAGTGGATTCCTTTCAAACGCNCCGCTTCCAATGGTGGTAACGCTGTCGGGGATGGTAATNCTGGTAAGCTGATTGTTTGTAAANGCCTGTCTCCCAATATTTCTGACACCGTTGGTAATAGTAACGCTGGTCAGTTGGTTGTTTTGGAATGCGCCGTTATAGTTGCCGAGGAGATCGCCGTCATCCATATTCGCGCTTGCGGGGATGGTAACACTGGTCAGTTGNTTGTCGTTAAACGCAGCCGCCCCAATGGTGCGAACTCCTTCATGGATGGTAACGCTGGTCAGTTGGTTTTGTTGAAACGCTCCCCAGCCAATAGTGGCAACGGTTCCTGGTATGGTAACGCTGGTCAATTTATTGCCTACAAACGCAAACACCCCAATACTCGTAACGCTTGAGGGGATAGTAATGCTGGTCAGTTGACAGCCCTGAAACGCATAAGCACCAATGGTTCTAACGCCGCTGCCGATAGTGACGCTCGTCAGCGGATTGCCGTTAAAAGCCCCGTCCCCAATGCTGGTAACGCTGTTCGGTATGGTTACGCTGGCAAGTTGACAGCCCTGAAACGCATAAGCGCCAATACTCGTAACGCTGTTAGGGATGGTTACGCTGGTATAACCG
>JGI24698J34947_10002068_pt1 | contig 10725 bp, 6 predicted proteins | sample TergutMp193P3_FD_34947 | JGI IMG/M metagenome (IMG submission 34947) | reverse complement strand
ATACTGCTTTCGGAATTCATGCTTCAGCAGACCCAAACGATCCGGGTTACGGCATACTGGAAACGATGGATGGAAAAATGGCCGAAACCGGAAAATGTTCATAATGCCAGCCTGGAAGAAGTGCTTCGGGAATGGAGCGGCCTGGGGTACAACCGCCGGGGTAAGTACCTGAAAGACAGCGCCGGGATCATCACGCTGGATTATTGCGGGGAAGTGCCTGCAAACCCTGAGGAATTGGCCCGCCTTCCAGGTATCGGCCCCTACACCGCGGGGGCAATAGCCTGTTTTGCCTATAACTATCCGGCAATATTTATCGAAACCAATATCCGCAGCGTTATGCTTCACTTCTTCTTTAAAAATCGTGAGGGTGTAAAAGACAATGAAATACGGCCTTTCATGGAAGAAACCCTGGACAGGGAAAATCCCCGGAGGTGGTACTGGGCGCTCATGGATTACGGCGCCGCCCTGAAAAAAACCAGGCCCAATCCCGATCGCCACAGCGCCCATTACAGGCGGCAAAGCGGGTTTGAGGGTTCCTTCCGTCAGCTTCGGGGGAGGCTCGTCCGCACACTGTTAAGGGAAGGCCCCGGAAAGACCGAGGATTTACGGAAACGTATTGACCTGGACACCGACAGCGAGGATCTTTATCGCGCCCTGAAGGCCCTGGAAAAAGATTCCATGGTTGCCGAAGAAGATGGGATATACAGGATTCGCCCTGATTCCATTTATTCCACGATTATAAGCTGATGTACTCCAAGGCGCTCAAGACCGAGGTTAAAACCGCCGTCAGAATCACGGGAGAGCGCAAGCTCCGCGTTATCTTCAGTTGCCCACGCTTTTGAAGGGATAAAACCGGGAAGCTTTACGCGTATTGTGACAGGCCCGACGGGCAGATTCTTCTCGGCAAAGCCCTGGACAAACCCGGTATGATTGGCGTTTATAAGGTGGATGATGAGCCTCTTTTCCTGTCGGTACGCCTTGAAGTCTATATAGGCGTCACATTCAACAAGGACGGGAACTTTGTTCCCAAGAAGGTACTTCACGATATTGGCGATGAGATCCCCGTGATCAGGATGGGCTGCCCTGCCGTATACCGCGTCCAGATCCCAGGCCGCGTAGATCGCCTTGCCGCCTTTCGGATGTGAGCGCTCGGTGATCACGGGCTTGTCTGTCTTGGGCCGGTCGGTCCAGACGAACTCCGGCGGGTACATGGGGAAGGACGGAATATATGTCGCCAGTACCCGCGTAGCTTCAACCGGCGTGATCTCTTTAAGAATGCCGCCCATAGGCAGCATGGCGGTATTTTTAAAACTGCCAAAGACCGGACTGTCAGCCGCCTCAATACGCAGGTAGTTGTGGAGTATGGGATTCTCCCAGCTTGCGCCAGTTCCGGCAGTATCCGGCCCTTTGCCAAAACAGAGGCCAAAGAGAGATTCAAGAACTGAATTCCGACGCTCCGCCCCGCTTGCGTCAAAAGCGCCTGTATCGCCGCAGGCAAAAACGCTGCCGCCAGAGACAAAAGCTTCCAGCGCCTTCGCGTCCTCGTCTGACACGACCGCGAATTCCGGCAGGATAAGAAGGTCCATGCCTTTAGCCTGTGTGTCCAGGTCGCCTGAATTGACCGGCAGAAAAGGAATGCCGGCGCGGGTAAGGGCCATGACCATCCCGCGCCACGCTTCGGCCACCCGGTTTTTCCCAAGCAGGCCGCCGCCAAACTCAACATTGCCCTGACTCCAGAGGAGGCCGACGTTGGCGACCGGCGTCCGGTCGTAAAGGTATTTTTCATATTTCGCGTGCCATTCAAGCACCGGCTGGTGCAGGCCGAAAATGCGCTTGTCCTCCTGGGCGGATCCGATGATATGCCACCAGGGACTTATCCCCCCGGCGATTCCTTCCAGCATCCACAGCTGCAGCTCAAGAGGGGGGCTTGCGCCGCGCCGGTAGGCCTGCATCCCCCGTGAATAGGAAGCGGAACTCTCAGGTATTATTTTGTCCCAGCCTACAAGCTGGTGAAGCAGTGCGCCGTTCAGGCTGTTTTGCTCAAAGCCTGATTTATCCCTGCTCTGGCTATCAACCATCAATATGCTCGTGCGTTTGGCAATTTCCCTGAAGTCAATAAAATTACCGTGGCCGATGGCGTTAGCCGAAATCATCCCGAGCCAGAGGCAGTCTTCCCCTCCGTGTTTTTTTGTTACCTCGTTGAACAGATCCCAGTTGTCGGTGCGGCATTTATAGCTCCACTGTATCCACTTGCGGTAAAGCGGGTCGCGATAATCCGCCGTTTCAGGAAGACCTTCTCCGCAATATGAATGGAAACTTTCCCGGCAGTTTTCGCAGTAACAGATACAATCCCGATTAATCCCGGTCCAGCTATTATCGGTAAACCCGTCTGGATGATAGCGCTCGATAATTTCCGCGAGGACTTCGGGAATGTATTCCCTGTAATAGCCGCTGTTAAGGCAGCTCAAAAAGCGCCCCTGGGTGGTATAAGGTGATCCGTCTTTTTGGCGGGCAAACCACTCAGGTCTAGCGCGGAAAAAACCCTCGACGGCGCGGTTAATATCCATGCGGGCCACGACGGCAAGGCCGTCTTCCTTACCCGCCTTTACAATGTCTCCGAAGAGATCCCGGCCGCCAAGCCGGGCCGCACGGTAATGATGCTCGAACCTGGACGGATAATACGCGACTATCCCGCCGGCGTTGACAATGATCGCCTGGGTTTTGGTCTTCTTCCAGAATTCCCTCCAAAACACAGGATCGTAAATTTCAGGGTCTATTTCCGTGAGGTTGTTTTGCCCGTAACGTCGGCACTTTTCATACCACTTTTCCATTTGGGCTTTTCCCTGTAATCGCCGTTATTCGTTATTTGTTGCTTTGTATTCGGCTTTTTTAAGCCAATCCGGATTTATTGAAACGCCCCAGCCGGCCGACTCGGAGGGCGTAAATTTCCCGTTATGCGCTACAGGTATATTCACAACGACATTATCCGTCCAGGGCTCGTCTTCTATCGAGTACTCCATAAAGGGGAAGGCGTTTTCGACGGCGCAGATGTAATGGGACGTGAAAACCGGAAGCATTGATCTGTTCGCGCAATGTGGAGTGGTTAAAAGCCCCTTTGAATGGGACATGCGGCCAACAAGGAGGGCGCGGCTGAAACCGCCGACATAGCAGATGTCCGGCTGCACGATGTCCACCGCCGCGCTTCCGCCGGATATTCCGCAGTAGCCGCGCCACTGCGAAATCATGTAATCCTGCTCCCCGCCCGCTATTAAAATGCCCATGCTCTTCGCGGCGTCATGGACCTGCCGGGTCTCCTCAAGTTCCCAATATTTGCAAGGCTCCTCCAGTATTGAGACGCCGTGCCCTTTAAGGAAGGGGATTTTCGAAATGGCGAATTCGGGGGAGTAATTTCCGTTCACGTCAACGTACAGCTCGGCATCGCCGATTGCTTCCCGTACGAGTTTTACGACCCTTTCCGTTCTTCCGGGCCTGGTGTCAATGTTGTTGCCGTTCGGATGGGCGCAGTGGAGCTTAAACGCGCCGTAGCCTTTTTCGTGCAGGGCCCTCATGCGGGCGGCCTCATCTTCTTCCATCACCCTGTCCATGCTGGAACCGTAAACGGCAACATCCTTCCGTGTCCCACCCAGCAGGGAAAAGACCGGCTTCCCGGCGGCTTTGCCCAGCGCATCCCACAGGGCCGTATCGAGCCCGCTGACAGTCCTGAAAAGATGGGAGCCAAGATGCTTGTAACAACTCAGGATGATGCTTTCGCATAAATCCCCCGGACTGCCCGGCATGAGGGGATCCTTCGCGATTTTCCGGCAGTATGCCTCAATTTCGCTTCCGCTTGAACCCACGGAAAGCTCTTTCCCCACGGCCAACGGCGCTATCTGCCGGTGCATGATCATAGCTGAAATATCCGCGGCAAAAGGCGCCGTCTGACCGAGCCCCTGAAATCCATTGTCAAGTGTGACCACGACAAAACACAACTGCTGTGTTGACCAGGTTTCAATACTTACGATTTTCATTGGCGCTTCCTTTTTTGAAGATGCTACCTGTTGGCTTCGGCGTAATCATCCAAAAGCAGATTCAGGGCCCTTGCCATAGTATTCACAGTTTCTTCGGGAGTTTTGTTTTCGTTCAGCATAACGGAAACCTGGTTGACAATTTCATAATAGAAATTCCTTGAAGGACCGACGATCACGCCCATCATGTCGGCGCTGGTCTCCGCAAGCTGCTTCGTACCGGTCATGGCCTGGGGGTAAAGGGCAATATGATCGATATAGGCTCTTTCATTGGCAGAACCAAGGTTTACCGGCGTGTAACCCGTGGCCGCCGAGAACCGGGCCTGAATGTCCGCCGAGCACATAAACTTTACAAACTCCCAGGCGGCTTCGGTTTTTGCCCTGTCGCCTTTATCGAACATAAAGAGGGCGGATCCTGAAACCGCGGCCCCGTAATTCGCTGTGCTGTTAACCCTGGGGAACCAGGTGCAACCCAGTTCAAAACGCCCGTCTATTTGATTCAGAAGGCTGGTTAGCATGGACGTGGAAGCGGTAAGAAAAACAATCTGCTGGGTCAGGAACAGGTTGTTAAGGCCGTCTGAAACATTGAGCAGGGCGCCGCCTTCATACAAAGCTTTCCATGCCCGCAGAAACGTGAGAAGCGTCCCCTCGCTATCTGCAACCAGCCTTGTGGCGTCCCCGTCCCTGCCGTTCCGGTTATTCACGAGGTATGAAGCGCCCGTGCCCCGGCCGGGTATCTGGCCTATCCAGTTGGCCAGAAGCGGCGTATTGGGCTGCTGGGCAAAGGCCACGAGCCTTTGGTTGTTAAGGTTGGTCGCGGGAAGCCGCCGGGCAGCCTCGATAATTTCCTCAAAGCTTGTGGGAGGGCTCGTAATGCCCGCGGCGTCAAGAATGGTCTTGTTGTAGTACATCACCGTGGTAGAGGCGGAGACCGGGAGCCCCAACTGCCTGCCGCCGTAATTCCACGCCTTAAGGGGGGCCTCCATGATCTGCCCTGTATCGTAGCTTCTGTCATTCGCCAGAGCGTCGTCAACGGTAAAGGCGTACTCCGTATTGAGATAATCAACAATGCCGGTAGCGTCAATCTGCATTACATCAGGCAGCGAATTGCGTTGCCCGGTCTGGAGCAAGGACCGCAGTTTTGCCGTTGCGTCCGCGTATTGCCCCTGGAAAACCGCTTCCACGGTTATTTGCCTCGCGGCGCCGGTACTTGAGTTAAATTCCCTGACAAATGTATCAAAGGCAAGGCCCGCGTCATCCGTCATGGAATGCCAGAAACTAATGGTAACAGGCCCTGTTGTTCCACCGGAGGAAGAAGTCTGCCGGCCTCTTACGACCCAAACAAGCGCAGCCGTTATGACGAATAAAAACAAAAACGTAAAACCAAAAACAAGCGCGCTTTTTTTCACCCTTATCACTCCTTCTGGACTTAGCCCACCAGGGCGCCGTCTTCAATGCCCCTTACTATAACCATACGTAAAAAGATAAAAATAACAAATGACGGTATGAGCAGCAGGGTTACCGCAGCCAATACAACAGTATAGTTAGTGTCCAGAGGGTTGGTCAACATCGCGACCCCAATCTGGACCGTGCGCATCTCCACGCGGTTGGTCACCAAAAGCGGCCAGAGATAGGCGTTCCAGAAAGTCACAAAAGATTGAACCAGGAGGATTAGAATAACAGGGCCAGAAAAGGGGATTACGACGAACAGGAGGTAGCGCAGGTCTCCGCAGCCATCCATGAACGCGGCGTCCCTGTAGGAAACCGGGATGGTCTTAAAATTCTGCCGAAGCATAAACATTTGTGCGGCGCCTGCCAGGGAAGTTATGCACATCCCGAGATAATTGTCCAGCATATTAAGACGGGTGATGGTAATATAATTGGTTACCAACAGGGTATCCACGGGAAGCATCATAGTCCCCAAAACAATCCCAAAGAGAAGCTTCTTACCTGGAAAACTGAAATAACAAAAGGCATAAGACGCGAGGATCGCGAAGGCGGTTCTTAAAATACAACCTATCCCCGAAACAATAACCGAATTGAGCATAAAGCGCATAATGGGCGCCATGCGGAATACCGTGCGGAAATTTTCAAAATTGAGAATATTATCCGGCAGCAGCTTCGGGGGAAATACCGAAAGCTCAGGCCTTGATTTAAAAGCTATCGTTACACAGTATATAACCGGAAAAATTATTACCAAGCCTACTAGTAAAGCCGCAAGGGTCACAAAGAGCTCATTTAGCAAACGCCGCTTTTCCATTTTGGTCATTGGTAATATACCCTTTTCCGTTCAAAAACGAACGCCAGAAAAACCATTCCAAAGGTCAGCGCAAAAGTAACTATACTGATACAGGCCGCGAGGCTGTAGTTGGAAGACTGGTATCCCATGGTATACATCATGAATATCAGGGTTGCCGTGGAGTTGACAGGCTGGCCTCCGGTGATGATCATTACAGGGGCGGCGGTCATCATTCCCAGCACCGCGTTGGTACAAGCCACATAGAAGATGGTGGGGCTTGTAAGGGGAATTTCGAGGCGGAAAAGCTTACGGAAGAACCCTGCACCGTCCAAATCGACCGATTCCATCAAATCCGATGGTATATTTCGAAGGGCGGAAAGAAACAGCAAAAAGTTAAAGGGAAGGCCAATCCACACGCACACGAGGACTATCCCCCAAAGCGCGCTTTTGGGATCCGAAAACCAGCCGATGTCCAAAGACAGTTTATAGTTCAGGATTCCCATGCTCGGTTCAAGCAGCATCTTGAAAATCTGTGAAGCGGCGGCCATGGAAATTGCCATTGGTATGATAAACATGGTTTCGTAGACCATGCCGGCTTTGCGTTTTTTTACAGCCAAAAGCGCCAGGGCATAGGAAACCACCAGTATCAGCACTACCGCCGCGCCGGTAAGTTTCAAGGTGTTTAATAGGGCGGTGAAAAAAACAGGATCCGAAAAAAGCCGCGTATAATTCCGCAAGCCCACAAAGGCGGTAATGTCGCCCCTGAAGTTGACTCTGGAGAAACTGTAAAGGAAAGTCCTGGCAAAGGGAAAATAAACAAAACCAAAAGCGAAAAAAAGAATGGGAAGCAGGTAGAGGTATGGCTTAATTCTTTCTCTGACCCTGATATTGTTCGATGCCAGCATATTTACTTTATATAGAAAATTGTACAAATATAATAGATTCCGGTGGCTGACTGTCAACACACTGGCCGGGATATAACCGATTAAGCGGTTAAAACGGACAGGGGAACGACATTGACCCCGTCCTTACGCCGGCAGGCGAAACCGTTAGCTGTAATTACAGTCAACGCCGCAGGTTTTCCGGCGATCTCCTGATTTATTTTTCCGGCAAAGCTAATGAGATTTTTCGCCGCTTCATCCTGCGAAGAAAAACTCATTTTTACCTCAACCGCTGCCCATGTATTGTCCGGGTATTCAACTACCGCGTCAATTTCCATGCCGCGTGAATCACGGTAATGAAAAACTTTCCCGTCATTTATTTCGGCATAAATTCTTAAATCCCGGATTGCGAGGGATTCAAACAGAAACCCCAAATATTTGAGATCCGAAAGAAGCTTCTCTATGGAAAGCCCCAAAGCTCCGATTGCGAACGAAGGATCGACAAAATGTCGTTTGGGCGCTTTGCGCAGTGTGTCCGAAGAACGGATATGCGTGTTCCATGCCGGAAGCTGTTCCACAATCATCAAGCGCTCAAGGGCGTCGATATATTCGGCGATTGTTTCATCTGTTGATCCGCCGGTATCTTTGGCAATGGCGGCAAGTGACGCTTCTGTGGAAATATTTCTGGACAGGGACTGCAAAAGCCGCATGACTTTAAGGGGATCCCTTTTTTTTCCTGAAACCCTGCTGATGTCAACTTCCGCGATTAAGGCGGCGTAATCCCGCATGAACCGCAGGGCTTTTCGGCCGCCGGAATTCAGAAGGCTCGGCCAGCCTCCAAGGGTAAGTTTTTCCGCAAGGGTTTCAAGGTCGAATTCAACGGAATCGGATTGTGGAATACGGCCTTTCATTATGCCGGCCAGGCTTACCTTGCCTGTTGACCAGCCTCTTTCGAACAGTGACATCGGCCTCATCTTCATAACCGAGAAACGCCCCGCACCCGAATGAAGCCTGGCCCGTTCCTCGGGATTCGCCGACCCGGTAAGGATAAACTGGCCCTTCTTTTTCCTGTCGTCCACTTCGCGGCGGACGTGATTCCAGATTTGAGGATGTTCCTGCCATTCGTCTATAAGCCGGGGGACCGGCCCCGCCAGTATTGATCCGGGATTAAGCTCCATCCTTGCGCCAATTTCATCATCTACATCCATTCGAACAACACTTTTGGCGGCCTGCAAAGCTGTCTCGGTTTTTCCGCAGCCTTTCGCGCCCTGTATCAGGACTGCCCCTGAACCGCTAAGTCTGTTTTTCAAAATCCTGTCGGAAAAGCGTTCAATGTATGTTTTCATCCAAAACCCAGTACAGCTTATCATTCAACCGGGAAAATGTAAAGGTTTTAACCGGGAAAATGTAAAGGTTTTAACCGGGAAAATGTAAGGATTCTAACCGGGAAAATGTGAGGATTCCCCCTGTTCTTCTCCCCTAACCTTCCAGGATACCTGTTTCCGAAATCGCCTTGTCCCTGTCCGCAATCTTTATTGTCTTGATCTCGTAAGGCGTGAAACTGAAATTGCGCGAGACGCCGAGCCACGCGAAGTCCATTTCCGCGTTTACGTTTTTACCCGCCGCTTCCACCGCGCGTATTATCCAGCCGTCCGAGTCTTCCGAGCGTTTTATCGTGCTTATAACAACAGTCGAGTTTTTTCCGTTTTCCTCTTTTACACGGCAATATGTCCGCTTTGGGGGAAGCTCCCCGTCATGCGAAGATTCAATAACGTAGAGCGCGCTCTGGTTGAGTTCCAGGGCATGCCTCGTGAAAACGTCATTTCCGGCGCCTGACGGGCAGGGCAGAAGCCTGATGTGAAATTCCGCTTCGCCCTGATCCACAAAGCGGTGCTGTATGTCCGGCCGTGGGTGCTGGTTCTCATGGTGCGCGTATACGGGACTCCGTAACAGGGTCAGATCCAGCCTTCCGCTTTCGGCGCTGGCGGCATAGATCCCGTCATTGATAACGCCGAGGCAGGGGCCGTTTTCCGCGCCAAGCCTCGCCCAGCGCTGAATGGGCCATTCGGTTCCGTCCGCTCTTCTCTCAATCGCGCCGTAGGGAATTTCCGAAACAAAAGTCTCGTTTTGAAAGGCCGAACCAACGCTTAACTTGAGCAGCCTGTGCTGTTCGTTCCACAAAACCCTGGTCTTCAGGTCCAGGGTTCCCAGCTCTCCGTTCAGAATTACCCGAAATATCACCTTGCTGTTAAGCAGTTTGTATACAATTTCGTATTCGGTGGAAACCTTTCCCTGCGAAACCAGGGTATAGGATTCCAGCGCCATTTTACGCACCGCCCCCCTGTAAGAGGACAGGCCGTGTGTCCAGGTATCAGATTCGTCGTCAACGATAACCGGCCCGATGCCCGAGCCAAAGAACTCCGTGTTTCTTTTGATGTTTCTCAGGGAGCTGATAAAGCCGCTTTCCCTGTCTACTTCCGCTTCCCAATCGCCTGATTTAATGATATTGGAAGCCGTCCTTGTATACTGGAAACCCAGGAATGATCCGGCGTCAATGCTGGTTCTGTAGTTTAGCAGCCTCAAACTCGTATAACCCAGCGGCGGTAATAACGCGTTTAAACGTATGATCTGGGAAAAAAAGCCGGTTGTAATTGCGTTTGACGGAATGATTTCAAAAGGAACCGCGTTGTTATTCAAATCGAGAATCGCGTCGGCGCTGCCAATAATTTCAATTGCCTGCCGGACTTCCCAGGGGTTGGGGTTCCAGAGTATGGCGGTAGAGACGACGTTTGAATCTCCCGCAGTACAACCTGACGAACCGTCAACCAAAGTATTGATCTTTGCCGCGAGGCGCTGGAACAGTACGGCTGTCATTTGATTTACCGTTTCATGCGCCCAGGCATAGGCCGCGAGGATCTTCGGATAAGCCTCGGGAATGGAACAGCCTCCAAGGGAGTCGTGAAACTGGTTTGCAAGGATCTTCTTCCATCCAATCGTGAGGGCCTTGTGGTTTTCGGTTTCGTCAACATTCCCGATTACGCTTAACATCTTTTCCGCGAAGAGAAGCTGCTGCTCGGCGTTGTTGTTCGCCCGCTTGACTTTGCTCAGGGCGCTGTAACAGCCGATGGCGTGCATCTGCAGATCGTCTTTTACGACAGGAATATCTTTATCTTCGATTGAAAAGATCGAAGAAACATCCTCAAAATAACGATGGGGATCGCTGTAGATGACGTTTTTATTTTTGGCCCTGAGCTGGTCGATGGTTTTCAGGTTCTGCTTCGTGGGCCCCCCGCCGTGGTTCCCGACCCCGTAAAAGCACATTAGCGGCGTCCCCTCTTTTTCCGCCGTGAGGATATGGTCCTTGATTTTCCCTTCCAGCTTTTCTCCCCAGTCGCCGCCAGTGGTGTAGCCTCCCATATCCCCCGTCAGCCTGAAGGCGCGTACCTTTGAGCCGTCTATGCCCTCCCAGATGAAAAGGGACGCCGGCAGGGTTTTTTCATTCTTCGCCGGCCGCATGAAGACGTAATTCTTCAAGCCGCTTTTCAGGAGTAGCTGCGGCAGGTTACCGTTGTGGCCGAAG
>JGI24698J34947_10002067_pt1 | contig 10729 bp, 11 predicted proteins | sample TergutMp193P3_FD_34947 | JGI IMG/M metagenome (IMG submission 34947) | reverse complement strand
CCAGCTCTTCAAACTCACTGGTGTATTTGAGCATTCTGACCTTGCCGCATTTTACCGTTTTGGCGATTATTTTATCAAGCTTTATTGTGTTATCACAGCATATTTCCAACATATTGGAAAACAACATCGCCTGTATTGGGCTGATACCGAGTTTAACGTTAACATAGTCAAAATGCTTTTTTCCTTTCCCTCCTGAAAGGCATTTATCAATGCCCCTTTTCCGGGAAATTTCTACTATCTTTTCAATATGATCCAAAATGCCCATCTCTTTGAAGGAAGCGTCATTTTCGCCTTCCGTTCCAACAGATTGTTTTCCGGCCTTTACAGCGATATTTTTCATTTTCATACTGAAAATATAACAGGCAGGTCTATCATAGAATGACAGACAAAAATTTTTTTAAATAGTTTATAATAATAATTAAAAATACTCGCGGAGCTTTTCTTTCCAGTCTCCTCCTTTCTGAATAGTCGCCTTAACTCCAAGCTCCGAAAGGCGTTGTATTCGTTCCTCATTACCGCTGCTTGTTACCGCAATAATGGTCATTGAATGAGAAGAAAAGAGCAGCTTCTTGATCAGATCCTCGCCGCTCATATCCAAAAGTTCCAAACCCGTAATAACGCAGGATACTTTATGGGCCTCGACCGCGTCCAGCACATCCTCTCCCCGTTCATATCCCCTGCTCTCAAGTCCCAATTCCCCAAGAAAAACTTTCATAACTTTACGGAAAAAACCGCTATTATCAGCGTGGATGACATTCATATTTCCCTCCCGTTACAGAACGCACCGCCATCTACTGTTTTTACATATTATACCACAACATTGTACTCTGCGCCACTATCAGAATTCAGGCGCTCTTCACAGCGACAGTATCGAAAAGAGCCAGTATAGCTTCATTTTTAAAGAGAGATGCGTACTTCCTCGCGCTCGCGCCAAGACTGTCCTGAATATCAGGATCGGCTCCGGCTTTTATAAGGAGTTCCACCATTTCTTTCATGCTGGCCCCTGCCGCCACAGTCAGAGCCGTCTGCCCGTTCTTGTCCTTCACGTTAAGGTCTGTTCCGGCTTTAACCAAGTCCTCCGCAATACTCTGGTACTGGGCAATAACGCTGTCTATAAGAGCGGTCGTACCCCTGTCTTCGGAGATAAGATTCACATCAGCGCCCGCCGTGATAAGGAAGCGAATGCTCTCGCGACTCCCGTTTCTGGCGGCAGTATTAAGCATCGGAACTCCGGCATTGTTACGGGAATCGACGGAAAAACCCGCGTCAAGAAAGAAGGTTATTTCCTTGACACGATCCTGACTAACGCATTGAGCCATTGATTCTACCGTTACGGGAGTACCTGTTTTGATCAGGCTTTCCTGAGCTTTGATTATGCTCCTTGCGGCGTCATGTTTTTTTGAAATTTCATTTTCGACATTAAGATAGGTTTGCAGCGACGCTTCCGTCCTAATAAATGTAAAAAAGGCGGCGAACTCCTTTGATATGCCAGGAATGGCTTCCTGCCTGTATATAAGGAGGTGAATACGCGAACCGAAGGCAAATCCGGCGAGAAAATCGAACCACTGGGAACAAAGAGGCGAGATAACAAGCACATGAGTGGGAGCGTTTGCATTGTCAGAAGCGTTTTCCTCCGAACCGGAAAAGTCAAAAAAGGCGGTGAATCGCCCAATATCCATGTCTTCAGGAGAATTGAGAAGAAAGCCTTCGAAAGCGATACCGAACTCCGATAAAATGGCCTGGAGCCTGGAAAGCGTATCATTTTCATCTTTAGTATGGATCAATAGTAATTTCATTTACTATAATTATAGTGTTTTTGGATTATAAATCAAACAAATGTCCAAATTATCTTAACAACAACGCCTCAATATTATCAATAAAATCAGCGCTCCTTAACGATATGCGGCAACTGTACCAGAAACGGAGTTTATTTAGAAGGCCGAATACTCCGCCTCAAAAAGCAGCCGTCCTTCCGTCCCCGCTTCGTCCGTGTAACAAATAACAAACTGCGGCGCACAGGGGTTCAATACCCTCTTCCACCATCGCGTCTCTTTTATCAGCCGGGATGAGGCGATTTTTTCTTTGGGGATAAAAATTGATTTCTCTTTTGGCGGCTCAGTTTCGGCAAAACGCGTAAAGGCGTCTATCCAGCTGTTCTGCGGAAAATGGTGAAAATGAAAGCCGCCCGAAGTGGTGATTAAAAGGCCCCAAATGCCGCTCCATTTTTTTTCATCGAACTCTTTCCAGCCTGATATATATTTCCCAAGCCCGCGCGACAAAACTTTTTCGCCTGTTTTTTCTTCAAACTCCCGCCAAAAAGCGCCCGGCGATTGTTCCTTCTTTTTAAAAAACATAAACCAAACCTAATCTGAATTTTTTATGCTCTCGAAATGACTCTGTTGTATCTCCAGTTTCCGTTTACTTTTCTTAAATATACATATTCGGCAAACTTCCATGTAGGCAGGTCAACATATACATATATTAACGCTTCCGTATTGTTATCATTAAACCCGATATTCGAAAAAATCACCCTGAAATATTCTTTTTCATAAGGCTCTCCCTGCCAAAAAAAATCCGATTTGAATTCCGCGCTTCGGTCAATGGTTCTTCTTTTCATGTTTCTTTTGATGTACGATGAAATTATTCTTTCATCTATCGTCAGGTTATTTTTTAAATAATTCCCGGAATTTATCAGATCATCTTCATACGAATCGGTATACCTTGATTTATATACATAAAACGTACCATATATGCAGACCTGTAAATCTTCTTTTTGTAATCTTAATTCATTTACTATTAAATAATTAATTACTTCGTCAATTATATCTATTTCATCCTGTGTTAATATATTTGTTTCTTCAACTTCTTCAATTGCTTCCGGTATTTCCAGTTCAGGAACGCTTTTGCATCCGGCAAATAATGTAATAATTACAGTTAAAAATAAAGCCATTGCCTTCATAAATGTTATATACCACAATTTAAGCATTTCGTCAATATATTTAGCCTATTGTCCTTGTTGCGACTACGTTAATCTCCCCGCCATTCCATCCGGCGATTACTACATCACCCGCTTTTACGGGAAGGGAAACAGACGCTTTATAAATATCGTCTAACAGGGCGGGTATTTTTTCGCGCGGACAGGGGGAAGCGGTCTTTACAGGAACGCGCCTTACAGAGTCCGCCTCTCCCTCAATACGGCAGGTTGCGGTTACGACTCGTTTTGGCGCGCGTATTTCTTCGCGGGCGTAAACTTCTCCGCGCGGACAGCGGTTTCCCGTGACGGACAAGCTGTCGGGTTTCTTTGAGTCTTCCTCAACATTAAGAGAACAGCCGATGGGACATACAATACAGGTTAAACTTCGCATAACATTTCCTTAACTAATGCTGAATTCCAGAACAGAATCAGAATTAAATTCCAGCCCTTCAAAATCCTTCGGACCGATTTTTAAACTGATCATTTCTGACGGCTGAACGTACCGCTCTTTTTTACTGCGCAGGACGCGGTTATCAAGACGCAGTTCAAGGACAGCGTCGTTTTTTACCACCATTGAGCGCAGGTAAATATGGTTTTCGCGTTCGGGGGCAATCCGCGCAGGGTTCACATAACGCACATTAGAGCCGGCCTTTGCGCGTATCTGCAGGGCGGGACGCTCCCCCCTCAGCCATTGCGCGGCATAACGTCCGGCGCGTCTGCTCTCTTCGCAGACCCAGTCTACAAGGTCGTGAACGTGAAGCACATTGCCGCAGGCGAAAACCCCGTCCATGTTTGTCATTAAGGATGAGTCTACAGATGGGCCGTTTGTTACGCTGTTCAACTCTACGCCCGCCGCGCGGGACAGTTCGTTTTCAGGAACAAGACCGACCGACAATAAAACCGTGTCGCAGTCTATACGGAAACTTTTATCCGGCGCAAGGACTCCGTTTTCCATCGGCGTAACTTCAATTCCCTCTACGCGGTTGTTGCCGAAAATGCCGGTGGTCTGCGACGAAAGGTAAAGCGGGATGTCGAAGTCGCGCAGGCACTGGACGATGTTACGTGTCAATCCGGCGGGGTACGGCATTATTTCCACTACGGCCTTTACCTTGCAGCCGACCCAGCTCATGCGCCGCGCCATAATAAGCCCGATGTCGCCCGAACCTATCACTACAACTTCCTTTCCGGGAATGTATCCCTCAATGTTCACAAGACGCTGCGCGAGTCCTGCCGTGAAAATTCCCGCAGGGCGTGAGCCGGGGATTCTGACATTGCCCCGGTTTCGCTCCCGGCAGCCCATTGCGAGTAACACGGCTCTGCTTTGTATTCTCATCGCGCCTTCGGGAGAGACGCAGTAGAGCTCTTTTAAAGAGCCGGAAACGGAGAGCGATGAATGAGCGGGAGCAAATTGAGTCACGGTGGCGTTTAAATATACGGCGATTTTTGACTTTATTACGCGCTCAATAAAACGCTCCGCAAATTCGGGGCCGGTGAGTTCTTCGGAGAATTCGTGAAGGCCGAAACCGTTGTGTATGCACTGCATGAGGATTCCGCCCAGATGATCTTCCCTTTCTATAATCGCGCAGGTAAAGCCTGATGTCTCAAGTTCAAGAGCCGCCGCCATTCCTGCGGCTCCTCCGCCAATTACGACCGCGTCGTATTTTAACTCTCTCATAACGCTATCCCGGTTTCGTCTAACGAAGCCTCCAACACGCGGCTTTTTCCGCCGTGTTTTGTAACTTCATCCCACGAAAGGCCTGTTTCCCTCATTATAATTTTGATGATCTTGTAGGTGCAAAAGCCGCCCTGACAGCGTCCCATCTGCGCGCGGGTAAAATATTTCACTCCATCAAGAGTAGTGTGGCCGAGTTTTACCGCCTGCACAATTTCCGCTTCGCTGACATTTTCACAGCGGCAGACAATGTTGCCCCACGCCTTGTCTTTCGCGATGAGGCCGTCAAGTTCATTCAGGCTGAGTTCGCGCGCAAGCGGACGATCTTCAACATAAAGATCCCAGCCGGGCTTCTCCGTTAGCTGTAATCCCATCTCCAGCAGAATATTTTTGACATACTCGCCGATTGCGGGAGAGGCTGTAAGACCGGGACTTTGAATGCCGGCTACCTGTATAAAACCGGGCGCTTTCTTCGACGCCTCAATATAAAAATCTTCGCTTAAACAGGGACGAAGACCGGCAAATGATGTAATAACGTCGTTTTGACTTAAACTGGGTATCATAGTCTTCCCGGAAATTAAAATCTGTTCCAGCCGTTTTGTAGTGGTGGAAAAATCGTTTTTATCATCAACTGCGTCGGCGGTGGGTCCGACAAGAACAGTCCCTTCCACTGTCGGAATAACGAGCATCCCTTTTGAAACCGATGTTGGAACAGGAAAGACCACCTTTGACGGACAGGCTTTAGTCAGCCGGTCCAGCAGAAAGTACTCGCCCTTTCTCGCGGTAATCGTAAATTCTTCCGCGCCGAATATTTTTGACACTTCATCGGCAAAAAGACCGGCGGCGTTTATCGCATAACGCGCTTTTATTTCCCTGCCGTCTTCGGCGCGGATACTCCAATAGTCTCCGTTACGTGACGCTTCGTTCACTTTGAAGTTCGTAAAAAGTTCGACCCCGTTTTTCAGCGCCGACTCGACAAGAGCGAAGACAAAGCGATACGGCTCAATTATTCCGCCGCCCGGCGCGTAAAGCCCGCCTACAGTATCCGGGGCCAGCTTCGGCTCAAGTTCAAGAATCCTCTGACGGGAACAAAGTTCAATGCCGATAACTTCGTTCTCGACCCCCTGCATATACAGATGCTCAACCGCCTTCATCTCTTCTTCATGAAGAGCCGCGACAATTATCCCGCATCTTCGGAACGGAAAATTGAGTTCTCTGCGAAGCTGGTCAAACATCAAATTGCCCTGTATCTCCAGCCGCGCCTTCAGGTATTTTTTATTGTGGTGAAAACCGCCGTGAATAATGCCTGAGTTCGCCTTGGACGTTCCGAATGATACATCAGAGGCTTTCTCCAAAATGGCGGTTTTAATATTGTAGGCCGAAAGACGACGGGCAATGTTCGCCCCCGAAACCCCGCAGCCTATAATCGCGGCGTCAAAATCCATATTATTATCATATAGGCTAATGCGCAAAAATTCCATATAATCAAAGCATGATACAGAAAAGAAAGAGGCTATTTATCGACAAAAAGACAGGAGCGAAAGAACGGCTTAACATTGTCAAATTTGCCGTCGAAAACGGATGCAACGCTCTTGTTTTTTCACTGGATGACAGGTATTTTAAAAGCCGGAACAGGAACAGAAAATATATTAAACTCGCAAAACAACACTCGCTTTCTATTGAAGCGGGGGGGTGCAATTTTTCTTTGCTGCTTCCACCGCGGCTGTTTCTGTTTAACCGCGATTTGTTTCGCATGGTAGAAGGCAAACGAAAAGCGGATCACCATTTTTGCCCGACTAATCCCAGAACTACCGCAATTGTCGCAGAGAACGCGCGTATTTTGTTTACCCGCGCAATGCGTGAAATGACAGTTCCGCGTGTCTTTCACCTTCTGCCGGAAAAGGGATATGAAAATTCCTGGTGCGCTTGTCCTGCCTGCCGCGCCTTCAGTCCTGCGGAACAGAATTTAATCGTCGTTAACACAGCAGCGGGCGCGCTTGAAAAACTCGATCCTGACGCGTTGATTCTATACCATGACTTTGGAACAGAACCCGAAGCGGAAGGAATCACGCCGAGGAAGAATACGTTTTGTCAGCGGCAATCAGATTAATCCTTTGGCTTTTTAAAAAATTTTCCGTTAACATGTTCGGTCTTTAAAACATTGATAAAAGCATCGCCATCAATTTCATGAATGGCCTTGATCAACGGAGATACTTCATCGGAATAGACCACCGAATACAGAAGGATTCTTTCCTGCGCGTTGAACAATCCTTTTCCGGTAATGGCAGTAACCGCGTGATGGGTTCTCTCGCGGATAACATTGTAAACCTCATCAGGACGGCTGGTAATGATAAGCAGGGTTTTCTGCTGGTAAGCGTGGTACAATGAGTTGAGAACCATCGTCGACGCAAATTGAAAAATAATCGAATACAGAGCTTTATTCAGATCAAAAAGAACCGCAGTAATGGCAAGAATAAAACAGTTCCCCGCAAAAATATAATTCCACGCGTCTTTGCGGTGCTTTTCGGAAATATAAATCGCGATAAAATCAGTTCCGCCGCTTGTGGCATCGGCTGCAAGGCACAGGATAATCGCAATTGAATTTAATATGCCGCCAAAAACTGCCGAAAGCAGGGTGTCATGCAGCTTAATAAATTCTATAAACATATTCGGCATAAAATCAGTCATCAAGCCGCATAAAATAACCATCAATATTGAGTACAAAGTAAATTTTTTTCCTACATAACGAAAACAGACTACGGCAGGCACGGCATTCAGAATATAAAAAATAAGACTGAAAGGAATATCTACGTCAAAATAAGAAGAGCCTATTTTTTGAATCAGCACGGTAAGGCCTGTAAAGCCGCCAGGAATCAACTCTCCGGCCTTGACAAAGGTGTTGATATTGAAGGCCATCAACGCGGCTCCCAAAACAATGAGCGTCAAACGTCTCGCCGTTATCCAAATTGGATTTTGTGTTTTAGTCATTCTATTTCTACCCGTAATTAACTCTATATTACGGATTCCATTTTCTCAAGTCAACCTTTCCATTAATAAAACATTTTTTATTTGATAAACTTAAGAAGGCTCTGATCCGCCCAAAGGTCTATCATGCTGCCCGTTTCAGGGGCTTTCATCCGCCTGCCTGCGGTAACTTCAAAGGGCAGCGGCTGGGGCGAGTTTTCCCAGGGGGCAAGAAGAAGTTTTAAGATCAAATTCTTGCCTTCAAAAAGTGAGCCGATAAAACGGGCGCTGAAAGGCTTAAGTCCCGCGCCGCCTGAAGGTTCTAGGTGAATTGCGTCTTCGGGAATAAAGAGCATTGGCGAGACGGGGTTGTATTCTGAATCTGAATTATGCGGCACTGTCAGGTTTCCCAACGGGGTAGATACTTCGACGCATCCTTCGCGCTTTTCAAAAATTACGCAGGGCAGCGCCTGTCCCGCGCCGAAAAACCGCGCCGCCTCTTCCGTTTTCGGCGCAAGCAGCAGCTCCCTTCCTGTTCCAATTTCAACAATACGTCCGCCCGACATTAGCGCAACACGGTCCCCGAGCATTATCGCTTCTTCTCTGTCGTGGGTAACAAAGATACAGGGCGCGTGCGAATGGGAGCGAATCTCAAGAAATTCGCGGCGAAGGCTTTTTCTTAACGGGGCGTCGAGGCTTGAAAAAGGTTCGTCCAATAAAAGCGCCCGCGGACTTGACGCCAGAGAGCGGGCGATTGCGACTCTTTGGCGTTCGCCGCCTGAAAGCGTATCGATGCGGCGCGATGCATAACCGGAAGGAAGATGAACAATTTCCAGAGTTTCTTCAATAACCCTGAGGCGCTCCTTTCGCGTAACGCCGCGGATAAAAAGACCATAGGCAATATTTCCCCCAACGTCCAGATGCGGAAACAAGGCCAACTCCTGAAAAACCACAGAAATATTCCGCTTCCACGCCGGGAGGCCGGTAATGTCCTCTCCGTCTATAATCACCGACCCCGATTCCGGTTCCGCAAGTCCGGCGATGAGATTAAGCGCGGTTGTCTTGCCCGAACCAGAAGCGCCCACCAGCGCGAGAGTTTCTCCCGCGTCAACGGACAGATCAAGTGAAACAGAAAAGTCCCCGTAAGTTTTTTTCAGCGACCTTACTTCAAGAGCCATACTTTTCCCTTCCGGTTTCTGAAAGAAGAAAACCTGTGGCGCAGCCCAGTATCAGCAAAGTTCCTGCGGCGCAGGCAGTTCCGTAACGGTAAGCGCCCACGGCCCTGTAAATATAAAGCGGTAAAGTTTCCCAGCCTTCCATGCCAAGCATCATAACCGCGTTGAGTTCTCCCATGCTCAACGCCGCGGCAAAACCCCATGCCGAGCGTATGCGCGAAAGTGAAAGCGGCAAGGCTGTTGTTAAGAGTCCGCGCAAAGGCCCCGCGCCAAAGACGGAAGCCGCGTTTAATGTATTGGCCGGAAGGGAGCGGAAACCTTCAAAAATAAAATTGAACGCGAAGGGAAGAGCGGTAACCGCGTGTAGTATAACAAGCGCTAATGGAGCGCGGGAAAAATTCCTCCCGTAAAGAATCAGCCAGCCAAGTCCCAGAACAATGCCTGATGAAATTACCGGCGCGGCGGCAAAGAACCGTATAAGTAAAACCAGAGGAGAATTTCCGTTTCCTCGCTCCTCAAGAATCTTCACCGCTCCCGCCGCGAGGACGGCGAGAACACAGGCCGCTGTCGCGGAGAAAAATGCCAGCACAAGGGAGCGTCCAAGCGCGGGAAGACAGGTATCACCGAGGGACTGCCACCACCTCAAACTAAAAACCTGAACAGCGGAACGCGAAGGACGGAAAAGAAAAGATTCAAGGGGGATTGAAAGCAGGGGGCCAAGAATAAAAAAAGCGATAACAAGGCCGTAGACGATCATGACGATCCGCGAAGGAAGAGATCGTTTCCCAATTTCAATATGTTCATGTATATCTGTTTTAACTGTCCGTGATTTTTTTCCGAAAAAAATAAATGTCAAAAAGAGGGAAACCGCGATCAAGGTTTCCATGAGAGCCAGAACCCCGGCGTTATGGTAATTGAGAAAAATTCTCGCGTTACGGTAAATTTCTACGGCGAGAGTTGTTGAAGCCGGGCCGCCGCCAAGAACCAGCACCACTGCGAAACTTGTAAAGCAGTAAAGAAATACAAGAAGAACCGCAGACATCAGGGACGGTACGGCAAGGGGAAGAATCACCGTGAGGGCAGTCATCCCAGGAGAGGCTCCCATGCTTGCCGCCGCACGCGCGTAAGCCCTGCGCGCCCTTCCAAGCCCATCACCGACAAGGCGTATCACAATGGGAAAGTTAAAAAAACCGTGCGCCAGAATTATTGCCTGCGGTTTGTAGAGTATTCTAAAAGGGCCTTCGCCTGAACCGGTAACAAACGCAAAACCGCGGTTTACCCAGCCGGAATTTCCGAAGAACAGCACAAAACCCAGTACCACAAGAATAGACGGCATAGCGAAGGGAACGGCGGTAAGAGTTCTCAAGACAGGAGCGAAACGCGATCTGCTGCTGCCGATGAACCACGCGCCGGGAAGTCCCAACGCCAGAGAAACAAGTACGCTCAAAAACGCCTGCTTCAAGGTAAAAAGCGTTACACCTAACAGCGCGGTATTTTCCCAAACCGTAATTTTTCCGCCGCCGCTAAAAGCGCTTTGCAGACTTGCGCCATAGGGGAGTAAGAAAGAAAACGCCGCCGCGAGAACAGGCGGCAGGGCAAGGAGCCAGACAGCCGCCGGAATTCTGCTCTTTGAAAAAATCATTGTGAAGCGCGAAGCATTAACGCGGCCCATTCATTAAGTTCCGCCTCGCTTACAGGGCCGGGTCTAAGGGGCTTGTCGCTTTTTGGATTGATCCTGAACGAGGGCGGCAGGGGAATGTCCGTAACAGGGTACATCCAGTTTGTCAGCGGAATGATATTTTGAAAATCCTCCGTCAGCATAAAATCAAGAAAAATCTTTGCGTTGTTTTTGTTTTTTGCGGCCTGTAAAAGTCCGGCGGCTTCGATCTGCAGAGCATGGCCGTCGCTGAAAATCGCCGCCTTGTAACGCTCGGTCTCTTCGTA
>JGI24698J34947_10002066_pt1 | contig 10730 bp, 11 predicted proteins | sample TergutMp193P3_FD_34947 | JGI IMG/M metagenome (IMG submission 34947) | reverse complement strand
ATCGATGAATCCGTTTGTTTTACCGGGCGACATCTCTTTCATTGCAGAATCCGCTAACGGCGATTTTTGCGGTTTTATTTGCGCGGTTAAAGACGCGCCTTCAATTTTAAGAATATGCGCCCTCGAAGTAAAACCTGAATACCGAGGTCTCGGTCTCGGCAAGACCCTTCTTTCAAAGTTACTGGAAAAAGCCGACGGGCAAAAGTTTCGCGTAACGATAGATTTGCCTGAGGACATAGAATATTTTTCACGCGCACTGCGCCTTGAAGAGTTTAAACCATGCGTTCAGAGGTTTGTGCGCGTTAAGCAATGAGTTTTTTAAGAGGCGGTTTTTTTGAAACAATTACCAATAAAATTAAAGAACGATCTGCGCTTTATACTTCTGACAATTATTTTTATTGGAGTATTATTTACAGATACCAGGCCAATATTCATTATTATTGATAATATTCACGACGCGCTTGAATATCATCCGCGGCGGCTCTGGCTTTTAATTCGGATGTGGAATTCAGGCCTTTTGGCTTACGGCATATATTATATTTTTCTTTTACTGGCCGCGCTTTATACGGTAATTGCAAAGGCGCATAAAACAGTTACAATCTTATTATTAACTTTTCTGACAATTATTTTTGCGGGATTAATGATCTCAGCAATAACAAAATATGAAAAAATAAAAATTACAGCCAAAACCGTTTGCCTGAATATATTTTCAATGATTATTATACCGTTATATGCATTTTTAACCTCATTTGTTATTTTAAACAGAAAAATTACATTTGTTTTTATATTGCATATTTGAAAAACAGCAAACTGTCCATATAAAATAAACGTCATCAAAAACTATCCGCAGGTTCTATAACTACCGCCTAAAACGAATAAATAAATTTCAGCTTTATATACGAGTTATCGCGGTATTGGCCAAGTTCGCTTTTTTCATCTCCGGTAAAAAACCCTGCCGACAGTTCTATTCGCGTGTCATTCACCGACCACGCGGCGGACGGAATAACCGCAAAACCGGAATCTTCCATGTCCCAGATGTTTACGACTTTGCACTCCAGCCTGTCTCTAAAAAAGTTTTTTGAAATTTGCAGAATAAGCCTTGTGGAAGTAATATCGCTTGCGCCTTCGCAATCCATCGCCGGATTTTTTATCACCTTGTCGTCAAGAAGGCGGATGCTTTCATTGCATTGAACGTTAATGTTGATGCCCGCAAATATGTCCCTGTCAAAACCGAGCGACCACGCGAGAAAAGGATTTTTTATATTTCCGTTGTCGCCTCGGACATCGCTTGTAATGTGAGCCGCAAATTCGGCTCTTAGGTTAAAACCGAATAAAACTTGCGAATAGTCAACGCCGATTTGATGATAGCGGCTGTACTCAATATGGGGAGAGAGTAAATAAAACTTTGGTGGTGACGGCGGATAACCCAATCCTAATATCAAATCGGAAATAAAATTATCAACGCCGTTAAGTGAAACGCTTGGGCGCGGATAATTTCCGTAAAAATACTGAAAGCCTAAATCGCTGGAACCAATAACGGTGTTAAAACGCAGTCCTGCCTGAAAATAATCTGGGTTTGACGTATCGGGAAATTCGGGATAACCGGAAGAAAAATTTCCTAACAATCCGGGGAACGCGCCTGAAATTTGTGTAGCATAACTTGGATATGTCTGCAAAGCGCGATTCAAAATTCCTCCGGCATAAACAGAGGTTACATCCGCGTACTCATCGGGAACCCACCTGCCGTTCCGCGCAAATCTGTGAGGCGCAAAATTCGGCAGAAATACAGCTTCAACCGTTGAAAAATCATTCACCTTATATGAAGCGTGAATCATTGGCCGCGCTATTTTCATTTCTCTTGATTCCGTCAGATTTGTCAAATCCGAATAGTCAAGCGGATTGACAATATCAAGCGGGCCGGGGCTGTACATTCTGCCCCAGCGCAGTTTCACATAACCGGCCTGAACGCTAAACCTGTCAAAATAACCCATGAGCCGCATTTCATCAATTATCATCGGCGGATATTCCGGCTTTAACGTATCGTTTGCAAGTTCTTCAAATGAACGCGAAGAAAAATTGAAAGCTGTAAAAACCTGGACGTATTTGCTGTTTATGTCAAAGCTTGTGTACGCTTTTACAAAATCAGGAATTGATACATATTCATTGTTTCCTTCTTTTTCAAAATCATAAAAAAAGAGAGTTAGCCCCGCCTCAATTTTACCGCCAATAACAAGCGAAAACGGCAAAGACGAGCTTCCTTCGGCGGAATCGTCTTCAAAACCAAATCCCTGCCCAAAGCAGATAACCGGGACAAAAATCAGGAAAAGTAACGCTTTTTTCATTACGGCCTTCCCGTTTTAAGAAAGTTGGTTGTAAAAACCGTCTCAGGAATCGGATCGTTGTACTTTATCATATCTACATTAATAGTCGTGGAAGTATTTTCGGCGACAGTTGTCATTCTCGTAGACATAATGGAAAGCCGCCCCTGCACTTCCTGGAGTCTTAAAATTTCCAAGATTTTTACCAATACGCCGCTCCTGTTGTAAAGTTCAACCTTCATCGTTACCATTGTCTGTTTGTCAATCCACTGAACCATTCTTGAATACTGATAGGAATTGTCCCTGGGCACTGACTGTATCACATAACACGGGCTGCCGTTAAGCGCTTCTTCGCGTAACAGAGTATGTGTGTCAAGAGCGGCGTTGCGGCTTGCGGAAGAAATATCGTCATTGGAAAAGTCGGTCCCCTGAAAACTCCTTGACCCGTCAGCCGCTCCTATACGGTTCGGCTCTCCGCCGAGCGCGGGAAGGTATATCCACCTGTCGTCCGGGCCGTTGGGATTTTCCATCGTAAGAAAACGCACTCCCCTTACAGAAGCCGGCTGTTGAAACACAATTACAGTCCTGTGCCCCCTAGTGCCGTCTTTGGAATACTGATCGATCATCCTCTCAGAGACAGAACCGTTCCTGTCCTGTATCACCATTCTTGATCTTGTAGAAACAGTTTCCGCCGTTATTCTCTCTCTGGACGCGCGTACTATCGCCGCCGCGTCCTGCGCCTGTAAAGAAAAAAGCGCGTAACAAAAAAACACCGAAATTAAAATGATTTTTTTCATATCTACTCCTTCCTAACCCGTTATAAATTTTGGCTTTAATACGACCAGCAAAACCGGCAATACCGTAAGGCTTACCAGTGCGCTTGTAAACATCGTTATGGCTATCAAAAGCCCAAGATCGCAGAGCATATTGAAGCGCGAAAGCAAAAGTACCGCGAAACCTGCGCCTACGGAAACGGCGTTGATAATTATAGCCTTGCCCGAACTGTTAAAACTGTGCCACAGAAAATTCGCGCCCCCCGCGTAATGACGGTACTCCCTCTTGAACGCCTCAATGAAATGTATAGAATAGTCAATCCCAATTCCAACGCTTACGCTGGCGACCATAGAAGTGCCTAAATTCAGCTTTATTCCCGCAAGACCCATTACCGCGAAATTGACGAGTATCGAAATTGAAAGAGGCGCAATGCCGATAATTCCAGCGGCAAACGAACGGTTTGAGACAGCCATTATTATAAAAACACAGAGAATAGAGATTAAAACCGAAATCACCTGCGATTGCACAATAAGGCTGTTAAGGGAGCCCTCCACAATTGTAGCTCCTCCGATTGTTACATTTATGCCGGACGGAACGTTAGCCGCAAGATAATGGCCGATAGAATCGATTATTTCCTGCGAATCTTCCATGCCGAGCGTTTTTAACTGTACGGTAGTTTTTATCGCGGTCGGCTCAAGATCGTCGTTCGCGTAACTTGAAATGCCGCCTGAAAGCAGTATAAGGTAATTGGAAACAAGCCTCTGCAAATCCTCCGGGCTGTCTTTCCCGTAACGGGCGGGGTTGGACGGTATTTCATAATATGCCGCTCCCTCGTAATTCGCCTGCCGTTTCATTTCCCTGACCAAATCATTCGCGCTTAACTCGCGGGACGCGCTTGAAGCCCTGTCCAAAAGCGCGAAAAATTCCCCCTGCGTAAACAGTTTTTCTTCCGTCGGAGGAGGAGGCGCGGACACTGGAGCGGAAACACTGACTGCCGCTCCGCCAAATCCAAATGAATCAAAACCGAAACCAAAATCGTCAAACGCGGAGGAAGTATCTTCCACTCTTTCCAACCCTGCCGCGTCCGCGTTTGCGTTAAGAACCTGATTGATCCGTTTTACCATGTCTGTAAAACCCATCAATTTGCCCACATTCTGATTCTTTGACAAATATCCGCCAAGCCCGTCAAGGGCTGAAAGAGTATCAGGATGCAGAATCAATTCCGAATTCTCGGCGCGCAGAACGACATTTACAACTTTTGAGCCGCCGAAATTCTCCCTTATGAACTTGTCCGATTTGGCGACTTCGGTGTCCGGCTTGAAGTATTCGATCATCGCGTTGTCGCTGATTATTTTTGTAAGACCGTAAATTGAAAACACAAGCACTATCACCGCGAAAGAAATCACGGTTCTCTTCTTTTCTGCGGCAGCCATCAATGTATCGGCGACAATAGTGCTGTATGTATCTTCCTTCCCGCTGTACTTTTTTTTCTCAGGCCCTCTTAAAATAAGCAGGCTGGGGATTAAAGTAACGGCGACGATAAACGCGGCAATCACGCCGAAGGACGAAAAATAACCGAACTCCCTTATTGGATGAACGGATGTAAAACAAAGCGAGAAAAATCCCGCGAATGTCGTAAGCGCGGCAAGAAACACCGGCTTTAAAATTTTGCGCATAACTTTAAAAACCAGCAGGCGGTGTTCATCGCGGCTTAATTCCGCGCTTCCCCTGTCGGTCAGGTAATGCGTTACGACATGAATGCCGTAGGCGCTTCCCACCGCGACGAGTATTACAGGAAGGACTGTACTAACTACGGAAAGTTTAAAACCAAAAAGCGGCATCGCGCCTACAGACCAGATGACGGCAATAACCACCGTAAGCAGAGGCAGAACGACGCGGGAAAACCTGCGGAACGAAAAGAAAAGTATGGTAAGCACAACGACGACAACAACCGGAACCAGCAGTTTTAAATCCGAGGTCATCTCCTCGCTGACCGTAGCGACAATTACGGGCATTCCCGTAACATAGACCGTACAAAGGCCGTCAAACATTTCGTGCGCCAAATTCCTTATCGCAAGAAATTTTTCATTTGTTTCGGGAAGGCCCGCCTCTTCCATTGAAATTGTCAGCGGGATTAAAATTTGAGTCGCCTGAAAATCGTCGCTGACCATAGCTCGCTCGTAAAGGTCCCATGAAAGCAGCCTGCGCTTCAATTCGGCGATTTCATCAACCGCCCCGGAAAAACCGCTTTTTACGAGCGGCTCTACGACAATCGCGCCGTCAATCGAGGTGATGTAATCGGCGCTGACAAGGGAAACAACTTCTTTTACAATGGAAATGGCCTTTACTTCCTCAACATAATCGCGTATGCGGTTAAGAAGGCCCTGTTCAAACACGGTTCCGTATTCGTTTTTCAGGCCGACAAGGATAAAAAGAGAGCTTCCGAACGTCTTGTCTATCCAGCGGGAAGTCGCAAGGGCCGGATCGTCATGCGGCACAAAACGCAGGTTGTTGTTGTCAAGTTCGACACGGGGAAGGAAAAAAGCGAAAAAAAGGGTGATAACGGCAATAACAAGCACAATGACCAACGGCCGCTTGAAAAATGTTTCCATAAAAATATTGATATAAAAAATTGTAGGAAATTTCAATGGGAAACGGAAAAAAAAGTGATTTTTTCCCTTGTTTCGCACACTTTTTGTATTATACTTCAAACTAATGAAACATTTCATATTTAAATCCTGTTTAAGAACAGGGTTGGTCGTGTTGTTGTTTGTTGTGCTTGCGCAGTGCGGCGGTTCACCGGATAAAAAAACCGAAAATTCAAGCGAAGAAACGGAAACCATGATCGAGGAAGATTTGTCGGAGTTTATACCTCAGCCGGGAGGAGATTTGCCTGTTACATCCTTTAGTGAAATATGGGCATATGTGGTCGCCGGCTATGAATCGGCTCTTATAAGAGGGCTGCCAATATCGGACATCGGCTACTTCGGCGCGGAAATAGACGCGTACGGCGGACTGACCGCGGTCCCTCGGCGGCAGGCTCTTTCCAACTTTTCAGGGCGGGTGCACATGGTCGTAGCCTGCAACGGACGCGCCCTGACTCACTTTGTTCTAAAACCGGACAGCCTGGAACGCAGGGCGTTAATAGCCGATCTTTTGGCGGCGGCAAGAAACTTTGACGGCCTTCAGATTGATTTTGAAAACGTCCCGCCTCGCGACGGAGAGGCGTTTCTTTCTTTTCTGAGGGAATTGCGCGCCGGGCTAGGGGACAAAATTTTCACAGTCGCCCTGCAAGCCCGTACAAGAAAACTGCAAAACGACGTTTACGACTACGAGATAATCAAGCCCCTTGTAGATAAAATACTTGTAATGGGATACGACGAACACTGGTCTGGCTCAACTCCCGGCTCCGTGGCTTCCCTTCAATGGTGCAGAAGCGTGGCGAATTATTCACTGCGCGTGATAGGGCGCGAAAAACTTGTCATGGGACTTCCCTTCTACGGACGCGCCTGGGGCGATCACAACCCTTCGCGCGCGCTCATTCATTCAACTACTGAAAGATTGATAAACACGATGAACGTTACGGAAGTAAAGCGCGAGAACGGAATCCCGACTTTCGACTATCGGGTAACCGTACCTGTAAAAGTCTACTTTGAGGATGAATATTCGCTTTCCGCGCGCATGGAAATATACAAATCCATGAACATAGCCTCTATCGGCTTCTGGCGGTTGGGGCAGGAAACGCAGAAAGTGTGGAACATTCTCAGGCTTGAGAGATAGCCCTGTCCGGGCGCAGAACTTCCGCGCCGTTGCGGTATACATGGTGCACTGACGAACCTTCGTCAAGGTAGCAGTGAATAATAACCCTGACAATCCGCCGGAGTGAATTTTTGCTTTCAGGCTCCTGCGCCGAAAAAAGAGCCATGTCCCCTCCTCCGCGCCCGTTTCTGCGCAGGGCGGAACAGGGATTAACCGCGTCAAGGTCAGCCGTTACCGAAAAAACGACGGAAACAATGTCCTTCTCCTCAAGATTATTCCTGCCAAGCATTTCATCGTACATAAGCGCGATTTGATCGCAGATATCTTTTTCCGTATTTTCGCATTGGGCGGCTCCCCGCAGGGCGTACAGTCTTTTCATGCGTTTCCCCTTGATATTACATTGATAAAAGATTCAAGAAATATAAGCCCCGCGCCGTACGCGAAAAACCCGAAAAAAACAAGAAACTTTAACGCGCGCGATACGGAGGGAGCGCGGAAAAAACGGTATGCGCTTAAAACCAGTTTATACAGTGAACAAAAGCAGATAATAAACGCGGAATACCGCAGAATAATCAGCAAAAAATACAGGGTTTCATCGCGGAAAACCGCCTCGGCGAGAAAAATGATCAGAATAACGGCTGAAACCGTAAAACTGAATATAAGTATCCAGCCCGCGGGACTCCAGCTTCTTCGTTTCCTCTTTATCATCCTTAAAGTTCCTTTCGTTCTTGCCAAATAACCGGCTTTTATATTACTATAGTACAGTATGAAAAAGTTTTTAATCACCCTCCTAATCCTCTTGATTATAGGCGGGGCTGTCTTTCTATTCGGCTGGGCGCAATTTTCAGTCCCTCCGGGGCTTTACGGCGTTGTCAACTCAAAAACCCACGGGTTTGACCCTGAGGTAGTGCGTTCCGGGGAATTCCGCTGGATATGGTATAAATTGATTCCCACAAACGTGCAAATCGCCGTCTTCCGCCTTGAACAGACAAAATTTCCGGTAAATTTCAACAGTTCCCTGCCTTCGGGAGACACATACGCCTCCTTCGCGGGGCTGACAAACGCGAACTTTTCATGGGAACTGCGGGGGGAAATCTCTTTCAGAATAGACCCGGACGGGCTTGCGCCTCTTGCCGCACGGAATAACCTTTTGGGGCAGGAAGCCCTTGACGAGTATTTACAGAACGCCGCGAAAGATATTGAAATCATCATACTGAGGACTCTCTCCTCCGCAGGTTCTGACAGCGAGAGAATCGAGCGGATCATGTCGGGAAATCACGATGCGGAAATGGAAAATGAAATCAAAAGCGCGTTCCCGGAAATCCTTGATTTTTCATTTGTCATCCATTCGGCAAAATACCCTGATTTTATCTTATACAGGCAGCTTCGTCTTTTATACGATGAATTTCTGGCAAGCCAGCGCGAATACGTAACGGCGGCGTTCGGCATAAGGGCGGAAAACCATATTCAAACCCAGCTTCATTTCGGCGAACTGGAACGATACGGCGAACTTCTGACAAAATACCCGATTTTACTGGAATATATGGCTCTGGAAAAAAACAGCAGCCCAAACCGGTAACCCGAAAGCCTCTTTCGTTGTTGAATAAGGAAGGGTAAATAAGTTATAATATGCAAATGGGACTGAAAGGAGATTCTATGCGAAAGGCAGGGGCCTTTATTCTAATATTTCTTATGGGCCTGCCCGTCATGCTTTCCGCACAGGAAGACAGCGGCGATCCAGAAGTTGAACCCGACTGGGGGGACTATTCCGCGGATTTATACGTCCGGGGGGATCAGACATTCACAATATCCCTGGGGGTTGCGTTCCCTACGGTTTTCCTGAATAACGGCAGTGTAATCAACCACAATTTCAGCCCGCCCGTAGGGGGGACAGGTTCGCTTTTTTTCAGCCACTTTTTGGACTCCACTTTTTTTGTCGGGGCGGAACTCGGCGTCATATTCCTTCCTACGCCGACTAAAAATACGGTATTCATTATCCCTTTAGGCGCGAAAATAGGCGCTCAATTCATTGTCTGGCGTTTTGAATTCCCCATTTCCCTAACATTAGGCATGGCGTGGCAAAAATACCTTAACTCAGGCTATTACGGCCTTTATACAAAAGTCGGGGGCTCGGCTTTTTACAAGGCTTTCCCCCAATGGTCGTTCGGACTGACCCTGAATTGGAGCTGGTTCCCCCAATGGACGGCGGATCCGGCTCAAAATATCGATGGAAATTTCATTGAACTTACGCTTTCAGCGCGTTATCATTTCTAGTATAATTATGGTGGGTATATGAAAAAACCTTTATTTTTAATTCTGATTTTCGCCCCGTTTGTTTTGGCGCTTGCCTCCTGCAACGACGCGATTTTTTATATAGTTTCCCAGGAAACAGCGATACTTGACCCCCTGATAAACGGGGCGCCGTCAAATTTTGCCGTGGCTAATATTAACTCAATTAATGCAATGTATGCGGCTTCAGGAAGAAACATTTGGCGGTATCATGATAAAAGCTGGCATTCGGTCCCTTTTACAATACCGGGAAAAATATACATCACCAGGCTTGCGGCAACTGGTCCTAATCTTTTCGCGCTGTATGTTGATTCATCCGGCACAGGCCGCGTGGCGAATTATAACATCACAGGTTGGACAGAATTGCCGCCGACGTTATATAATAACGCGCAGGCAATTTTTACCGCAGACGGCAATTTATTTATATGCTCAAGACCCGCGGACGCGGTTAGTGACATTTATAACATTTATGTTACTACCGACGGCACTAATTTAAGTTCAATAAAATCCGGTGTAAAATATCTTAACGGCGTCGCCCTTGACGGAACCACTTATTATCTGTGTACAAAGGGCGGTATTTACAGCGGTACTAACATTAACTCACTAGGTTTTATCTCTGACTCTGATAAAGAATTCACAGGTATCATAAACATTTCTCCGGGCTTTACTGTGGCAATTACACGCGGCGGGGAGCTTTATAAAATTTCATTAACTTCTGTAGGAACTCCAATCGCCAGTTTCAGCGGGAACCGCCTGTCTACAGGCGCGCTTGCCGTCTGGGAAAACCCAACCAATTCTTCAGAAAAACTGCTTCTTGCCGGAAGGCAGGACAGCCTTATATACTCCACCGATTCAGGTTATACATACGGCTATCTGGAAATAGAACTCGACACAAACTCAATAAAAAGCGGCGAAACATTCAAGGAACCGGGATCAGGAGGGCTTTCGACTGTCAGCGATAATGCCCGTTATGTTTCGTCAATAGGGAAACATCCTATCAATCACATTTTCCAGTCTAAAGGCCTTACCAACGACAACGTCATGATACTTTTTGCCTCCACTCAGAAAAGAGGCGTTTGGGCATACAGGGAACGGAACGGAACACTACAGTGGAACGCGGAAGAATGATCGTGCGCTTTAGCGCGGCTTAAGCGCCCGTAGGTTTTTTATGGACGAACTGTTTTCCGCAAAAACTGAAAAAACCGCAAACGACTGCAACCCCCTCGCCGACAGAATGCGCCCCCGTACTCTCGAAGACATAATCGGTCAGGATCACATTGTAGGCCCCGGACGGCTTTTGCGCCGCGCAATTCAGGCCGACCGTCTTTCGTCCATTATCCTCTACGGTCCGCCGGGAACGGGAAAAACTTCTCTCGCCGCCGTTATCGCAAACACGACACGCGCCGCTTTTGAAAAACTGAACGCCGTCCTTTCTGGCGTTAAAGACATACGCGAAGTAATTGATCGCGCGGATAACCGCAGCAGGCTCTACAGCAAAAGAACAATCCTATTTGTGGACGAAGTTCACCGCTGGAACAAAGCACAGCAGGACGCTCTCCTCCCCTGGGTCGAAAACGGCACTGTAATCCT
>JGI24698J34947_10002065_pt1 | contig 10731 bp, 8 predicted proteins | sample TergutMp193P3_FD_34947 | JGI IMG/M metagenome (IMG submission 34947) | reverse complement strand
AACGTCATCCTCTGAGCTGGATTCCCTGAAGGCCGAGTTTTCCAGTCTGGTCGATACGCTGGGGCTTGAGATTGTGTCACAGGAATTGATCCATGTCAGGGAGAAGAGCGCCAAGTTCGGTATCGGGACCGGAAAGGCCGAGGAGTTGGCGCAAAAAGCCGTTTCCATGGAGGCGGATTGTGTCATTTTTGACCGCGACCTGACCCCGTCACAGCAGAGGAACTGGGAAGAGCTGACGGGTCTTCCTGTCATTGACCGGCAGGAACTAATCATTCAGATCTTCGCGAGCAGGGCGCGTACAAAAGAGGCTGAACTTCAGGTAAACCTGGCGAAACTTGTCTACTCCCTGCCACGGCTCCAGCATAAGTACATCGACCTTTCACGGCAGAGGGGCGGTCGCTACGGAACAAGGGGGTCGGGGGAGACGAAGCTGGAAACGGATAGGCGGCAAGTGGAACAGCGGATTCACCGGCTTAAGGATGAGCTTGAAGTCGTTAAGCGCCAGCGACAGGTTCAGCGAAGGCAGAGGGAGCGCCAGGGCATGCCGGTCTGCGCCCTGGTGGGTTATACGAACACGGGAAAATCCACGATTCTCAACGCACTCACCAAAGCCGGTGTTCTGGCGGAGGACAAACTCTTCGCCACGCTGGATTCCACTTCGCGGCGGCTGGAACTGTCCCCAGGGGTGACTGTCCTCCTGGTCGATACTGTGGGCTTTATAAGGCGGCTTCCCCACAACCTGATCAACGCCTTTCGTTCTACCATGGAAGAGGCGAGCCACGCCGACGTGCTTATAAACATCCTTGACGCCTCAAGTCCCGATATAGACACGCACTTCAAAACAACCCTGTCGGTATTACAGGAAATTGGCGCTGGAGAAATACCGATGATCACTGTACTCAACAAAATTGACCGTCTGGAATCCGGTGACGATTTGTACACACTGCTAAAGCTCTTCCCGGAAAGCGTTCCGTTATCAGCGGTAAACGGCGCGGGCTTTGCCGACCTTTGCGCGCGAATTAAAGGGCTATTGGGTAAATGACAAAAATCCCGATTAAACCAAAGACCCCCTTGCTTTACTTTATCCTTTTTGGATCCATGTTCATTTTCGGTTTTATCGGAAATATCAAAGGTGTTTCCTATCCCCTAATAAAAGCCGAATTCAGCATCTCCTACGAACAACAGGGAATGATGGTTTCCCTCCACACTTTGAGTTATATGCTGTTCTGTCTGATAGGGGGAATACTCATTGGGAGTCTGGGGGTTAAAAAGACTTTCATCGCGGGGTTTATTTTCATTTTCGCCGGCCTTGGAAGCCTGATTTTTATGCCCGGTTTCTGGCACGTAACGGCGTCCCTTCTGGCTGTTTTCGCGTGTTTCGGTCTCTTTGAAGTAAGCTCCAACGCCCTGGCTGCCCAGTTATTCACTTCCCGGGCGGCGCTGCTTATGAGCCTAATGCACTTCTTTTACGGCGCAGGTTCCAGCCTGGGCCCCAGGGTGGCAGGCGTATTGGCGGCTATCATGAATTGGCGTTATGTCTACCTCCTTTCGATCTCGCTGGTACTGCTGTTTTTTATCGCCTCCCTTTTGGCCCGTTTCCCCGGTGAACCTCAGGTGCAGGATTCCGGCAATGAAGGCTCACATCGAACGAAAAAGGTTAGCTTTCTGGCGGCCCTCAAGACCCCGATGGTTTGGTTTTTTGCCGTGACCCTGGGCTTCATGATAACGGTAGAAACAAGTTCCGAAAACTGGTCGGGTCTTTACTTTCAGGATGTATACAACCTGGATCCCAAAACCAGCGGCGCAGCCTTTATTTCAAACTTCTTTATTCTCTTTACGGTTTCACGTCTTTTAAGCGGCTTCGTGATCGAAAAAGCAGGTTATTTGCGCAGCCTTTTTGTTGCCGTATCGGCAGCAATTTTAACTTATATCATTGGCTTTGTTTTTGGAGCGAGAGGGCTTTACATCCTCCCGGCACTTGGGTTCTTCGTCGCCGTGTTCTGGCCGACTATTCTTGCGGTCGCGATGGTCTACTTCGGGCAGGACGCCCCGGTGATGACCAGCGCCGTCATCGTCATTGCCAGCGCCCTTAATAGCGGTTTGCAGTACCTGATTGGCTTTACCAACAGCCTGGCCGGACCTGCATGGGGTTACCGGAGTTGTATTATCTATGCGATCCTTATCATCGTGAGTCTTGTTGTTTTGGCCAGGCGTATGCGCCGGCCCTATATTGCCCCCGTTTTAAATTAACCTTATACTGGCCGGAAATGCAACCTGAACTTCTGGCTCCCGCCGGATCCCCCGAAGCCTTGGACGCGGCGATAGGCGAGGGCGCCGACGCGGTGTATCTGGGTTTGAAGGATTTTAACGCCCGGATGCGCAGCGCCAATTTTACCTACTCGCAATTTGAGAGCGCCCTCAATTCGCTTCACCGCATGGGTCGCAAGCTCTACGTAACGGTGAACACGGTTTTTGAACAGAGGGAAGCGGACAGGGTTTACCAGCTCCTGAAATACCTCGCAGGTCTTGGACCTGACGGCATCCTGGTTCAGGACTTTGGCATCATCAGCATGGCGCGGGACAATTTCCCATCGCTTAAGCTCCACGCCTCGACCCAGATGAACGTCGCTTCCGCCCGTGGGGTGAACCTGCTTTCCAGGTATGGTTTCTCGCGTGTGGTGCTGGCGCGGGAACTCTCCCTTGACGAGATTCGCGATATCCGGGCAAACACGAACATGGAACTAGAGGTCTTTGTCCACGGCGCACTTTGCGTGAGCGTTTCAGGGCTTTGCCTTTTTTCCAGTTACCTTGGCGGCAAGTCCGCGAATAGGGGAATGTGCACGCAGGCCTGCAGGCGATTCTACACCGCGTACAAAGGGAAGAGCCTGGAAGCCCCGGAAGGGGAGGACGGCGGCTACTATTTCAGCCCGGCTGATCTTGAGCTTATCGAACAGCTCCCCTCGCTTGCCAAGGCTGGAGTAAATTCTTTTAAAATCGAAGGCCGGATGAAAAGCGCCGAATATGTGGGCACGGTGGTTTCCGCGTACCGCATGGTGATCGACAACCTGGATGCGGGTGAGGATAATCTTCGCAAGGCAATTTCGGATGCCAGGGCAATACTAAAAAACGATTTTGCCCGCTCTAAAACCGTTTATCTTATCAACGCCAGTGAAGATAAAAAGCCAGATGAAATTGATTGGCTCAATCCAAACCAAAGCGGCGGTACAGGTATTCCCCTTGGAAAACTTCTCCGCGTGAGGGGCAAGGACGAAAGAAGACAGGGCCTCATCGAAGCCGGATCTATTGCACCCTCACAGGGGGACTCTATCCGGCTTCACAAGGCAGACGATTCAGAGCGTCTTTCCCACAAAATAAACGCCGTCGAAACAACTCCAAACGGTGACAGGTGGATTTCCATCCCCGAAGGCTTCGGACCGGGCGACGCGGTGTATCTCATTCAAACAAAGGCAATGACAAAACGATACGCCGCTGTGATCAGGGGCGTCGCCAACAAAGTTGACGCGCCGTCCGCCCGCGGTCCCGGCAGGGAAAAAGCGCCTCCGCCAAAATCGGAATGGCTACAAAAAAAGAGAAGCGACGATATTCAGGTCAGTGAAAAATCCAGGGGGAAAAAAGACAGAACCAATCGAACGGATTTCCCCGCCGGTCTTTATGCAATGGTTTCTCGTATCGAGGATCTTTATATCCTCCAGTCGTCAAGGCCGGTAAAGGTAATCCTGCCGTACAGCCGGAAACTCGCGAAATGGCTTTCCGGCGATGGACAAAAACTCCCATTCCTGGCGAGTGACATCATCATCTCGCTGGACCCTTTTTTCCCGCAGGGGAAAGACGGGGAGCTTGACGAAGCAATTCCCGCCCTAATGGAAAAAAACTATACCAAGTTCATCGTGAATAACCTGGGGCATTTTTCATTCTTCCGCCAGAAAAAAGAAGCCGCGCTTATCGCGGGGCCATGGCTCTATACTTTTAACGAATGGGCATGGGATTGTCTTTCCGGTTGCGGGGCGGAGTATTGCATCACCCCATTAGAAAACAACAGGCAGAATCTGGAGAAAACTTTTCCACGGCAAGTGCAGGAACCGTTAAGGCGATCGAGGGTTTTCGTCACCGTTTTCGCGAGGCCAAGCCTTTTCCGTATGCGGCGCGACCTTGGCGCTTTCTGCAATTTCGAGAATTTTACCGGCAGCAGAGACGAAGCTTTCCGCCTCGTCTCCGCTCCGGAAGGAAGCCTGGTGTTCCCCTGGGACGCCTTCTCCATCGTGGACAAGATCCCGTTTCTGCAAGAAGCTGCATTCAGCCGCTTTATACTCGATTTCTCCTCGGGCCCGCTGAAAAAAGCGGAGTACCGGACTGTCACAGAGGCTGTGAATCGTGTGAGGCCTCTTTCCGGTACTAACCGCTTTAACTGGAAAAACGGCTTTTACAGCGCCCAAACAACAACCCCGTCCCAAAAGGACAGGAATGTTAGTCTAGAATGAGACCGCGTACTCCTCAGCCGGAACGCCCTTCTGGGGGACATTGGGGAATTCGTATTGATCCCTTTCTGTCTCAAGTTTTTCGTCCCAGGCGGTTTCAGCCACGCTTTCAGCTTCCGTGGAAGGTACATCGGCTTTTTTGTAGTCCGCCCTGTATTCAACATGTTCCGCGACAATGGAAACCCTGCTATGGTTTTTGCCATCGTCCCCGGTCCAGCGGCCCTGTTTAAGGCGGCCAACTACACGTACACCCCGGCCTTTACGCCCCTGACTGAGACAAGTATCGACCAGTCGTCCCCACGCCTCCACGTCAAAGAAGCCAACTTCTTTTTCAAAGTTGGAATCCTGACGGTAATAACGGTTAGACGCAATTGCGAAATTGCAGACCTGCGTTCCTTTCGGGGTGGAACGGACTATAGGGTCGCGAACCATGTTGCCCTCGATAAGGACACTGTTAAGATTATTCATATATACCTCCATGAATCGAAAAATCCGGCTGCCAACTATGTTGGCGAAACTGCCGGGCATGGTGTCTGCCGCCGAAGGACGTATGGCACGTCAACTCGCTGACCGGTCAACAAGTTAACGTAACCAAATCGTTCCCGGCTTCCCATGTTGACCTATTACTGCACGGGGATGAAATATGCTTGTCAAAAACAACAAAAAACATGACAAATGTCATATAAAAAAGCAAGAATTTTTATTACACCAGACCGGACAGAGCCTATTGACAATATAATCAACATAATGTATTAAGGGGAAAAGGTTGTTATATGCCGATTAAATTCCGGAGTGGGGAGTGCGTCCCCCTTGAAATGCACAAAGTCCGCATGGTTCAGCGCCTGAACCTTCTGCCTGTGGAAGAGCGCCTCCGGGTCTCGCAGGAAGCCGGAAACAACACGTTTTTATTCAGAAACCGCGATGTATTCCTCGACATGCTTTCGGACTCGGGCGTAAACGCCATGAGCCAGGAGCAGTACGCGGCTATGCTGAACGCCGATGACTCCTACGCCGGTTCCGAAACCTTCTATCGAGTGGAAAAGGCGCTCAACGAGGTTTTTGGAACCAAGTACTTCCTTCCCGTGCACCAGGGCCGCGCCGCCGAAAACATCCTCTGTCAGACCTTCATGAAAAGGGGACAGGTGACCCTGATGAATTACCACTTCACCACCGCCAAGGCGCATGTTTTGGTAAACGGCGGGAAAGTCGTCGAAGTGGTCAAAAAAGAAGGACTCGAAGTAAACAGCAGCCTGCCCTTCAAAGGCGATATAGACCTCCAGCGCCTTCGTGATGAAATAAAAACAATCGGCGTTGAAAACATCGCCTTCTTGCGGATTGAACTCGGAACCAACCTGATAGGCGGTCAGCCTGTTTCCATGGCAAACATTCGCGAAGCCGTAAAAATCGCGAAAGAAGCCGGGATCCTGACGATTTCTGACGCATCCCTCATGTCCGACAACCTCTATTTTATCAAAACCCGTGAAAAGGAATTCGAGAACAAGTCCCTGAACGAGATAACCCTGGAATTGGGTAAATTGTTTGACATCATCTATTTTTCAGCGCGGAAACTGGGCTGTGCGCGCGGCGGCGGAATCGTCACAAGCCGCGACGATCTGCGCGATGCGATGATGGGCTTTGTGCCTCTTTACGAGGGCTTCCTGACCTACGGCGGAATGTCCGTGCGCGAAATGGAGGCCCTGGCGGTCGGTCTGCGGGAGGGCCTCGATTTTCATGTCATCGAACAAACGCCGATATTCGTCGAGGCGCTGGCAAACGAACTGATCAAGGCGGGGGTTCCGGTAGTGACACCGCCGGGCGGCCTCGGCTGTCACCTGAACGCGATGGCGTTCTGCGATCACGTTCCACAGAAGGAGTACCGCGCCGGTGCGCTGGGAACGGCAGCGTTCATCGCCGGCGGCATACGCGGGATGGAGCGCGGCACCCTGAGCGAAGAACGCAACGAGGACGGCAGCGACCACCTCGCGGAAATGGAGCTCCTGCGCCTCGCCCTGCCAAAGCGCGTCTTCACCCTGTCGCAAATCAAATACGTCGCCGACAGGATCGGCTGGCTCTACGAGAACAGGCGCTTGATCGGCGGGCTGAAGTTCACCTTCGAACCGAAGGTTCTGCGCTTCTTCTTCGGGAGACTCGCGCCGACCTCCGACTGGCCGCAGAAGCTTGCGACACAGTTCAGGAAGGATTTTGGCGACAGCCTTTAAAAAAGTATCACTCGAACAGTTTTCTGGCTTCCGCCAGATCCGCGCAGCGACGCCATACTGTCGCGAGAACCTCCGGGGGAGGCTCCGTCAGGTCCTTAATAAAAACTGAGCGTATCCCGGCGGCGTGAAGCCCCTGAAGACCCGCCGGGGAATCCTCAAAACCGACGCAGTCGGAAGGATTTTGCCCCAATCGTTCTGCTGCGAGGAGGAAAATATCCGGGGCGGGTTTCCCGTTGCGTACTTCGTCCCCGCAGGCCAGCGCCGCGAAGCGATCCAGGATGCCCGCCTTGCGAAGCTTCCAGATGACGGTTTCACGGAGGGAAGAGCTGGCGACCGCCAGAGGAATCCTGAGAACAGCGAGATGATCGAGCAGATGAACAAGACCCCTCTTATGGGGAGCGCCTTTCTCAAATTCCTCATAATAAAGCCGACGAAACTCATCCCGTATTCTCTCGTAGGGAAAATCAGGGCCGTATTCTTGCAGAAAAATCGTTCGGGCACCCTCACGGTCTATTCCCAGAGTACGCATCACCACTTCAGCCTTGATGTCCCAGCCAAGGGGTTTTCCCGCACGAGTCCAGAGGGCAAACACGGGGCCTTCAGTATCGAGCATCAGGCCGTCCACGTCAAAGATGACGCCGGCAGGGCGGATTTTGGTTTCTTCTTTAATTCCCATATTGTTCGTGGACAAAAGGTAAAATAACCCTGGTTATATCATCGGCTGAAACGCTTTCGGGTCTGATTCTGCTGGTGACCAGGGGCGCGAGAGCACAAGGATAATTCCCGCATTTATTGCATGTGTCGCAGCCCTTTTCAGCTATACATCGGATTACCTTGCAATTATCATCAGCGGGTTTTTCAAGACAGCCGGTACATCGCATTTCATTCCATTCCCTGGATTTATATATGCGGAAAAAACTTTCGAATGATTCCTTGCGAAAATCCTCGGTGATTGAACCCTTTGAATAATGCAGGCAAAGATCGCACCGTTGCCCGCATCTTGAATAAACAGCCTGATCTTTCGGGAACGGTTTTCGGTTTGGCTTCTTCTTGATGAGTACCAATTCCTTGACTTCTTCCAGCGTTTTCATATCCGATACAGGAACGATCATCCATTTGCCGTCATGATACGTTTTACTGTTATCATAAATATCCTGTATACCCTGAGGGAATTTTTCCCGTTGGGATTCAAATTTCTCCTGTTCGGTTTTTCCGAAAATTACAAGAAAATCAAACCTGTCTTCCCGGATATTAATTGTCAAAATAGTTTTGTTGCCGCGCCGAAACTTCAATTCGTCCTTGCCGTTGCCAACCTCGTCCAGCATATATTTCCCACGCATGAACCGCATGGTTTCTTCGCTGACTTTTTCCAATTCGTTTTTGTATTCCATAAAAAATCCTATGTTTGATAATGTCTCAGGCGCTAGCGCCCGACCTTAAAATCATCAATATAATAATCAAATGTCCCTGTAATGGAAACACCGGGAGAGACATGGTATATATCGTGCACTTCTACCGGAATATGAAGGGCTTCATCGTATACAACCAATATTTCTTCCAGATAATGCCCTGGGTCCGGTTTTTTATTGTTGTTCGAGGTGAATTCCAATTCAATCCAGTCGTATATTTCATCAATGCTGGAGTAACGCATGAAATACCCACTAAACTCATCAGAACCTTCCGAGGGCAGATTTTCCCTGTACTCCCCGTTCTCGACAATTATCGTGCCATCATAATTGAGAAACCCCACAGCCCGTAGACGGTACGAGTAGTTTTTTATATTGGATGATTGCCATAATTGTCTTTGGGTGTCAAAAGTTTCCTGGTCGAACTTAATCTCGACCCTCGGCGTGAATAAGTCGCACGATGCAAGCAAACCAAGAAATGAAACGATAATAACTATTCTTTTCATATTATCCTCAGTGTATTATACAGTATCAATCACTCTTTTCAAACCTAATTAAAATCCAGCGTTATTTCCTCGCCTCCCGCGCGGATACGGTAGACCTTCTCCCCGAAGGCGGTGTCGCAATATGGGTTATCGTAGCGCTTGTAGTCCTTTATCGCAACTATCTTGCCCCTGACGCGCAGGGGCTCCTTCCAGCCGAAAGAATGCCTCCCCAGAAATGGCGATTGATAGGTGAACGCGAAGGTATCTCCCTCAAAAGAGGATTCCTTGAAGGCGGCGACGAAATCGTCAAAGCTGCCGTCTGATTTTTCGTCGCCCATCTCGCAGACGTAGACCACCGCATGACCGGGAACCAAATACTCCCAGGGCTTCGCGAAGCGGAACTCCTCCTCCCACTTCTCACTGAACATGGCCTTGTAAAGGTCGGGATTTGGATCCTGCCATTTACCGGGAACGGAGGCAAAAACCGCGATGTACGCACCTCCCCGTTTGCCGAAAATCCAACTGCCACCGTCGGCGCTTTTTTCGCGGACCTCGTCGAATTCGCGCCGGGGGAAGTAGAGGTGGGTGAAAAAGAAGTGCGCGCTTTCCACGGGAATGCGGTAGACGCAGAGGACGATGCTCTCGTGCTGCACCGAGCGGGGCATGAAGCGGTTCCCCGCGAACACATTGGGCCGGTCCTCGAACTCGATGGAACCGGGGCAGGTGGAAAACACGACGGCGTGGCCGCCCATGTTCGCCTGCCAGATGTGCTGCTGGTAACCGGCCTTGCCCTTCCTGAAATCCTGCACATTGCTGAGACTGTAGAAGGCATTTCTGTAGGAGTAAATGTCCGCCTGGGTAAGGGCGCAGCACGCCATGTCCGGGTCGTACAACCCGCCGTCGATGAGGGTGTTGGGAAGCAGGGGATCGACGCGGCCGGGTTTGAAACCGGCCTTTTCGAGGATTTGGTACTTTTCCCAGTGGGCCTCAAGCGACGGGCGCATGCCCAGATGAAGCGGGCAGAGCTTCAGGGAGTTTTCTATCACATAACGGTGCAGGAAGGTCTGCTTGCCCCAGAAGAACATGATGTTGTCGTAATCCGCCGGGTCAAGGCCGTATTTTTTGGCGTCCTCAACGTCAAGGCTCATGCGCTCCCGGTTGATGATGGCGGCCTTGTCCAGCGCCACGTTCTTCACTGCGGCGCTGCACCGGTAGTCAAACGCCGCCAGCGCGACCGCGCCCAGGGAAATATATTCCCCCGAACCCTCTCCCCAGTAGAGCCTGCAGATCGCGCTTGTGGCAGGCAGCTCCGGGCGCAACGTCGGGACAAGGTACGCCCTCCCGGTGGAGGTTGCCAGCGTCCAGTCGAAGGCGTTCAGCGCAATGTCAAAGAGGGTCAGCTCGATCAGCATCCCCGCCTTTCTTTTCAACTCCTCGTCCTCGCCCATGCCCCATACGAGAACCAGACCCAGAAGATTCTCCCCGTAGTAGATGTTGGAAACCCACTCGGAATAGCCGAACCTCGCGCGCCAGTCTATCCACTGGAACAGGCGTCGCTTCCCGCGCTCGGCGTGCCAGCTCCCCTTTTGCTTGTTGTTCGTGAAAACCTCGTCGGGAAACAAAGTCCCCGCGATATATTCGCAGGCGGCGTAGAGTATCTGGCGGTTTTCCGTGAAATAGCAGCACCCGTGTTTATCCTCGTGAGGGTCGTCCATGGCGTACTTAAACCCAATGGCGGCGTCCTTGTACGCCTCCAGGTCGCCCGGCGACAAAAGGCTCGAATCCCTGTAACGCGAAAGCATGGCAAGAAACGCCGGCAGCGCGAACTCGGCGCAGTCCAGATGCTCCCTGACCATGTTAAGTGATTTCGCTATGTACTCAAAGTTGAGGGGATAAACCCCTTCCCCGCGCCTCTCAAGCTCCAGTTTCGGCCACTCCACGTAAACATCCCTGCCCCGCAAGTACCAGGTAGGTTCTCCGCTTGAGAACTTGTCGGCCATTCGGCGTAGGTAAGTTGATGATGATTCTATTTGTAACGGAATCATGTTATTTTGCCAGTTTTTTGAGTATTTCTTTTGCCGTGTATTCGTTTATATCTGGGTGGCGTGGTATGTGAGCATATTCA
>JGI24698J34947_10002064_pt1 | contig 10737 bp, 8 predicted proteins | sample TergutMp193P3_FD_34947 | JGI IMG/M metagenome (IMG submission 34947) | reverse complement strand
GGCTCCGCCAAAAATATGGCGTCAATTAACGTCGTCCCCTTTGTCGGGGCAATAGTCTTTAATCAGCGGGCATGGCGCTCAATCCCCGAAAAATATAAACCGCAACTGATTGCCGCCGCAAGGAAGGTCGAATCGGATCTTGACAAGGCCATCAGAGGAATGGAAGTAGACCTTATCAAAACCATGGAAGGTTACGGCCTTAAGGTAAATCATCTTACGCCTGAGCAGGAACAGCTCTGGTATGACGAAATGGGGCAGGCTACGCCGAATCTTGTAGGAACAATGCTTGACCGGGGGATTTATAACCGTATCGATGCGCTTTTGCGCGAATACCGCAGCAGGAACCGTTGATGAAACAGTAGAGGCTCTCTTTCATGAAAAACATAATAGACTGCGGACTTGATGTAGGCTCAACAACTGTTAAATGCGTTGTGGTTGACGAGGAAAACCGCGTTTTATGGAAAGCGTACCGCAGACACAACGCGCACCAGAAAGATCATGTCCGGGAATTTCTGACTCATATAAACGAAAATTATCCCGACGCGAAACTGCGGATCGCGATTACAGGAAGCGGTTCGCGCGCGCTTAAAGACGCTCTGGATGCGTCCTTTATTCAGGAAGTAAACGCGGTTTCTCTTGCGGTAGAAAGGCTTATCCCTGAAGCAAATTCCGTCGTAGAACTTGGCGGGCAGGACGCGAAAGTAATCCTTTGGAAAGGCGACAAAGACAACCGCCATACACTGACGTACATGAACGACAAATGCGCGGGCGGGACTGGTTCCACCATCGACAAAATTATGAGCAAAATTGGAATTTCGCAGGACGTTATCGATAAACTTACACTTGAAAACAAACAGATTCATCATATTGCCGCAAAATGCGGCGTTTTTGCGGAAACCGACGTTGTCGGGCTTCTGAAAGCGGGAGTCTCAAAAGAAGAAATCTTCATCTCGCTGTGTTATTCGATTGTAAAACAAAATCTGGAAGTTCTTGTTCACGGAAATGTGCTGGCGGACAAAGTTCTTCTGCTTGGCGGGCCGAACACTTACATTCCCGTTTTGCGCGAATTATGGCGGGAACAGATTGCGGAAACATGGAAGATGCACGGATTTTCGCCGTCAGAATCCGATTTGCAAAAAGCGGTTATTCTTCCCGATGAATCGCAGTACTTTGCGGCAATCGGCGCGATTTTATTTGCCCGCGAAAATCATAATCTGCGTATTTCAAACGTTAAAGAAAATTGGTATGAAAATCCCGAAGATGAACGCAATAAAAGCAACAGCGAACTGAATAAAGGACTTATCGAAAATAATGAAGAACTGGAAAATTTTAAACGGCAATATTCTGTGCCGAAATTGGAAAATCGAAATATTAAAAACGCAAAGATTGAAGTTTATATCGGCATTGACGGCGGCTCAACAAGCACGAAAACGGCAATTATTGATACAAACGGCGAGCTAATCTATTCCGATTATGTGCTGTCGAACGGCAACCCGCTTGAAGACGTAAAAATATTATTTCAAAAAATTGAAAACTGGCAAAACGAAAACAACGCGGAAATAATCGTTCTGGGCACTGTAACAACAGGATATGCCGCGGAAATTCTAAAAACGGCTTTGCGTTTGGATATTTCGCTGGTGGAAACCATCGCGCATTTTCGCGGGGCCGTGGAATTATACGGCGATGTTGACGTAATTTGCGACGTCGGCGGGCAGGACATCAAAGTGCTGTTTGTCAAAAACAGGCGCGTCGCGGATTTTCGCCTGAATACGCAATGTTCCGCGGGAAACGGATATTTTTTGCAGGCGATGGCGGATCAGTTTAATGTTCCGCTTGAAGAATACGCGGAATATGCGTTCAAGGCGAAAACTGCCCCAAAATTCAACTACGGATGTGCGGTTTTTATGGAACAGGACAGAGTGAACTTTCAGCAGGCGGGCTGGAAAAAAGAGGAAATGATGTGCGGGCTGGCGCAGGTTCTTCCGCTGAACATATGGAACTACGTTGTGCAGGAAAGCAATCTGGCGAAATTCGGCAAAAAGTTTGTGCTTCAAGGAGGAACGCAGAAAAATTTGGCGGCGGTAAAATCGCAGGTTGATTTTATAAAACGAAAAGTAGAAAACGCTGAAATCTTTGTGCACAAATACGCAGGAATTGCCGGAGCGGTAGGCGCGGCGCTGGAAGCCAGAAAAAACATGAACGGGAAAAGCTCTTTTATCGGCATACACGAAGCGGCAAATATTCAATTTACCACAAAGAATGACGAAAGCACCGTCTGTAAAAAGTGCAACAATCTTTGCAAACGCACCTTTATTGAAATTGAAAACGGCGGGCAAAAAACGCTGTTTATTTCAGGCTATGGCTGTGAAAAAGGCTCTTCGCAGGACAGCGAAATAGTAAAAGAAAAACAGCGGAAATTAAAGGAAATTTACGATAAAAACCCCGATATTACGGCAACAGCGGCGGAGGATGCCTTTTCACTTTTTGAATTTGAAAAACTTCCCGCCCCCGGCGCAAAAGTTGACCGCTCTGCATTTTATCCCGCGTTTTCAGAGAGAATTGTGCCGAAAAACGAATGGGAAGCGCCGTTTCAAAGAAGTTCCCATGACCGCGCCAATTACACCATCGGCATTCCAAAGCTTCTGAATATGTTTTATTTTACGCCGCTTTTTACGGCATATTTCCAGACGCTGGGAATAAACGTTGTTTTTTCGGATTTTACCAATCAAAAATTGTGGGAAAACGGCAACAAGTGGGGCGCGATTGATCCGTGCTTTCCCGCGAAAGTCGCCCCTGCTCATGTCTGGCAGTTGTTGAATATGCCGAATGTGAACGCGGTCTTTTTCCCGATAATTACAAATCTTGTTTCTGAAGTGCAATGCACGCTGGGGAACACGGCCTGTGTTATTCAAATGGGAACGCCCGAAGTGGTTGAGGCGGTTTTCACAAAAGATAGAAATATTTTTAAGGAAAAAAATATCGAGTATTTTGACCCTTCGCTCAACATGGATCGATACGTTGAAGCGTGCGATAAAATGTACCTGTATTTTGCCGAAAAATTGCACATAACCCGCGATGAGAACGCGTGGGCATTTAACAACGGCGTTACCGCTCTGCAAAAATATCTTGCAAAACAGCGGGAAATGTTCGCGCAGACCGTGAATACTTTGATTAAAGAAAACCGTGTCGGGGTTTTGCTTATCGGGCATCCTTATCATCACGATTATGGCCTTAACCATAAAATCCCCGAAGAGTTTCGCAAGTTCGGCTATCCTGTTTTCACCATAGAATCAATTCCGACGGACAGCGCGTTTTTGTCTCAGTTATTTGAAAACGGCGATGAAGGCAAAATTATCTCCGATGTGTGGATTCGCAACTTTAACCGGGACACCAATCACAAAATTTGGGCCGCGAAAATTGCCGCCCGCCACCCGAATCTGGCGGTGGTTGATCTGTCGTCTTTCAAATGCGGACACGACGCGCCGACTTACAATTACGTTGATCAAATCCTCGATTTTTCGCAGACTCCTCATTTTATCTTTCACGATATTGACCAAAACAAGCCAAGCTCGACGTTCAAAATCCGCATTGAAACGGCTGATTATTTTTTGAAAGAGTATGAGCGGGAAAAACTGAGGGGGAAAGAATGACCAGCATAATTCCGCCGAAATTTCTCATAAAAGAGCAGTGGGAAGGACTGAAAAATCCCGTTTGGGACAAGAAGGATAAGAAAAAAGTCACTATTCTTTACAATATGTTTGAAGAAAACAAATCGTTCTTTTTACAGGCGTATTATCACCGGCGCGGCTATAAATACCGCGACTTGGGAAGCCACACAAAAGACGACTTTTTGCTGGGACGCGAATACGGAACGCGAATGCAGTGCAATCCCGTGTATTTTACGCTGGGAACTTTTATCGCCGGACTTTTGCGGATCGAAAAAGAAGAACATTTAAGCAAAGAAGAAATCGTGAAAAAGTACGTTTTTGTCGGGGGCGGCGGACAGTGCGGGCCATGCAGATATGGAATGTATCCCGAAGAATATATGAAAGTTACCAACGCGATGGGTTTCAAGGATTTTCGCATTTTAATTTTCAATTCTGATCTTGTTCAAGACCCGCCTCAGCCGAAAAATTCCGCGTTTAAGTTTTCGCCGTATTTTAAAATTAATTTCGCTTTAAGTTTTGTTCTGGGCGATTTTATTCATATTGCCGAGTGCGCGATTCGCCCGTACGCCAAAGACAAAACCGCCGCGTTACGCACCATTGACGAGTGCAGGAGCGATATTTTAAAAGCGTTTATGAGCCACCTGTACCTTTTCAAATTGCCGATTGCGCTGTACAAGGCCGGCAGGAAAATCGCCAAAATAGAAAAAATAAAAAAGAAAATCCCGCTTGTTTTTGTAACCGGCGAAATTTTCGCGAATTTGGCGCACGGCGCCGCAAATTACAACCTGCGCAGGTTCATCGCGGACGAGGGCTGTGAAGTAATTCCGGGAATGATGACCCAGCGGGGAATGTACGAGGGCTGGAGTAAAAATTACCGTTATTACGAACATTTGAAATACGCGAAAAACAATAAGGACGCAAGGTTTTGCAAAAGTTACATCATAAGGCAGAATCTTTCCGTTGCCTTTGTAAAACTGCTGTACAATTTTTACAATTTCTTTTTCAAACAGGAACAATTCGGCGGACGTGGCAAGCTTCACGATTTGGACGAATTGGCAAAACTTGGCCACGAATATTACCACACTTCCATTTTTGGCGGCGAAGGAAATCTGGAAATCGCCGAGGCGGTGTATTACCACGATAAAATTGACGGGTTTATCTCGGTAAAGCCCTTCGGCTGTATGCCGTCAAGCGGCGTTTCGGACGGCGTTCAAAGCAAAATCATCGCCATGTACCCTAATTTGAATTTTTTGTCGATTGAAACATCCGGCGACAACGAGGTGAACATCCTTTCCCGCGTCAGCATGATGCTGTTCAAGGCTAAACAGAAGCTGGAAGAGCGGGAAAAAAAGCAGTAAAATTCCCAATTTTCTTTTTTTCCCTATTGACTTTTTTTAATTAATATGGTATTTTTATGAACATGAACCGAAAACGCGCCCTTTTTGCGCAACTTTACTATGTAAATTCAGATTCTCTCTCTCTCTCTCTCTTTATATAGAAGAAACTTTACAAATCCACTCACTTTGCCCCTGCACATACTCACAGGGGATAGGTGTGTCCTAAAAAATCCCGCGAAAACGCCTTTTGGCTTTTTCATACGTCCAGAAAAGCACCGCGTTGCGGTGTGGATGACAAATATTTTTCACGACGTGGCGCACAATAAAAGCCGTCAAGACAAACAACAGCGCGAGGGCTTTAGCCCGAGCAGTGCGCCTACAGAAAGGAGTTTTTATAATGAAAAACACTAAACGATTTTTGATTATCGCGGTCAGCGCGATACTACTATTCGGGGTAACTGCCTGCAAGGACGACCCGGAAGACAACGATGATTCCGATACCAATGCTCTGAGCGTTACCGATCTGCCGGAGTTCCCGTCAGGTTCAACCCCCGCCGCGACACAAGCCGCCGCGGAACAGATTCTGAAAAAGATGCGGGATGCCGACGCTATTGGTTCTATACTTGAGGAAATATGGGATTTTTTTGATAATTTTACTGACGAAAACTACCCAAATTATTGGGATGAAGAGGAACAAATTAGCTTTTCCGACATAACCATTCCGGGTAAAAATTTAAAGCTAAGCGCCGCCCTGGGTTTTGGGAAATCGACCGGCGGGTTTAAGGCTTATTACGACGCTAATTATAATGAAATAGACAACATTCAATTTGCCGTCGGTGATAAAGATACTTACTTTGACGGCGAGGATTTCAAAGCAGAAGTAACAGCGGACAAAACAATAGACGGCGTTACTGTTGTAAAAGGCAGTACGTTTGCAGTATTCCGGGGCGAATACGGAGAATTAACGGTGATAACGGCCGGCACCACAAAGAATATGCGAGTCAAAGGGAGCGAGTGTGGAAAAGAGCAATTTGTGTACGGCTGTACAGTTGCCGCAGGCGGCGGCAGTATTAAGATTATTTATGATACAGTCGTTGATTATGGCTATTCAACAACGAATGGTAGTTGGGGGGATTGGAATAGTAAGGATGGTTGGACTGAGTTAGAAGAAAAAGCCTCCGGCTCTTTGAAAATTTACGGCGCTAACAATGCCTTGCTTATAAACAAAACAGTTACAAACTACGATGATTTTGAAGAACTTGATGAGATGATTTATTTCTAAGATAAAAAAGCCCCTATTTGTCTAATGGGCAAATTCGGGCTTTTTGCTTCTGTCACTTTATAAGAGCGCGCGGATTTACCATAGCTCCGTTTTTATAAACCATAAAGTGAAGATGTGGCCCCGTACTCAGGCCGGTACTGCCTACGTCGCCGATGCGCTCTCCGGTTCCCACATACGCGCCTGTTTTAACACGGACAACGCTCATGTGGCCGTAAAGGGTGCGGTAGCCTGAATGGTGGCTGATCATTACATAGTTGCCAAGCACGTCGTCGTACCCCACCTTGCTGACACGGCCTGACATAGCCGCCTTGATGGGGGTGCCGGTACTGCCCCTTATATCCAAACCGGTGTGAAACTGGCGGCGGCTCCCGTTAAAGGGGTCTCGCCTGTAGCCGTAGGGCGACGTTATCGCGCCGGATACCGGCCAAATGAACAAATCGCCGTTAATTTCCTGAAGCCTGACCCAGTCCAGCCGCGCCCCGGGAATAAAAAGGTCTGTGTCGGCCCTTATGCTGTCGGAAAAAAGCTCGTTAGCAGACGCGACGGCCTCCGTCTCCACCTTGTATTTTTCGGCGATAGAGCCAAGGGTGTCGCCGCTTCGGACATTGTGCAAAATGCCGTCCTGATTGGGGATTTTCAGCACTTTTCCAATTTGAAGAAGGCGGGTATTTGTTATCTTGTTTACGGAAATAATCGTATCTTGATTAAGCCCCAGACTAATGGCAAGCTCGCTGATATTTTCCCCTTTTTGGACCTCGTGGGAATCGTAAAGAAGCGTCGTTTGCCGGAAAACTTCCTGCTCAATAGCCGCAGTTTCCGGCAAAACATCGGATATTGCGCTTTCAGCGTCTTCTACAGAGAGGCTTCCGCCGCCAATACCGTGCTGGGCGGCCTGAATCCTCTGCAACCTCAGCCCAAAATCCGGTTTTACGACAAAAAGCAGGCAGAGAGCCGCCGCGAGCCTGAAGATATTCCTGCTGTTTTCAAGAGACAACATACCTTAATTTTATAACATATTGGCGTTTCTTGCAACATTTCAGGGGCTTTTTTGGCAGGGTTTTTTGCCTTTAATGCCAAAAACTAAAGTGATAGATACGGCAAGGCGGCCTGCGCACAGCTTGACTTTACATTTTCTGTTTTTTTTGCTACACTCTACTTTAGAAGTTGTTTTATGGCTGAAAAAATTGATAAAAGTCAAATTATTTATTCAAAACAAGAGTTGTTGGACGATAGTGATAACGAATATTGGAAAAATGCTTCAACAAAAGAAAAATTACAAACAATAACATATTTAAGAGAGTGTTTTTATGGAAAAACAGCAACTACCGGAAGACTTCAAAGAATTTATACAATGTCTAAACTCAAACAATGTTGAATATTTACTTATTGGCGGATGGGCAGTTGGATTGTATGGGCATCCTAGAGCGACAAAAGACATTGATTTCTTTATTTTTATGGAAAAAACTAATTTAGAAAAACTTAAGACTGCGTTAAATGATTTTGGGGCTCCGCCTGTTGATATTGATTATCTTAGTGAAAAAGGTAATATCATAAGATTTGGAGTTCCGCCGATTGGGATTGATATTATTAATGATGTTGACGGCATTGATTTTAAAGATTGTTATTCAAGAAAAGAAACAATTACGGTTGAAAATATTGAAATTACATTAATCTCGAAAGAAGATTTAATAATTAATAAAAAATCCACCGGCAGGTTATCTGATTTAGCAGATGTTGAAAAATTAGAGCGTTCTAAATAGTGTCAGCAGTAACGCCTTGTCACATCACAGAGGTTCGGTCTCATCTTCCAGTTTTTTAATTATATCCCGAATTTCGGCGGCCTGCTCGTATTCTTCTTCGGCGACTGCCTGCTCAAGCTGAGCCAAAAGGGAATGATGGTTGTCATCGGCGGCTTCTTCAAGGGTATCGATAAAGAAATCGAGGGGGATTCCCGTCTGCTCTATAACGGAAGAGGCCATAAAAATAGGACACTTTTTACGGGCGGCGATGGCAAAGGCGTCGGAGGGGCGGCTTTCAAGAATCAGCGGGTTTTCGTTAGTGAACTCGCCGCCTGTAATTACAAGACGCGCGTGGAAAGTATCGTTTTTAATTTCGTAGACTTCGACCCTTCTTATCGAAAGATTTACGTGTGCTAACATATTGAGAAACAGATCGTGCGTAAGAGGACGGGGAAGCTTCATTCCCTCTCTCGCGATCAAAATTGACTGCATTTCCAGAGAGCCGATAAAAACCGGAACCGCGATTTCCATTTCGCGCGGTTTCAGCAGAACAGCGTTGCCCTGCCTGGTTTTAATAATTGACCATATATCGCTGATAAACATATCCCGCATTTGCCGCTCCTTTGTTTTTCAGCTTATCAGATCGATAAGGCCGTTAAGAAGATCACGGCCTCTGTCGTTCATTGGAAAGCCGGTCAGCTCCGAAGAACTGAAAATTTTACGCGCGTCTTCTATAAGTCCGCGTCCGTTTTCTTCGGCTTCTTTTAAAACACCTGCCTGCGAAAGAAGATGGATCAACTCCTCTACTTCCGGCACGGCGGTTCCGTTTATCTTGGCGGCGTGGAAACAGTAAAAAACCCTGTCGCGTTTTTCCGGGTATCTGGTAAGGAACAACAAAACGGGAAGGCTTTTCTTTCCCTCTACTACGTCGTCCCCTCGCTTCTTTCCCGGAATTCCTGTCGTAAGATTTTTTACATCGTCCAGTATCTGAAAACCAATTCCCAGCTTTTCCGCGGCGTCGCCAAGTTTACGCGCTGTTTCCTCGGAAGCGCCGGCGGTGTACGCGCCAAGCTCGGCGGCGCACCTTGCAAGACAGCCTGTTTTAAGTCCGCACATGATAAAATAATCATCAATAGTAGGGATAAAAGAAACCTTCCTGTGCCAACTGATATCTATCGCCTGTCCCAAATGCATTCCGCGCAGATATTTTCCCCACAGCCTGTAAATCTGCTCCTTGTTTTTTCCGGTGTAGGATTCGATGCAGGACAGCGCCAGAAAGTAAAGAAAAGAGCCGGCGTTGATTGCGGTGTCTACGCCGAAAATTTTATGAAGCGCGGGCTTGCCCCTGCGCTCCTCGGAATCGTCTTCGATATCGTCGTGAATCAACGTCGCGTTATGTGCAAATTCAATTATGCCTGTAAGGGGAAGCGCGGCGTCGCCTCCTCCAAGGCTTTCGCAGATGATCGTCATTAAAAGCGGCCGCCAGCGTTTTCCGCCGCGCACAAGTATTTCCTTTCCGGGGGCAAGGATAAGATTGAGAAATTCATCGCTGACTCGTTTTATGCTGTCGGGGAAAACCTGCTCCGCCCAGGGGGAAGAAGACGAGGCCGCCGTGGAAGTGTGAATCCCCGGCAGCCAGCGTTCAAGCTCCGCTTCTATTTTTTCAAGTTGTTTTGTATATTCATTTTCCATATAATCATTATAATACATTCGGAGAAAAAATGGCGGATTACAAGAAACCTGATTATTGGCAGCAAAAAGCGCGCAAAGAGGGCTACCCTGCCCGTTCGGTGTATAAATTAAAAGAAATTGATGAAAAATTCGCTCTTTTTAAGATCAAGCGCGATCTAAAGGTGCTGGACATTGGGGCGGCCCCCGGAAGCTGGAGCCTCTATGTCCTGCGCAAAATGGCCGGTAATCAAAACAACTGCTTTCTTGCCGCCGCCGACCTTTCGCCCCTTTCGCGCGAATTCGACCACGGCCTTTTCGACGGCGAAAACTTTTTCTTTATTCAGGGCGATATAACCGCAGAGGACGTGCGCGACACACTTTTGTCGAAGGGCCCCTATTCGGTGATTATAAGCGACGCCGCGCCTAGCACCACCGGCAACCACACGGTAGACTCAGCCCGTTCACTGGAACTTGCCGAGGCTGTAATCGCTTGCGCCGAAAACGCCTTGGCCGGCGGCGGCAATTTGGCGCTTAAAGTGTTTCAGGGCGGCGACTCAGGCGCACTGCTGAAAAAGATGAAGTCGCTCTTTGAAACGGCGAAAAGCTTCAAGCCCCAGGCCTGCCGAGGCGAATCGGTGGAAACGTACTTTGTGGGGCTGAACTTTTTATATTAATATGGTATAATTTTATAATAAACTTAAACAAGGCGGGGGAAATATGATAATTTTAACATTGAATTGCGGTTCTTCATCTGCGAAATATCAGGTATACGACTGGGAAGCCAAGGATGTCCTTGCGGTGGGCATTGTCGAGAAGGTAACCATCGGCGGCTCCTTTATTACTCACAATGCGAAGGGCAAAGACGAGGTTGTCTTTGAGCAGGACTGCCCAACGCACACGGACGCGATCAACCTCATCATTAAAACGCTGACAAGCAAGGACATGGGCGTTATCAGCGACATGTCGGTAATCAAGGCGGTGGGCCACCGCGTACTGCACGGCGGAATGAAGTTTACCAAAAGCGTGATTGTCGATGACGC
>JGI24698J34947_10002062_pt1 | contig 10740 bp, 11 predicted proteins | sample TergutMp193P3_FD_34947 | JGI IMG/M metagenome (IMG submission 34947) | reverse complement strand
AAGATGACCAGCTTCCTTTCCGAAAAACACCGGATAGAAGTGATGGAAAAAGATTTTGAGCGCCTTATTAAAACTTCCAAGTCTGTCGAAGAAAAACTTGTTCAAGTTGAAACGTCAGACGACATTCTCAGCGAAGCGCAGGTGCGGATACGAAAGCTGGAAGACTCGCTGAAGGAGACCGAAGAAAAATACCAGCGTATCGAGCGTAAAAATGAAGTGCTTGAGGAAACCAACGAAGGCATCGACCGCAATTTCAAGGCGCTGCAAAAAACAGAGGCCGCAGTCGAAAACGCCGAAAAAATTATTAACGATCTTTCGGATCAATTTGACAACCTTCGCTCTTCAATAGAAACTCTGGCGGCGGAAAACGAAAAAGCCACAGACGCCATAGATAAAATTGACACGTTAAACGAATCTCTTTCTCAAATTGAGAAGCGTATTGCCGAAATGAACGTTGCCCGCGAATGGCTTGCGGACAGGGAAACGGAATTTAAAAAACTTGACAAGGAAACACGAAACCAGCTTAAACTAACCAAAACCATTATTGATCGCAAGAGCGGAAAAACAGCGGAAGACGACAAAGGCGCTGTATCTCCGAGGGATCGCGACAATGTGATAAGGCTGAAAAATCAGGGTTGGACAGTTGAAGAGATCGCAGATTCAATGAATATGTCCATCGGCGCAGTTGAGCTGATACTGGAAATAGGCTCAAGGGATTAGACCGCTTTGAATCGCGGCGCGTGGAACAAGTTTAAAAAAGCAAGAGAGCGTTTTCGCCGCATAACACAGGAGCTTGCCCGTTCACTGCCTGAATTGAAAAGCGTCCAGCAAAAATTTGTTGACAGCCGCGCCGCATCCAAAAATACTTCATACACTGTGGAAACTCCTGTCGTGTACAACAGCGCCCTTGACAACATATCGGCTGACAGCGAGGTCAAATTAATTCTTGTTGCGGATAACCCCGGCCGCCGTGAACAGGCTGCGGAAAACAGACGCTATCTTGTCGGGCCGTCGGGGAAAATAGCGCAGAGGTTTTTTCGCGGCAATCCTACGCTTGGAATTGACTTTCAGGACAATGTAATTATCCTTAACAAAACGCCTATTCACTCTCCGCGCACCGTGGAATTGCGAGAACTCTGCCGCTTGCAAGCGCGGACGGGCGGCTCTTCTATCGCCGATGCGCTGGAAGAATCCCAAAAAAAAATGGCGGAGCTTCTTTTTGAATTCCATGAAGCCCTCGGCGTACCAGTCTGGATAACGGGATACTCAGAGATGAAAAAGGGCGGCATCTTTGAAAGCTACACTGAAAAACTGAAAGAACTGTATGCGGATAACGGCGCACTGTACGAACAGCTTTTTTTCTACCGCCATTTTTCCATGAACCAGTTCACAATTGACTTAAAGCGGCAGGCGCTGCCCGGAGAAACCGCAGCGAAAAGCCTCAGGCGGATTGGCGCGGCGTACAGGAAACGGGTGCTGGGGCGGTAAGATTATCATGCGATGATTTTTATCCTATTGCGGTGATCCCGGCTTTTCGATAAAAAGGTAATTTTACAAATCTTACTTGACAATACTACTTTTAAGTAGTATATTATTATTATGCCAATGACAGGAAAAGAAATGGTAAAATTATACTTGAAAAACGGCTGGATATTGGACCATATTACTGGCTCTCACCATATCATGATAAAAGGTACATTTTCTGTTTCTATTCCCGTCCACAGTAAAGAACTGAAAAAAGGCACTGAACAAAAACTATTGAAGTTAGGAGGTTTCAAATGATTGCATATCCGGCAAAATTTAAAAGGGCTGATGAGGGCGGTTATGTTGTAGAATTTATTGACATACCCTCCTGTGTTACAGAGGGGGATACCTTGGAAGAAGCAAAAGCAATGGCAAAAGATGCCATTTCTGCCATGCTGTACAGCCTTGATTCCAGAAAAATGACAATTCCTGAACCTTCTACCGCGAAAGGAAGGGGAATATATTTTATTGAGCCTGAATTAAAGGTTGCCTTTGCAATTACTCTTAAAAAAGAGAGAGAACGTCTGGGGTTGTCTCAAAAAGACATCGCGGAACGAATGAATGTTAATTGGGCATATTATCAGCGCATAGAAAATCCACGGCGGACAAATCCAACTCTGGGAACTATTGAGAAACTGCAAAAAGTTTTTAACCGCCGGTTCATTTCTTTATAGATGGTATGGCTGGCTTTGTGTGACCCTGTTCTCTGCTAGAAGCTCTCCAAAGGTAAAATGCCCCAGCCGAAATGCTCTGGCACACATCACAGACAATCCCTCACCGTTACGTGTGACTGACACCTCTGCGCTTCCAGCAAGCATATTGAATTTTTTAAATGATATTTTACTTATATCAAATGTTTTTATTATTATTTATTAATAAAAAATCATACCTTTCAGAAATATCGTTTAATTTTGAGTATTTTTCTATTGATTTTTTTGTATATTCATCTAGCTTTTTCAAACTGTTAGTAAAAAATTCTATGTTTTCCTTTATTTTAGTTTCAAAATCAGCAATTATTGTTTCTTTCATTCCTATAATTTGTTCATCAATAGATTCATCTTTATCAACAATGTAATTAAGAGTCTTTTTATCAAAACTTATGATCATCATAATATTATATGGATCTTCTTTTATTTTGTTTACTATATAATATGCAATGCCAGATTCTGGCTTACTAAAAAATAAAGGATAATAAATAGAACAGTTATATTCATAAAGGTAATTTATAGGCTCATTTAAGAATTTAGTCAAATAAGTCATTCCAGTATATGTATGGCTTAATAAAATATCCATGTCTTCATCAGGAGTAAATTGTATTATTTTGTTATTTTTATTCATTTGCCTTGCAAATTTCTCATTAACATAAAAATCAACAAGCATTTCTAACGGGTCTAATTTCATTCTTTCCTCCATAAATAAATATACCTTATTAGCATCCTTTTGTCAACTAGTTTTTCATCGAAATATTATTTTTTTTATCACAAAATATTCAAAATATCATTTTGCCTAACGTTACGGCTGTTTACGATATTTTGACCGCCCGTATTATAGACAAACGTAAAGGTATACAATCCATTCTTACCCTCGCCTTTGTATTTGCAGGGTGGCGTAGAGTAAACATATCTGTTAGGCAACGTAAAATATGCTTCTATAAATTATTTCTCCAATTGTTTGGATAATTTATATGCATTTTCTAATATTTTCTTTATTTTCATTTTCAAATTAATATTATGAATGAAATTCTTTTGTATATCCATATCAAGTACATATTCATTGAGGCAGTATTTTTCTTCTGCCTCATTATATAAGAAATTATCTTCTATTATTTTTTTATTATCTTCATCTTCAATAAACTCGCATAATTTTTCAAATGTTTCTTTCTTATAAATTTTTCTCATACGTCTTATTATTCCACATTTAAGTAATATTTTATAAATATCTATTAATTCAGATACATTTTTTTCATTATTCTTTCTTATTAATTCATAATTATTTTCATCAAATCTCTCCCAAACTATTGTTGATGATGTCGGAACTGTATCCAAAAATAATTTGTATATCTCGCCTTTTGTTTTACTATAAATATAGTTATCAATTGCATTAAAATGTGGAATTGTTACATTCTCTAAATCAAGAATACGTGATTTTTGAATATGATTGAAAATACTTATTTCGTTATCAATTTTAGCATTTATACATTTGGCTAAAAGATATGGTAAATCTAATCTGCTGATACCAATTCCACAAACCGTTATATCATTATATTTATCATTTTCCTGTAATATTTCCCAACTATTTATAAAATATTTATATATTTCCTCTAATAACAATTTTTCATTATTTTTATAATCCCATATCCAAAAACTATGTTTTTCAGGTATAGATTTGTTAAAAATCGGAAATGTCCGTATAAATGTACCACCTATTAAAAAATGACCTTTTTTATATGGATTCGCTTTCAGCCCTTTATTTTTTCTATCATATCTTGGTACATAAAATTCAAGTTCAAAAAAGATAGTCATAGAGACATTTTTTCTAAACTGATAATTATTTGAGTCATTTGTATCTTTATTCTCTGACGATATTATTGGTTTATGAAAAATAATATTTTTGATTTTTTCAAAAATTCGGGATTGATTTCTATTATTACCTTCATTAATCATTTAATTAGCCTTCATTCTGTAAAAACGTTTTATCGTTATAATCATACCAATTTCACTATATTCCTAAGTTGGGATAACGCAAAAACATAATCCATTCTTTTTGAGCATCGTTGAAATCTGATTTTAAATATAATGCACGTTCACAATCTATCATTGCAAAGTGCATTCCATTTTGGTAATGTGTTATACTACGAAAAAAGTACGCATCTGCACTGTTTGGATCAAGTTTAATTGCTTGATCATAGTCGTTTATGGCTTTTTCAAATTCTTTATTTTCGTGATAAGCCTTTCCACGATTGATATAAGTTTCTGTATCCCTGTAATTTATTTTAATTGCCGTAGTAAAGTCTTCTATTGCAGATGACATATCGTTTTTTTCAAAGAAAAGTAACCCACGCTGTTTATATGATTCAGCACAATTTGGATCTAAATAAATCGCCCTTTTAAAATTTTCTAATGCTTTTTTATATTCCTTATTTTTGAGGTATGCAATACCCCGTCCAATAAACGCATCAATATGTTTGTCATCAATATCAATTACTTTATCAAAGTCTTTTATTGCATTATCATATTCAAATTTATTAAGACAAATATAACCACTATGAACCATATTTCCAATAAAATTAGGATTAAGCTGTCTTGCTTTGTGGAAATCTTTTTCCGCATAGTCATTATTACCCTTATGCATATAGGCAAGTCCACGATTGGTATACGCTTCGGCAAGTTTAGGATCATGTTCTATTGCCTTAGTATTATATTCTATTGATTTTTCAAATTCACCTTTTTCAGAATATATACAAGCAAGTCCAATATAGGCATAAGGATTATTTGTACCTAAATTAATTGCCTTAATATAATCATTAATTGCTTGTTTGTGCCTTCCTGTTTTAAAATAAGCATCAGCACGAAAAATATAAGCCTCGGATATAGTATCATTTTTTATCTTACATCTTTCAACTAGATTGATCCCTTTTGTAAGTTTTTCTATAGCCACTTTATAATCATCTTTCTTATAGAAAGCCATACCAAGATAAATACAACCGAACGGTTGCTCGCCATCTTCTTTTAGTATCTCGGTAAAACAATCTATTGCTTTATCATACTCGCCATTAATTAAATATGTCTTGCCTTCTTTTTCAATATTTTCCAATTCTTCTTCATCATTCATATATACACTCCATTCATAATAGGGAACCTCACCCCCAACATACCTAATAATCCAACGTTTTTATGTTTTTGTCAAGTAAAATAAGCCAAAAACGCCATTTTCCCCATATTTTCTCTTGTCCAATGAGTTTTAGGGAGTAACTGACCTAACAAAACCGAACCCTTGAGCCACCGAAGGCGGCGAAGCGTATACCGTTTGTTACATGCCATTTTTATTCCTTTTTGACAAATGTTTTTTAAAATCTTCTAAACCTTTATTCCATGATTGTTTTATTGCTTCAACATTATCTTTTAACCAGATCATAAATATTTCTTTATCAATACGTAAAAAATCGCTTTTTTTCATTATATCATTTAAAACATCTTTTTCTATAACTGCTGATGGCATTTTTCCGTCTAAAAAAAGCCAAAAGATTGCATAATTTTCATTATCAATTTTATGAACAATAATATATGCTCTACCTTGTTCACGATTTACTGAATATCCATTATAAACTTCAAATTTTTTTGTTTCACAAAAGTCTATTGGATCTTCACAAAATTTTGATGCAAAAGTATTACCTCCAGAAGCAATTTTTGCAAGTCTTTGCATTCCTTCTTCACCAATATCAATCGTTACCCATTCTTTGTCGTCCTTTTTCATAAAAAACTCCTATCTTTTATATTCGTCATTATTAGGATTTAATTGATTGGATCGATTATCCAATACCCCTTTACTGTCTTTTCGGAATTTCGATAAATCAAATATTCCTTTGTTTTCATTATGCAATGATTCTTGAATTTTTGACCATTCCGCTGTAGAAACATCTTCTATTCTTATAGATTTTCCACTAAAATAAATTGTTAATGATCCATTATTCTCATTTTTATATTTCAAATAAGATATTGAATCAGCATTAGAAATATTAATATAGTCAGTTAAATTATAGGAACCTTTCCTATATGCATATTCACTTCCATCAGCATTTCTACCAAGATAGTTTATTCCATCTTCAAATTCACCCTCTTTTTTTATAAACATAAAATACTCCTATAATTAAGTATACATGGAAAATATCATTTTTGTCAATATTTTCCACGAATAATTTCAGAAAAATGGTATATAATATTTTATATAACTATATGTCAAGTTTTTCATATTTTATGGCACATAACGTTATATTATACGCTGTTTGTCCGTATTTTTATCTTATATCCAATTTATAGTTATAACCTATATCCAAAACATTTTCTATGATTTTTAAGAATACATTTATCTCAAAATAATTACTTTCATAGAATATATCCATAAAAGTTTTAAGAATAAAAGGCAATCCAAATCTTTCCATGTATTTTTTTAAAGTCAACATTAAAATACCACTAAATTCATAACTATTCAAAATACCTGTATTTGAATGTAATAGTTCTGAGGACATTTTATACATTTCATCAGTCAAACTTGTCCTTTCAAATATTGATTGGGCAATATCTAATAATGTAATATCCGTCTTTTCTAAAACAGATTGTGCCCAATTATAATCTTTTATAATATTTTTTGTATATTCTTTTGATATTTCGCTATGTATCTCCTTGAAATATTTATTATTTTCCAATGCATCTTTTGGCAATCTGTCTTTGAGTCTTAAAAATGAAAACTGCTCAAATGGTTTTATACATTCATGATTAAACGACAAAAATTCTGCAATGATTATATTTTCATATAATGATCGAAAAAGTATTAATCCATTTTCATAATCTCCTTGTTCCATTAGATTAATGATAAGAGTAAATTTTTTTATCGCAGAAAAAAGTAAATTATTTAAACTATGATAAGTATTATTTTTATTTTCATTTATTGAAACAATATAGTTCCAAAATGATATTAAATACTTACTAATCATGTTCAACATCTTAAAATTAAAATTCATTTCATCAGTGACAGTATAAGCATCTATTATTTCTTTTGCCTTAGTCATGCAGAAGTCAATATAATTAAACTCTACCAGTGCTTTATCTTCCTTATACTTTTCAGGTATTTCTCTACATTCTGAAATTAAATCATTAATATATTCAACTTGAGTATCTCCAAAAAATAATTTGCCAGATATATTAGTCTTATTCAAAAGCCTTTGATTAAAAATATCTTTGCCTTCTTCTTCTTTCGCATTATTTTCTTTAATCTCACCACCTTTTTGTATAAAACTAGCCCCATTTGAAATATATACTCCCCCACCAACAAATTCAGCAGTATTATTGTTTATTTTGCCACCCAGCAACTGTAAATTTCCAGAATAAGAATAATATTTTTTTGAATAAGGTCCATCATCTTTAACATATCCATCTTCATAATATTGGAAAACACCAGCACCATAATCAGCATTATTGTTTATAATTTCTCCATGCTTCAAAATGCAATCACCGTTATGTATATATATACCACCACCTTCGGTTGCGGTATTCTTATATATTTTCCCCCCTGAAATAATCAATTCGGCATTTTCTTTTATCAATACACCACTTTTATTATTACCACATATTTCAACACCACTACCTAATGTTACTTTACAATTTTTGCCTCCTATACGAAGTCCAGTAGCATTCTTCAAAGTAACTTCAATGTCATTTGTAAAAATAATATTCTCAAAGGTTATATTAGAATTGTCTCCAATATCAACAATACCAGTACAAACTTCTACTGGCTTTAATAATTCTTGTTTTCTTGCTGGGGTTAATCCAGTTAAAACAGCTTTGTCATTCTCGCTTTTACCTGTAATAATTATTTCAGGTATTCCACAATTTCCTATGAAAAAAATATACCTTTCTATGGAAAAATTATCTATGTTGAGTGGATGTTTTCTTTCCGTATTCCCATTTAATGTTCCAATTATAGTAATACGTTTTATTGATCCTTTTTTTGCACGTTCTATTCCCTTTCCTAAGGTTTTTAGAGCCATATCTTCTGAAAGTCCATCATTTTTATCATTACCTGATGCACATACATAATATGTATTCTTTACCATAATTATACCCCCTATAATAAAAATTTAACCTATGAAAAATATTTTGTCAACCCTTCGCATTGCTTCACGTTAAATCTAACCGAAAAAAGGCCATACCTCAAGATAAAAATCTAACCATACGGAAAGCTAAAATATCCGGTATCACCTTATACCGGAGCACGTATAGAATTAAATTTGAAAGAAAAACAGAAGCTTACTCAGATTACTGCGAAAAAGTATCAAAGAGCAAAAAAGAAGGATAAAACAAAAATCCTTGATACTTTCATCGGACAGACCGGATACGTACAGAAATACGCCATCCATATTTTAGCTCTTTGTAGACACATATATTGCTCGCCTGATATTATAATACATATATCTTAGTCGTTGTCAAGGTAGATTACTAATTTTTGTGTAATCTGCTATAATGGGATTTGGAGAGAATTTAAAACAGGAATTGACCTATAATGGCATGTTGAAGAAGGAATTATCCGCTTTATCGGGAGTTCATAAGCGGGCTATTGATACTTATGTGCGTACCAGAGCTTCTATGCCTCCTGCCGATGCTGCCGTGAAAATCGCCAAAGCGCTGGGGGTTACGGTAGAATATCTGGTTACCGGGGAAGATTCTTCCATGTCCAAAGAAGTCAGGAAAATAACTCGCAGTATTCAAAACCTCAATCAACGGGATCGGAAACTTATTACTTCGCTGGTTAAGTCTATGAATGAACTCTAGATAGCATTTCCCAATTCTGCTATACTACACTTAACATGAATCCTTTCAAAACTGTCCTGCATTACGTTTCTTCCAGAATAAGGGAATTGGTGATCGTCCGCATGGTTTTATTGGGTTTGTCGGCCGCTCGTTCGCCGCTTGCAGACCGGCCATGCGGCGTTTGCCTGCTTTTCCAGACACTTACCCTTGTAAAGACGTTTGCCCTTGCGCCTGTGCCGACAGCCCTGCTGTAAAATCATGTTCCGCAATTCGCCGCCGTAGAGACCTGACCACTAAAACGTATATTGGTAATAATAAATAATTGCATGATTTAGTGGTCAGGGCTCGGAGGCGGACTCCTGCGGAGTTTTTACAGCAGGGCTGCCGGCACAGGCGCAAGGGCAAGCGGCGGCAGGTTTCTATAGCTCTCTTATGGTATCAATATCAAGCCCAGTGATTTCACGCACAAATTCCGGCGTTGATCCTTTGGCCAGCAAGTTCCGGGCGATTTTGAGTTTTTCGTCAGCTCTGCCGTCTTCCCAAGCTTCTTCACGGGCGACCGCGATCGCGTCTTCCAGCTTCCATTCGGTAAAAAGCATACCCAATACCTCCGCAGCATGAAGTTTTAGAAACTCCTTTAGTATATCATGTTTTTGACAATATTTAATAGCCGATTTTATCGCTTCTTCCCTGCTGCCAAGCTCTTTCTCAAACGCGCGGGCTTTTGCCACGAACGCGCTGTACTCCGCCAGCTTTTTGCAACGATCAGCTATAGTCTGGTTCCGGCCCTCGTTTATATTTATCACCTTTACAACCAGTTCCAGCGAAGGAGAGTCTTTTTCCGCAAGACCCAGAGTTTTCAGTTCTTCAAAGGCACCGGATAGCCGCAGAACCTGTTCGTCGGGGAATGGGTCTGTCCCGTTGTAAAGCACAAAGAACTCAGGCCGGGGAATTGAAAGGCGTTTTCCAGAATAGATATTTCTGCCGTCGGTTATTTTCTCGTATACACGGGCGACGTACATCAAAAGGCGCAGGGCCATGTTCGGGTTGATAGTGCTTTGATGCTCTATCAATACAACCAGTTTTCCGCCTATCTCGAAGGAGATGTCGTTAATGAAATCCATAAACAGCACGTTTTCCAGTGTGTTTATGGAAACCGGCACGTCTGGCGGCAGGGAAACACCGCCAAGCGCGCAATAAAGCTCCCTCAGCAAAGCGGGGTCGCTGAACAGCATGGTGAACACGCTGTCTTTAAATTTGTTGTTAATATTCATACAGCTATATGGGTGCGCACATGCAGTATGCTTTATCGAAAATGAAAAAATTATACGCTTTCTCCCCCTTTTTTTGAACGCGTATTCTGTTATACTACCTTTAACATGAATCCGGTCGAAACCGTCCTGCTGGAAAATATCGACAAGCCCAATTCCTTATTCATTTTCCCTACCGACATTGCGGCCTCGCGCTGGGCGGATCATCTGCTCCGTATCAAGGGCGGCACTGTGGCGATGAACAAATTTATCGCATGGGATGTTTTCAAGCAGAATTCAATCAAGTCCAAAGTGCAAAACAAAAAGAGCATTCCCTCCGTGCTCAGAAAAATTTTTGTAAGCCGCCTGATTGCGGAAAACGCCGAAGCCGCGAAACAGGGAAAGACGCCTGTTTTTACGTCGTTGATACGTGAAAAGTGGGC
>JGI24698J34947_10002061_pt1 | contig 10741 bp, 12 predicted proteins | sample TergutMp193P3_FD_34947 | JGI IMG/M metagenome (IMG submission 34947) | reverse complement strand
CTCTCTTCTAGATTTCTGTCCCGTTCTTGCATCCGTTTCAGCTTTTGAAAAAATGGCATCTCCTCGATTTCCATGAATACTCCTGTTTTGCCATAATATAAGAAATATAATGAGTTCATCAGTCTAAAACCATTGAATCATGACTGACAAATTGAAAATTCTTTTTTATATTGCAATCTTGTCACCATATCTCCTTCGGTTCCTCATCTTTTTCAGCTTGCTCGGAATAGCCTTTCAATCTTTCCGCTTCATTTATTCTTTCAAGTATTTTGCCGTGCGATTCCTCGATTCGCTCAAAGCCCAGATAGTTTTTTCCAAGCATCTTGGCGGAGCATGCGAACGTCCCGGAGCCGGCGAAGCAATCAAGCACGTCCATGCCCTCGCCAGCAAAACATGAAACAAGCCTGTCTGCCAAGGAAGAAGAATTTTCGCTCAATATTCCAGCTATGGTTTTGGCATGAGAATTCGGAGAATAATGCATTATCAATTCATAGCTGTTCTTTCGCTTGGAATCCGTTTTTTGCCAGACTATGAGATTGCGATAAATCCACTCGGTCTTTCTTTCTATGATGCTTTGAACTCTGTATTGGTTCTGCCAGTCGGTGAACACTAAAACAGAAGAATCTTCTTTCACGCAATCTTTCAGTTTTGAATAAAGATTGATGAAATTGTCGTTGGAGTCGCTGAAAACGGGGTCTATGACGATTAAATCATACAACTCCTTGAAATCATGCTCATAGACATTCTGATTGAGGACTGAGAATTGCGGCATAATTGTTATATTAACGATTGGCATGGATAAAGATTTGAAAACGATGATTTTCGAGCGTTTGGAAGACAAGGCCAGAATAGATTCCGGTTTGCTTCCGAAGCATAGCTCGAAAACTTATCTCGCCGAAGCCGAATTGCATGGCCGCCACGTCTATTGGCATGGAGCGTTGAACGCCGGAAAGTCGGACGTTCCCCCGGCCATAGACACAGCCAAGGCACAGGATTACGGGAATTTCCCATGCTTTTTCTTCACAACCCACTTCGGCTACGCTCTTTCTTATGTCTATCCCGACAAAGCCGATTCAGACATGAATGATTCCAAGAAACGAGCGGTCGTGTACAAGCCTTTCTCTAAATTCGCCGAGAAGATTCCGATGAAAGAAAGCCTTATTGCCGGAACCGAATATTCGGGGTGGGTCTGGCCGGTTGTTTTGCCGGCCAACGTCAATATTTTTCTCGCTGGTTCCATGACTGACAAAAGAAAACTTCAAGAACTCGTATTCGGCTCCGAATACAAGTCGTTTTACAATAACGAAAGCCGATTTTTGGATTTGTTTGGTCGTTTGAGCAGAGAGGATTGGTTTTTCCTGGACAAAGAAAAAGAGAAATATGGATTCGGCAGAAACGAGTTGCTCGGCTTGATTGAAAAAGGGAACGGTGGCAACGGATATACGGGCTTCTTCGGTTTTCACAATTTCGAGACCGAGAACAAGTTGAGCAGCATAGGCCTTTTCAAAAGCAGAATGAGCATTCTGCAAGCCGGGAAGCCGTTCAAGGTTGAATACAAAGACGGGTGCATTTTAATTTCGGAAACATAAATTGAGGAGCTTATGGATATAGTTAACATAAAACGTTCTTTTTATTTCAAATGCTCCGATGAAACAAAGCTTCTTTACTCATTTGACACGACAGAGCAAGCGATTGGCTATTTCATTCCCAAAACTTTCAGGGACAGACTGAAAAATGAATGAATTTTATTATAATATAGGTATCTGGACTCATCATGCATACTGCCCGAATCCCGGCTATAGGTTATGACAGTCATGATGAAATTCGGTGGAAACCCTCAGCAATGAGATTGTGCCTGGCCGCTGCCCTAGTGCGGACTAATCCGAGAAGCAGGTTGAAAGCCCTTGGTCTAGATACATTTGCGAAACAAAACACGGAGAAATTATGAGCATTTGGTTAGAAGACAGAAAGAAAGAATTAGAGATGACGGAATCTCGTCATCAAGTAAAGGTCGAGGACAGTCTGAATAAGATTATAGAAGGCCAGGAAAAGATGTCAAAGAAGGTGGATGCTCTATTTTCAAGGTACCAAAGCCTATACGAGGAAACAAGGGAGATTTCGGCTATATTGAAGAAAATCGTCAAGACGGAATACAGAGAGGACTTTTTGAAGTCCGACTGAAAGAGAATTGCTGAATCGCGTTTGCCAAATGGTTATATTGAACGCATGGACGAATATCAAAAACTGGATTGGCTGCTGGAGCAATTCATTTGCAAGCGTTCCGCTTATTTTCGCGGAATCAGTACGAAAGACGGCGTTCAGCCAGATGCCAAAAGCAAACTATCCGAAGGCGTGCTGTATTTCACTAGTCATTTCGGTTACGCTTTGAGCAAAGCCTTGATGGTGGAGCCTGACATTTTCGAGAATTTCAAAAGCTCAGAGTCTATGTTCGACATCACCGATTATGAAATAAGAAAATTCATAGACCCGAAATTGTATTATTGGATATTTCCGTTCCGAATCGATAATTGCGACATATTTGACGGATTTGCTCCAAACGATAAGCGCGAATTGTGCAAGCTCATTTACGAAACCGATTTTTGCAAGAAGCACCCTCAATTAAAAGAACGGGACGCTGAGTTTGTTTACAACAGGCTCGGCGAGTTCTTGGCCAAATCAGATTGGCTTCATCTAGGAAAACCATTGGACAAAACGAGGCTCGGAATAGAGCGGAAGGATTTGATTGAATTGCTGGTCGAAAAGAGCGATTACGATGGCTTCAGAAATTACGATTACAACAGTTACTCATCTGTGGGACTATTTGAAAAGTCTTTGTTCAAAGCATTCGCAGGCACTCCCATAGTTGTTCAAATGGTGGAAAAAGTGATAAACGAAAGAAAAAGAATTTTCTTGGAACTGAAAAGGAGACTGGTTTGATTGCCGAATCCGAGGCGTGCAATGAAGAATTGGATAAACATTAAATTAAGCTCATGAGCAACTCTCCTATATTGATGCCGGAAGCCCTTGCCAACTCGAAGCTTGGCGAGGCCATAGCCAACGCCGACATGGGCAAGATTCCTCACTCCAAAAGGTTTTTCCCAAGCAAGGAACTGGCTTGGTGCTTGAACGAGATAAAGAAAGCCGGAATGCCTTTCAAATTTCCGACGTTTGGATGCAAGAAATGCCACGGGAAAGGCTATGTCGGCATACTGAACACTCAGATATTCGTGGGCAAAAAGGAATGGATTAAGAAGCCTATTCCTTGCGAATGCCTGTTGGAGAACGACATCGGGAAACTCAAAGATTACGCTGAAAAGCGAGGAACAAAGACAGGCAGCCCGGACGCCAATTTCAACTCTGCGAAAAGAATGAAGTTAGAGGCTGACTGAGAATCCGATGAATTTTCTTATATTAGACGCATGGACACCGAAAACAAATTGTTCAACAACACGATGGAGGCCATCATTGGTTATTCCACAATATATAGAAAGAAAGGATGGCCTTATTTGAAAGACGCCGTCAAGGAATTAAAAGAAATAAACAATTCTATGGACGCTAAAACGACAATGTTGTTGCATGAGTCTCTTGTGTTAGTCTTAAATTTCGTAAAACATGACAAAATTGCAGAATGGTTCAATTGTTTTCATGATGAAAACGCGAATGATGAGCATAAAAGATTGTGGCTTTTAATAAAACACGGGGTTTTGGGGATTCAATCTTGCTTGAATCCAAAAGTTCTGAAGAAAATATTGGAAGGCTTGAAGAAAGTAGAAGGCGGTTCGAACATAGAGAAAGAAGAAACGATTTATAACGAAGTCTTGGCATTTATAGTCTTTTGTTCCAAAACCATTCGTTCCGAGGGCCTTCTCGCTTTCGAAAAAATTGTCAAAGAATTGGACAAACCGGATACTTTCGGAGAATACAAGCATTTCAAGAATAGAAACGACAAACTTTCAAGAATAGCGATGGCTTTGTTGCGAGAGGGGCTTTTAATGGCATCCGAAGGAATAGAAACGAAATTGATAATGGAATTCGCTTATCTTTTCTATGAAACAAACATGAGGGAACATAAACAATTATATCGTTTCATAAAACTAGGAATCTTGGGCATAGCTACCGGGCAAAACCCGAATGATATCAAAGTGAATCTTATAGAATTTATGTTTAAGCTCAAAAAAGCAACGATTTGGAAATAGTCATTCCCAAAACTCAATGCCTAGACGCAAAATGCAATCTATGAAAAACGCAAGAATAGACAAATATCCCGCGATTTTGCCGAACATCAAAAAGAACATGAAAAGGCTGCGTGATTCCATAAGGCTTTCGCTCAATGAAGACATTGGCATTGAGACAGTAAGCAAAAAGGCTGGAAATGCAACATCGAGCATTTCGTGCTTTGCGATTGCAAATAACGTCCGAAAGCGGCATTGCCATCCGCCAGTCTAAATAAGAGCATGGCATTATCCCCTAACGCTAGAGCATTGGAAGTCAGGGAAGGAAGCATCAAAATAGATTCTTCCGAAAACAAAAGCTTGCTGCTTCAGGATTTGCTCAAAAACGCCTCGGAACTGATGAAAGAATTGAAGGAAGCCGAGAAACGAATTTACAGTCTGATTGACAATTCCATTCAAGACTATCCCGGCAATCTCCTGGCAGACCTCCCCCAGTCAATATCTGACAGAAAGAACAGCGGCGTGAAGCTGGTGGACGGAAAAGGATGGGAGCACGTATTGCCGTCATTCAGCGAAGTGAGAAACGCCTTGAACACCAAGGTCAATTCCGTCTCAGGCAAGGGATTGTCCGAAAACGATTTCACCGACGGCTACAAAGAGACGCTGGACGGCTTGGAAAGCGGCATGGACAGCCGATTGAACTCATACAGAACCTCGTTGGAGCAAGACTCGAAAGACAGCAAATTCCATCCGATTTCCTTCCCCAAGGGAATATCAGTCGGGTCTGAGGTGGAAGTCAGCAAGAACTCATTGCCTCAGTATGTCAACAACGGCTCGTTCTTCTTGGATGCGTCAGGCAAAGCATTGGGAGTGATGAGCGGATACGCGAACCCTCAGAATGCAAGAATCAAAGTGGTGGCGGTGACTCCCGAAATCAACGAGCACCCGAATTTGCTGGGCAATTACAATACTCATTCCGCCTTGCCTTCCAACGCGGACGCCTTGCCGCCTGGAGCCAAGGCGAATGATTACGTCAGGGTTCTGGCCGACGAGACGCACGGAAACGCCACCATGGAATATTACGTCCTATCCATAGACAGCGAAGGAAGCGTGACGTTCGGCAACGAAATAGCCATAAACACGTCAAATTACCAAGAGCAAAGCAAGTCAGCCGACAAAGGCAAGATTTTGACAGCTGGCGAGACCGACGGACTTTTCGGAATTCCCATAGACCCCGAAGAGTTCAACGACCGCATAGCCTATTCTTTCAAGCGAATTGAATTATGGGCCGGCTCGCTGCCTGACCTCTCGGCTCTGTCCTACCCTGAAGGAACAATGTGCTTGATTCCCAACGTTCCGTCTCCAATCAGAGAAGTCTCTCCCAGCGGCATAAATTCCGGCTCTTGCCGATTCTACGAGCTTGAAGGAGGAGAATGGATTGAGATAGAAGGAGAGTATGAGCCTCAAGCCATGGAAACCTTTTGGGACCAAATATCTGGCGGCTTCTGGTATTTGAGCAAGGCTGTGAACGGAGACTCATGGCATTGGCATCTGGACGAAAAAACAACGTTGCTGTGGAACAACTCCATAAGCAGCAATCCGCAATCATCCATGCCGTTCAAATCGATAGCGTACATAGATTTCCCGAATGAATCCATGGCGAAAGCATGGTCGGCTGCCAACCCGGATGTTTTGCTGCTGGGCCGGACAGAATCCGATATCAGCCATGGCGAAGGCGTTTCCAAGACTTACGACTACGCTCTGCCTGAAACAGCGAGCTCGCAATACGGCAGCGGCGTCATAATGACTGCCATGTTCCCTGAGAGCGGAGACTGGTCAGGCAGTTTCATATTCCAGGCGATGGGAGCCGACTTGCCGAAATCTTTGCTTGAATTCGAAATGAGCTGCGTGGGCGGAGAATTCGCATCGTCGCTGAAATCCTTGAACTTCAAAAAACTTCCTACTGACAAAATCAAGTTCTTCTGCAAAAAAGACGACAGCTCCCGCTTGATAAAGCTGGCTGTCAACACATTCGGGAACACGGCCTTGAAGATAAAGATAGCCGACATGACTCAAACCAAGAATTTGATTCTGGCTGGCGAATTGAGCGAAAGTTCGACCGAATGGAAAAGATGGAGCAGCGATTACGGCTATGCCCGCATTCCCGTCGAAGCATCCAATCTTTTGACGCACATATCAGAAGACCCGAAATTTCCGGGAATGTTTTTCGCCACGTTCGTCGACGGGACTGTCAAGCCTCTTATTCCAAGATGCTTCCTGACTTCCAATCTCGTGGACGTGTCGGCAAGCGTCAAGCAGCATTTTCAGCTGACCGGCAACGGAACCTACGACAATCCGTACAAGCTGGAGCTTTGGCTGCACGAGCAATTGAACGAAAGCACCATGATGCTCTTCTTGGATGATTCCGTGTTCATTCCGCAGAACAGCAGTATTGAAGACTTGAAGCAGCAAGCCATAAACGGGCATTATTTCAAGTTAGGATGGGTGATTGAGACTCTCATAAAAAACATGGCTTTCGCCAAGGAAGATTATCTGTCCAAGGCTTCAGCCAATCTGGCATTCCAGAAGAAACTGGCAGCTGGAACCGGAATAGAAATAGAAAACAACTCTGTCTCAGTCATAGACTACGATTCCATGCGAGAATCTTTGGCGAATCTGCATCAGGACGCTCACCTCAAAGGCAACGCCATAGCCCAATTGGAGCAGGACATAATTCATTTCAGCGAAGAGCTGGAAGCACTGAAAGCACGCGACATGGAGCATGACGGCGAAATAGCGGTTCTGTTCGAAAAGGCTCAGGCTTTGCAGTCTCAGCAATCTCAATTGACGAACGCCGTGAATCAATGCACTGACAAAATCAATCAAGCGTACGGAGAATTCAAATTCTTCGAAAATGAAACGGCAATGGCCCAGCAACAGAATGAATTCAGACTGACAGCTTTGGAAAGCGGCTCCACGGGAGAGAAAATTCCTGTGCCCATCCCTGGCATCGACGGCTTTTCCGAGGAATATCTGACTTATTCCGGCGAGCCGATATCAATAATAGCCAATTCCGAGCATTACTCAATAACAGGATGGACTGGCTCCGATATTCCGGGAATAGCTCTGGAAGCCGGGAATTACGGCTGCTCGCTGATTCTTGACGACCCTGACCATTACAGATGGTCTGACGGAACAGCCGCTCCAAAGCAGATTGAGTTCGTCATAAAGAAAAAAGAAATAGAGCCTCCTTCCCTGGCGGAATCCGAGTTCGAATACAACGGAGCAGCCATTGAAATCGGAAATTACATCGCATCCAGCCCTCATTGGACAGTCGGAGGCCAGGCCGCGGAAGCAAATGCCGGGACTTATACTGCTTTGGCGGCACTGAGCGACAAAAACAACCATGCCTGGAGCAGTACCCATGACAGCGAAGACCTGGAAATGGAATGGACTATATCCCGCATGAAAATAGCCAAGCCTTCCTTGATTCAAGATTCATATCAATTCAACAACTGCGACATAGCTCCAGTGCTGGACAATCCGGCTCAGCTGTTTGAACTGACGGGTGATTTCTCCAAGAGGAATGCCGGCGAATACGCAGTCGCAGTGGGCTTGAGCGACGAAGGCAATCATGAGTGGAGCGACGGCTCGTCAGGCCCTTTCAGCCTGGCCTGGGCTATCGCTCCGAAGACTTTGGAGAATCATTCATTCGCTTTGAACGGCATTCTTGTGTTTGACGGAACCGAGAAGACTCCCTCGTTCTCGCTCTCCGACATGGACAACGGATATGAATTCGACGGCTCGGAGTATGATTTGGAAGCCAGCCCGCCCAATCCCGTCAACGCGGGAGCATACTCTGTTCTTTTGGAGTTCAAAGGCAACTACACTGGCAGCCTGTCCAAGAATTTCAATATCGCCAAAGCCGTCCCCGCCCCGGAAATTCCTTCCGGCATGGCATGCAAGGTAGGCCAGCTTTTGGGCAGCGTGCCAATCCCTCCCGACAGCATGGGAAGCTGGCATTGGAATGACAATTCCGTCATGATTGACGCATGCGGCTTTTTCGCGGCGTATGCCGACTATGTTCCGAGCGACTTTGCCAATTACGAGGAATTGCATGAAGTGCCCGTGGAACTGAATCCTGCGAAAGGCATCGGGGCTGGCGTTTCCAAGCCGGCTGAAATCTCATCGACCGAGGAGGAAATAACAATATCTTCGGTGTCCATGAATCCGGGAACCGACCAGACTGTCATTGAAATGTACATCTCCGACGACGAGAACAGCGGTCCGCCTCAACAACTCATCATCAAAGACGTCCAGACGGCTACGACATTCGTCAATCTCAATCCTGGCACGTCTTACTGGGTGTATGCCAGAAGCCAGGAAACAGCCAATTACGAAGCCGGGGAATGGAGCAAAAGCAACGCGATAGCAACGCAACAATATGTTCCGCCTCAGCTCGTTGTCGCAAACACCACTGAATTGGCTCAAAACATCTTGCATAGAGTCAAATTTGCAAGTTCGGGCAACACGTTTCAAGTCCAGCCCAATGGTTTTTTTGGAAACATATATTTGAGAAACAAAAGCACTTCATTTATCTTGCTAAACAATAACTTCGTCAACTATTACGGAGAGTTTTATATAACAGTCAACTCAATCGACATTTATGAGGTTGAAATGACCAACTGCTCAGGCCCGGGAACATACAAACTTAATTATTGGAGTTAGTAGCGAAATTCGCAGACTGAGAATTGACGGATTTGCTTTATGTTGAAACCATGCAGAAAGCGTCAAAACATCCGCCGGTTTTAAGCCTTTACTCGGAATGCTTCATTCTGGTTCCGAGCATGCACAAAGACAAAGAATCACTTCTTTCGTTTTACAGAGAGTTCTTGGATTTGGAATGCTTCGGCTACAGTTCCGAGCTGGAAATCAGCAAGGACAAGACATATTCCATTCGCATAGCAAACAGATTCGTCGCCCACCGGATAAAACTGCCAGTCCATGATTACTTCGGATATTTCGAAGGAAGGCATTGGCAAAGCATAGACAGCCTCCAGCTGCATGATTTTCGCCAGGAGTTCTGCATGAGAGACGCCAAGGCAAGGCAGAACGAGTATTTCTTTGACGAAATGAAGGTTATTTTGCGCGAATCCTTGGATTGCGAATTCAAAATCATTCACGGCATGTCAAAAATATACAGCATATGGAAATTGATGATGGAAGACAGAGAATCAAGCGAGAACTATTGGCAAATGATGGAAAATTACGAAAAGCCGGTGGATTTCGAGGAAGCGCTGCCGAATTTCATTGAAAAACACAGAAATCAAGAATAAAGCGGCATTCCGTCTATATAAAGTCGTGGACATTGACTGCGAGGTTTTTATGAAAGACGACTGGATGTGCGGAAACATTGAGAAAAGGCGACTGGACAGAGAAAAAACTTATATTTCCTGGGAAGCCGAGTACGATGACCGTTCCTTCGAAGTTTATTCCAGCATGCCATCCAACTTTTGCGAATCCAATCCGCCATGGCCTGGCTAGCCATAAATAACAGCATGGCTGAGAACGAGAGAGAATTTCCCAAGGTGGAGAACTGGACTGCTATGCGGGCTTTAATCAAGGCCAATTTGGGTTCTCCCTTGATATGCGTGGAATTGTCCGAGTACCAATTGAACAATGCCATTCAGGATGCTGTTTTGTTCATGCAGGAATACTGGGGAAGCGGCTCGTTCAAGGACGTGATGCCAATCAAGCTGCTCAAAAACCAGAGAGAATACAAAATAGAGGACGAAGGCATATTGGCCGTGACTGAAATAGTCGGAGCCGCATCCACCGCTTCCGACGACTACGACGACGGACGCCCTTTCACACTGGAAAGGCTGATAGCCAAGGCTGTTCCCGCTCCGTCGCAGCATCCTCCGCTGAACAGCTCCATGGGAATAACAGACATTGAGTCCATGATGCAGGGCATGAGAGAATGGAATTTCAGATATTCCGCTCCTTTCGTTCCCAGATGGAACGGCCTCGACAAGACGCTGATTGTGGAGCCTACTCCCATGCATGACATGAATGCAGCCTTGCTGTTTTGGCGGAAGGAGAAGATTGCCAATCTGTTCAACACTATCCAATTCAGAAGACTGGCTACTGCCTATGCCGGGATTCAGTGGGCCACCAATCTGGGAAAGATTACGATTGCTCTGCCTGGCGGAGCTGCCTTGAATGCGACAACCATGAAAACCGATTTTGCGGCTGAACGCGACAGATGGGAAACTCAGATAAAGAAAGAATATGCCTCAAATTTCATTGTCGGATGAATTTCAATTAGCATCTCTCAAGAATTTTCAACGCATTCGTCCTTCACGCACCTCACGCTAAACAAGTAGCTCTTATTGTAGTTGCCCCAGTATGCGTTCTCGCCGTCGTAGAGCATGCGGCGGCTGTAAGCGTTGTAGCTACTGAACTCACTGGCACTCCACCAACTGCCGCTGCCGCCAACATTGTCGAAACTGCCAAACGAATAGCCGTAGCCGCCCGGCAGGGCAGAAAAGCCGTATTCGTCAGTCCCG
>JGI24698J34947_10002060_pt1 | contig 10745 bp, 8 predicted proteins | sample TergutMp193P3_FD_34947 | JGI IMG/M metagenome (IMG submission 34947) | reverse complement strand
AGGCCGCTCCCCGGCCGGCGCCTCACCCCTGGCGAAGCATGCCTTGAGGCAGGCCGCTTCGCCAGGGATTCGCCTTATCGGGACTAGACGGATTCGCGATGTGACAGGTATCGCCGCATCTGCTGGAGAAGATCGTCCAATTCGAACGGTTTTCCCACGTGGCCGTTCATGCCGGCCTCAAGGCACTTTTCAATATCCTCCCGGAACACGTTCGCGGTCATGGCTATAATCGGGATCGTCCCGGCCTTCGGGACGTCAAGCGCCCTGATGCGGCGGGTGGCCTCATAACCATCCATTTCCGGCATCTGCAAGTCCATGAATATCATGTCGTATTTATCTGGCGCGGCCCTGAACATCTCCACGGCCCGCCCGCCGTTCTCCGCATACTCGATATGCGCTTGCGTCTTCTTGAGCAAGGCCTTGACAATCACGCGGTTTATTTCTATGTCTTCCACCAGCAGGATCGAAAAGCCCGAGAAGTCGAGGGGTTCCCGGTCTTTCTCGCCCCGTTTCTCCGCTTTGCCGGAACCCAGGCACTCGTGGATCAGTTCAACGATATCGGACTGGAAGAGCGGCTTGGGCAGGAATTTGTCAACCCCCGCGGCGCGCGCGTCGTCTTCTATATGGCTCCAATCGGTCGACGAGAAGATGATGACAATGGGCTTGCGAGCCGATTTGCCTTGTATGTTCCTGGCCAGCTCGATTCCGTTCATGCCGGGCAGCTTCCAGTCCAGGAAATAAATATCGCAGTTGTCCTCCCGGGCCAGCATTTCAGAGGCTTCCTCCCCGCTGGCGGCCACCTGGCAGGCGATTTCAAGGTCAGCGGACATGTTCACGAAAAATTCGCGGATTTCCGGCTCGTCGTCCACGGCGAAAATGCGGAGGTTTTTCCAATTGACGCCCTCGGGAAGCAGGCGCTTCCGATGCTTCGCGTCCCGTTTCATCTGAAAGGTGAACCTGAACGTCGATCCGCATCCCGGCACCGACTCCACCCCAATTTCCCCGCCCATCATTTCGACAATGCGCTTGGAAATGGCCAGGCCCAGACCCGTGCCGCCGAATTTGCGCGACGTTCCGGCCTCGGCCTGCTCAAAGGTCTGGAACAGGCGCGCTTTTTGCTCGTCCGTAATGCCGATGCCCGTGTCCGCGACGCTGACCTCCAGGCGGCAGAGGTCGTTTTCTTCTGAAATGATGCGGGAATCGAGGGTTATGGTTCCCCCTTCCGGCGTGAACTTGACCGCGTTGGACAGGAGGTTGGCGATCACCTGCGAAAGCCGCTGCTCGTCGCCGATGAGGATGTGCGGCATGTCTTTGTCGATTTTGACGTAAAACTTCTGCTGCCGTTCCTCCACGCGGAAATTGACGACATTGACGACTTTTTGCAGCATTCTTTCAAAATCAAAGCTGACGGACGACAATTCGAGCTTGTCCGCCTCTATCTTCGACATGTCAAGAACGTCGTTTATGACGCCCAACAAGTGCTTGGAAGCGTCTTCGATTTTCCCGAAGCAGTATTTCATCCGCTCCATATCGGCGGCGGACATGCCGATGGCGGTCATGCCGATGATGGCGTTCATGGGGGTGCGCATCTCGTGGCTCATATTGGCCAAAAACGCGCTCTTCTGCCTGCTCTCCGCGTCCGCCCTGCTCTTGGCCTTGTCAAGGCGCACCAAAATGAAAATCAAGACCGCCGCCAGGGTCGCGCCCAGCGCAACGAGAACGCGGGCCATGACGGACACGTCGTTGTAGTAAGGGCCCTTTGGCGTAATGAAACCCAAATACCAGCCGTTCGAGAGGGGCCGGAAAAAGGCGACGGCGTCTTGACCCGTGTGGCTTACCAAGGGACGCTCGGAAATTTCCTTCCCGTCCATCAGTTCGCCTATAAATATCGAAGGGGGTATCCTGGAATCGCTGAAATGCAGCCCCATCAAAGGCGGGCTCGGGTGGGCGAGCACAATCAGGTCCTGGCTCACCAGCATCCCAAATCCGCCCTGGTCCAGAGCCGTTTCAACCACCTCATTCCCGATGCTGGCGACCGGCGCGTCTATGCTGGCGACGCCCAAAAGACGGCCGCTGTCGTCGTAAATCGCCCGGGAGAACGAACACACCAGCTCTTCCGTCTTGTTGTCGACATACGGCATGGTCTCCGCGATGCCGCCGCCCGCCTCGATCGCCGCCTTGTACCAGGGGCGGTCCTTCGGATCATAGTCGGCGGGAGGTTTCCAGCCGGTGCCGCTGATGTGGCCGGCTTCGCCCCCGAGGGTCATAAAATAGCCGTAAACGCCGTTGGAGCCCGCTATCCAGTCGGTGTTGCCCATAATGTGCGCGGACAGGGTTTCCACATAATCCCGCAGCCCAGCCAGGTCATTGCCCCGCAGGATCATGTAGCGCATGGTGAGGGCAAAGGCGTCGAGGGTCATCCTGGTTTCAGTGAGGATGGTTTCGACCTTGTTATGCTCGAAATCGATTATGCTTGTCGCGCGGTTTGACAAATACCTGTGCACCATGTCGCTTGAAAAGAGATAGCTGAATAAAACCATCAGAAAAAACGCGAGCACGGTAAATGTGATTCTCGGGAACAGCCGGTATCTTTTTTTTATTCTCTTGGTCAAAGGGATGGGCATCAGATATGGATTCCCCTGGAATCAGGCCTGGGCGAATAATCAGGCGGCGAGGGCGAGAGGCGCCCGGGGCGCGCCGGGACAATCCCGCGCCGAGACAACTTTAATGGCGAGGCAATCTTTTGTAATCATGCACTGTTATACTCTTTTTTTTACCCTATAATCCCTGATTCGTCAAGAGCATAATGACGGGGAAGGGGGGCCGTTGAAGCCAGCATTGAGAAACCGGGGAAACAATGGTAAAATTCAAATGAACCAGGCTTGAACGATATCGGGCGGCGGCGGGACTTGTGGGGAAGCTATTTCGTAATATCTTGAAACTGCAACAGGTTTTCGCCGCGAAGGAAGATGTCGAACCGCACGGGCGGCAACGGGGGAATATATATGCGAAAGCTTAACCGGGTTATCCTCGCGATCTCCGCCGCCGTGCTGTTGACGGCCTTGTTTTCGGCCGGCTTCAAAACCGGAGCCAAGCAGCCCGGCGGCACGTTTCAATACGCCTCGTTTCGCGACATTCCCGGCGTGACGGAAGACGAAATAAAGGCCATCGAGGATATGCGGAAACAGGTCGATCACTTTACCTACGGCATGATATCCTCCTCCGAATCTTTCCATGACGACAACCTCGTGATCAGGGGATTTTCCGCCCTGTTCTGCGAATGGCTGACCAAGCTGTTCGGCATTCCGTTCAAGCCCGAAATCACCGGGTGGAATACTTTGCTGGGCAAGCTCGCCAGCAATGAGATCGATTTCACGGGCGCCCTGACCGCCACGGAAGAACGGCGGGAAACTTATTTCATGACCACCCCGATCGCCCTGCACAGGGTGCAGTATTTCCGGATCGCCGGCAGCCCGCCCCTCGAGAGCATCGCCGAATCGCGTCCGCTTCGGTACGCCTTCATGCAGAGAACGGCCACCATCGACATGGTCGTCTCAAAGCTTGCGCCGGGCAAATTTGAAATCATACTGGCCAGCGATATCGACGCGGTTTACAGGATGCTCAAGAGCGGCGAGATCGACGCCGCTTTCAACCTGGACCGGGAGATCGCCTTCGACGTTTACGGCGATGTGGTCGCCAGTGATTTTTCCCCCTTGATTTACACCTCCGCTTCTCTGACGACGCAAAACCCGGCCCTGGAGCCCATAATCTCGGTCGTGCAAAAGGCCCTGGATAACGGANCGCTGCGGCACCTGGCCGAATTGCACAATACGGGGCGGCGGGAATACTTGAAATACAGGCTGTCTTCGGAGTTAAGCGAGGAAGAGCGCCGCCATATGAAGGCTCACCCGGTTGTGTCCTTGGCGGCCGAAGCCGACAATTTCCCGGGCAGTTTTTACAATACCTACGAAAAACAGTGGCAGGGCTTCGCCTTCGACGTCTTGCGGGAAGTCGAGGCGCTTACCGGCCTGCGCTTCGAATTGGTCAACAATGAAAAGGACGACTGGCACGTCATTCTTAAAATGCTGGAAGACGGCAAAGCGTCGGTGCTCACCGAGCTGATGCAGTCAAAAGAACGGGAAGGCCGTTTTTTATGGTCGGACACCATATTGACGGTGAATCATCCCGCGCTGGTCTCCTCGTCCGATTTCCGCAATATATCCTTAAACGAAATCCTTTACCTGAAAATAGGCCTGATCAAGGATCATGCCTATTCGACGCTGTTCCGGGAATGGTTTCCGGACCATTCCAACACCAGGGAATACGCGAATATTTCCGCCGCCATCAACGCCCTGGGCCGGGGCGAGATAGACGCGGTAATGACGATCACCAACGAAATCATGTCTTTCACAAATTTCCAGGAGCGGACGGCCTACAAGGTCAATTACCTGTTCGACAGCCCCTTGAACTTCACTTTCGGATTCAACAGGAACGAAGCGGTCCTTTGCTCCATTGTCGACAAGGCGCTCCGCCTGATAAACACAAGCAGGATTACGGACCAATGGATGCGCAGGATCTACAATTACAGGAGCCAGATAGTGCAGTCGCAGCTCCCGTGGCTCATAGGCGCGTCAATCCTGTTTTTTTCCGCGCTCGCCCTGGTGGCCGTTCTTTTTGCCAGAACCCGCCGGGCCGGCAAGCTTATCGGGCAGCGGACCCGGGAACTGGAGCTGAAAAACGTCACCCTTACCACCTTGTTCGATTCAATACCCGATATTGTTTTCACCCTGGACAAGTCCCTGCGTTTTACGCAATGCAACAAATGTTTCCTGGAATTTTTCGGCTTGAGCAAGGAAGACATCATCAACAGAGGCGAGGACGGCCTGGGACTTTCCGACGAGGAGACGCAGGAGCACAATAAATGGAATAGCAGGGTTATCGAAGAAGGCCGCGCCTTTGTGAGGGAAGAGTCCATATCGCGCGTCGACGGGGCGAAGTCGCTGTATGAAATAGTCAAGGCGCCGCTTATGCTGAACGGAGAAGTGGTCGGGGTTTTAGGCATAGCCCATGAAATAACAAAGCGCAAGGAAATGGAAGAAATGGCCCTGGCGGCCTCAAGGGCCAAGGGGATTTTTTTGGCCCAGATGAGCCATGAGATAAGAACGCCCTTGAATGCCATAATCGGCATGTCTTACGTATTAAAAGACTGCCTTGCGGATAACGAGGAGGCGCTGCACTCGGCCAATCAAATAATGACCTCATCCCGCCACTTGCTGGGGATATTGAACGACATCCTGGACATGTCCAAGATAGAGTCGGGCAAGCTGGAACTGACGCACGAACCGTTCAGCCTTTTGACGGCCCTGGGCGAAGCGGCGGATATAATGAGGCACCGCTGCGTGGAAAAGAATATCGCCCTGGTCACCAATATGCATGAAATCAAAGACATTGTCCTGACGGGCGACAAGCTCAGGCTGGACCAGATTCTTATAAACCTTTTGGGCAACGCGGTCAAATTCACCGGGGCGAACGGAGAAATAAGGTTTTTTACGGAAATCACGGGGGAAAGCGCCGAGAAGGCGGAGGTGAAATTTTCAATTTCAGACAACGGGATAGGGATGAGCGAAGAGCAGGTGAAAAAACTTTTTGTTCCGTTTGAACAGACCGACAGCACAATCGCCGCGCGTTTCGGCGGCACGGGGCTCGGGCTTTCAATCAGCCAAAACATCGTCAACATGATGGGCGGAAGCATAAGCGTGGAGAGCGAGCCGGGCCGGGGTTCCAGGTTCGAATTCTCGCTCAGTTTCGACAAGGGCCGGCCCGAGGCCGCCCGGGCCGCGGACGAAAAAGACGAAGCCTTGGATTTGAACGGAAAAAGGATGCTGCTGGCGGAAGATATGGAGATCAACCGCCTGGTCGTCCGCAAACTCCTGTCGCGGTTCGGCCTGGCGACGGACGAAGCGGAAAACGGGCAACAGGCGGTCGACGCCTTCAGCGGTTCTCCCGAAGGCTATTATGACCTGATAATGATGGACATCCACATGCCGGTGATGGACGGATATGAAGCCGCCAAGGCGATACGCGCCCTGGACAGGGCCGACGCGAAGACGGTGCCGATCATCGCGATGACGGCGAGCGCCTACAAGGAGGATGTGGAGCAGGCCCTGGCGGCGGGAATGAACGGCCACTTGGCCAAGCCGATCGATAAATCCGCGCTTATGAAAACCGTAGGGACGATGATAAAGGCATAGGATGGTTCATGCGGGCAGGCGGCGAACGCCGCCGTTTCACTCAAGCGCGCCTCGCAGATAGTCGTCGACTTCCTCGAGTATGCCGGGATCTCCCGTGAGGTGGAACGGCTCGTAGGCATCCGCAACGAAGGGCAGAAGACCGGTCTTGCGGTCAAGTTTTATAAAGTCGCCGACAGACATGTTGCGGGCCTTGCGGTAAAGGTTCGCAACGCGTATTTGCATATATAGAACATGGTCAAAATTCTCGAATGGCATTGCGCTGCCCTTCCTACACCTTCGCCCATTCGTCCCAGTCGCCTTGTTCTTCGGCGCGGAGCATATCCATAATGCTTTCCGCGCTTTCAAAGCACAGGCGGGACTCGGGCTCTTGAAGCAATTCATAGGTCTTCGTCTCCATAACGACACGCAAGGCATCAGTCGGCGACAAGCCGTGTTCTTCCGCATATCGCGACACAACGATTGTCGCCACTATATCGGCGCAATATTGCGCTTTTTGAGGTTCGACAGCCATCAGAACCTCTCCTTGCGGATCAGCGCCAGGCAGTCAACCGCCCGCTCGGTGGCGAAGAAGTATTGCGGGGGCAGCTTGTATGGCAAAAGCAGGCGCACCAATTCGTCAATCGCGCCGTCGCTTCCGACTTCGCCGAGGCCCCCCGCCATATAGAACTGAATGGTCGGGTTGGTGAAATCGTTTGCGGTCGGCCCGACGACAATATCGTAGTTGTGCGGAACGCCTTTGCTGCGCCGGTTAAGGGTGATGAACCGCCCCCAGGCCCTGTCGGCTTCGATAAATTCCCTGACCGCCAGACCCGCGGCTTTGCCGGCATCGAATTTATACTGGTATAGCCATTTCTCAACGAGTTTCGGCCCGGAATCAAAGCGCCGCAACCTCGATTTCCGCATCTCCGCGTTTCTTTCCGCCATCGACTTTGCGTGGCCGAGGTCGGCAGAGGCGTAGAACCCCTGCCCGAGATCCTTATACGGCCTGCCCTGCCGCAAGTCAATGGCCTCGAAGTCATACGTCGAGCCGTGATATAACGTGACAGGGTTCAGCATTAAGATCCCGGGCGAGCCGCTCTTGAGTTATATATTCATCGCGGATGGCTTTCAATATATTGTCGAGAGCCGCCCGCATCGTCTCCGCCTGGAAAGCATTATAGCATTTGCCCTGTCCGGGGGGCAAGCTTCCGGGATAATCCGCGACGCAGCCAAGACATGAAAGGGCATATTCGTGAAACGCGGAGCGGGCCCTAATCATGATCCGCGGGGGAGGCTTTCTTCGGAGAGGGGCGCGGGGAGGGGAAGGAAGCCGCGTCCAGGACGCGGCGATAGTAAAAGTTCGAGGCGTAAAGCGCCGCCGCCGGGTTATGGGCCAAAACCCTGTCCTTGGCTATCAGGGTCACCACGGGCGCCCGGCTGTGCCCGCTGAACAGGGCGTCATGGCCCACGCAGAGGCCGACCATCACGTTCAGTTCCGCCCCCCAGTCATTCAAGGCCTTGGCCTGCAGGACGGGGTTGCAGCAGGATTCGTTCCGGCCGGGGCTGACCTTGAGACGTTCCGGAATCCCTATCTCAGACTTGTCAATCGCGCCGACCTTGCAAATCACGGTCCGGGGGGTGATTCCGGCCGTCCAGACTATCTTGGCGAAAAGGGCCGACTCGTCCGAAAGGCCCAGGCAGGCGGCGATGCCGAGTTTTTTAACCCCCATGCGCCGCGCGAAGAGGATGGTTTCCTCGACCCTGGTCAACCGGCCGTAAAACTCGCCTTCTATGGCGGCGGCGGTCCGGGCCAGTTTCCCTTCCGGGCCGTCGCCGGCGTAAAGTTCCCGGGTTTCAGCCGCGCCTTGGGGGTCGGTTTGGGAGAGGCAGAAGGCCGGAAAGGAGGCCTCCCGGTTCCGGCAGTTGCGGACGCCGCATTCGGAACAGCTCAGTTCCGCCTTGGAAAGCTTGCGCGTCATATGGGTATCCCTCAAATCTTGCCGAGCAGTTCCCGGCCCAGTTTTTTCGCCTCGGGGCGAAGGGGGCGCAGGGAGCCGTCCTTATGAATGACCAGGTCGTCGGCGTAGCCGCGGTCTTGTTCCTCCGGCCGGAGGCGGCGCTTCATGGCCGCATGGCCGGAGGCGCAGAAGACCTGGCAGCGGCCGCAATGGGTGGCCCCGAAGGTGGCCTCCGAATGCTCGAGGAGGCGGATGCGGGCGTCCCGTTGATTCCAGGCCTGGTCGTATTTCTCCTCAGCCGTCGGGTTCTCGATCCGCGGCACATCCACGACGGGATTGAAGGCCGCCCCCTCCCAGACCCTGGTGCTGAGGCCGGCGGACATTTCGCGGCAGAGATCGGGATCGCATTCCGCGTATTGATAGGTCCGGCCGCCGATGACGCACTGGTGGGGCGGCGCCAGGGTCAGGGCCCCGGCCGGGCACTGCCTGAGGCATTCCAGGCAGCCGTCGCAGACCTCGGCCTGGGCGGGCGGAGCTTCCGCCGGCCGCAGGGGGGCGGTGGTCGGGAGGGCGATGAAGCGCTGCCGGCCGCCGTATTCCGGGGTGAGGGCGATGCCGCTCAGGCCGAAGGAGGCCAGGCCGGCGGCCACGGCGGCATGGCGGAAGGAAATCATGCCGTAGCTCGGCTTCCGGGCTCCGATGGCGCAGTTCCGGGCCGGGACCGGAACGGTGGCGTAGCCCTTTCCCTCCAGGAAATTGGACATCCGGTAGGCCAGGAAGTCCAGTTCGCGGTTGAGGTAGGCGTAACCGAAAAGGTTATAGCTGTAATTGGTCTTGCCCCGGCGCATGATTTCAAGGGACCCGTCCGGGACGTGCAGGGACATCACCACCACGGCGCGGCAGCCCGGCAGCACGTCTTCCGGGCGGAAATCAGGTTCAAGGGCCTCGTTCAGGCTCCCGGCATCGGCTATGCCCGTCAGGCACGAGCCCAGCTCGGCCGCGAAGGCGGTCACCTCGCCGGTCAGAGCGTCGTCTATGGGTTCAGGCATGGAATTTCTCCTTGAATTGTTTGAGGCTTTGCCAAAAGGCCGGGCTCTAGCGTTTTTCCGTCCAATACAGCATCCTGCGCTTGACGAGGTCGAAAAAGGCCATGAGCATGACCACCACCGCCGAAAGAAACATCATGCCGGCGATCACCCGGCCGTATTCGGCGAAATCGGCGTAATACTGAATGAAAAAACCCAGGCCCGACTTGGCGCCGAACATTTCCGCTATGGTCAGAAGCAGGAAGCTGCGGATCAGCCCCACGTTCAGGCCCGCGAAAATCTGCGGCAGCGCGCCGGGCAGCACCACCTTGGCGATCAGTCGCCGGCCCCTGAGGTTCAGGCATTTGGCGTTATCGAGCCACCTCGGTTCCAGCATTTCAATGCCGTCCAGGGTGTTCATCAACACCGGCCAGAGGACGCCGAGATAGATGATGGCCGCGGACGACAGCCAGAAAGTGGGCAGCACCGCGATGGCATAGGGAATGAGCATGGTGGAGGGAAGCGAATTCATGGTGCGGAACAGGGGCATGAGAACCCGCTTGGCCCGGGGGCGCAGGCCGACGACCAGGCCCAGGCCGATTCCGGTGAGGCCGGCCGCGGTGACGGAAGGAAACAAAAGCCCCAGGGAACTGAGAAGCCCCTTGAAAAGCAGCGGCGCGGAGTTGACGGCCTCCGGGATGATCTTCCCCCAGCCGGGGAAGGTGACCCGGTTCAAGAGGGAGAGCCCGTCGGTGAGAAGGGCGTAGAAGGCCGCCAGGCCGGCGAAGATGAGGAGCGCGCCCAGGGCCCCGCCGGCCGCCTGGCGGCCGGCCCTTTTAGCCGGACTCATATCCCCTCCCCGTCGCCCGCCAGGGCCGCCGGATCAAGCTGCTCGTCCACCACCAGGTTGAGAAGGCGCAGGAGTTCATCCCGCACGGCCACGAAATTGGCGTGATGGATGGCCTGATAGCGGCCGCGCGGCCTCGGCAGTTCAACCGCGAGATCCCGGATGACCCGGCCGGGATGCGTGCTCATGACGATCACGCGGTCCCCCAGGATGACCGCTTCCTCCACATCGTGGGTGACGAACAGGACCGTCTTGCCCGTCTCATACCGGCAGAGTTCGAGCAGGAGGTTCTGCTGCCGCGCCCGGGTTATCTCGTCCAGGGCCCCGAAAGGCTCATCCATGAGCAGGGCGGGAGCGTTTATGGCCAGGGCGCGGGCGATGGCCACGCGCTGGCGCATGCCCCCGGAGAGTTCGCCGGGCAGCTTGTCGCCGTCGGAACCCAGGCCCACCAGCCCTAGATAATCCGTGGCTATTAAGCGGCGGTCCTTGGGGGCCTTCCCCAGCCCGGCCTGCTCCAGGGCCAGGACTATGTTGTCGCGGCAGTTCATCCAGGGGAAAAGGCTGTAATCCTGGAAGACCACGGCCCGGTCCAGGCCGGGCCCGGATATGGCGGCGCCGGCCATGACCGCCTGGCCCGCGGTGGGGAAGACCAGCCCCGCCAGGAGCCGCAGCAAGGTGCTCTTGC
>JGI24698J34947_10002059_pt1 | contig 10746 bp, 13 predicted proteins | sample TergutMp193P3_FD_34947 | JGI IMG/M metagenome (IMG submission 34947) | reverse complement strand
GGGGTCAGGCGTTAAACCAGTTCGCTATTGAGTTTGGAAAAGAGCGGGTTCCGTTCTGATGATACTTTGTCATTTACACAAAATTTCGGATAGGCTCTAATTATCAAATTGCATAATTTATCTCTCCAGTTTTTTTGCGTACACGCAATACTGCGCGCCTATTGGCAGCCAAAACAGCCAATTCTCAATACTTGTAAAAAATTTGTTTTTCCATGGGAAAAAATAGGTATATCTTATTTTTACCATATCTTTTTTTGGCAAAATTTCCCTGTCCTTTATTTCTACGTTGGAAAAATTGTATAGCAGTAGTTGTTTACAATACTTTGGATTAAGCATAACGGCATTTTCATCAGCTTTTGATTTCTTGATAACATTTTTTGTTATCGGATTTAACATATTATGTTCAAATACTATAATATTCCCCTTCATTTTTAAGATATTAAACAGTTTATTTATCCACAATTCATGTTCGTTTTGTGGAATATGATGTAATACAGTATTAATAATAATCAAATCCATTTCTTTATATATATCCAAATCCACAATATTTTCTATTGTGTTGAAGTCACAATAAGGATGAAAATTTCTCGCAATTTCAATTGATTTTGCCGATATATCACAACCATATAATTTGGAATTATTATAGGTATCATGTAAATATGGTATTAGCGAACCAATACCACAACCAAAATCTAATATAGATTGCGGTTCGTTTTTTAAAAGAAGATGTTTTATTAAGTTTACTTTATAGATAAAAGCCGTGTTTCTGTATTTTCCGAATTTACCAAGTGATTCAGTTACAGAGTCATTGTAGCCATTCGCGTAGTTATCAAATTCAGCCATATTGTTATCCTATAAAAAATTAAAAATTGTAATTACGAATTTGTAAATATTATTACTTGCATTATACATATAAATAATATATAATGTATTTTAATTGCCTGAATATAGAATCAATCAAAATTAATTCTTTCTTCTTCGATCACCAAAGGTCTATTCATCAATCTTGTATTAATGGACATAATATATTCACCAATGAATCCTATAAAGAACAATTGGAGAGAACCCAGGAAGAAAACGCCAATAACTAAAGGAGCGATCCCCATTAAAAAATAATCCCAGTACAGTAATTTAAATACAAAATAAATTAATCCAATTAAAAATGTCATGCTTGCTGCAATAAAACCAATAATTGTGGCAATTCTTAATCCAATTTTGGTATAAGTAGTAAAACTTAACATCGCTCCATTATATAGTGTATACCAATTGTTCTTGGTCTTTCCTGCCCTGCGTTTTTGTTGTTCATAGGTTATTTCTTTTCTTTTAAAACCTAATTCAGCTACCATACCACGAATAAAAGGCATAGGATCATGTAAATTATTTAGTATATTAATAAACGATTTGTCATATAAACCGAATCCAGTAAAATGCTCAATATGTTCAATGTCTGACATTTTTTTTATTAATTTATAGAAACATGTTCTTAAAAACCGCATTAATTTATTTTCCTTGCTTTTAGTTTTAATTGCAGATACAATTTTAAAACCATTTTCCCACTCTTGAATAAATACTGGTATTATGTCAAGTGGATCCTGAAAATCTGCACAAATAAGAATAGTACAATCTACCGAAGTCTGGCACATGGCATAGTAAGGTGAATTATATTGTCCAAAATTACGTATATTAAAAATTGCTTTTACTTTATAATTTTTCCTGCAAATTTCCCGTAACAATGGTCTTGTATTATCTGTGGAATAATTATCAATAAAAACAATTTCGTAATCATAAGACGGAAGCTTGTTTTCAAAAATATTGATTATATCATTACTGAGAGGAACGACATTGTCCTGTTCGTTATAACAGGGTACAACTACGCTAACTTTCTTCATTATATCTTTTTAGTCCTTCTTTAAACAAAATTTCTAGTGTATATCGCTATGTAGCGTATAGGATCGCTTCAATAAGAGCGTTTACGTCCCGAAGATTTTCATATATACCGTTTCTTTTTAATGCATAGGGTTAACTATCTTCCTTATCCCCTCTTCAAAAGAAATCATCGGTTTCCAGCCAGTATCATTAGTTAATTCCGATATATCAGCGCATAGATACATAGGCTGATTTGGATAATACTCTTTACTGCCGAACTGCAATATTACATTGGGATTAACAATATCTCTTAATGATAAAAGATATTCGGATAGTTTACGTATTTTCCCAGAACCAAGTAGGTATATTTTTCCAGCAACACCGCATTTTCCAACGGCAAGAAATGCACTTGCTGCATCGTCGCAATAAAGGTAGTCCCAAATCTGATCACATTTTGTCAACTCAGGTGAACGACCTGCTTTTAATTCATTTATTACATACATGATCAGTATATGTGATGCATCAAAAGGACCAAACGTACTTACAATCCTTATCCAGTTATGCCGTATTTTTAGTTGAGAACAGAGCAGTCTACTCAATTTACCAGCGGTATATTTTGAAATGCCATAACCGCTCTGGGGATTTACCGGAGTATCAGGTCTTAAAGGTTCATTAACAATACCGTATTCTGCCTGTGAACCGGCTCCAATGAACACCGAACATCCGATTCTCCGGGCAAGGCGTACAGCTTCAAGCGTATATCTGATGTTATTTTCCTGAGTATCAACATCGTCACGGGAACTTCCAAAGATATTCTCCCAGGCTAAATGGTAAAATTCATTATAACTTCCGGATATTTCTAATTGTGCATACTCACTCATATCAGCATACATTAGCTTTATTTTCTCAGATTTTAGAATATTTTCTATTCTTTTGGAATTATTTCTGAGTAAACAAAGAATCTCGTAATTATGATCCAGTGCACAGTTCGCAATTGAAGCACCTATCATACTTGTCGCACCAGTTATTACTATTTTCTTCATTATTTTCTTAAAACAGTTCTTTTATATCTGGAACCTGCCAAAGTCCCATTTTTTCCAATATATATGACTGACTGCCAACGTAATGACTGTATCTATCAGGTATACCTAATATTCTGGTTTTGTTTGGCGCATCTTTCTGTTTCATATAAGAACAAATACTTTCACCAAAACCGCCTATCATATTATGCTCTTCACATATTAAGATATCTTTCCCGGTTTTAATTAGTTCATCAATATAATCAGTGTCTAACGGCTTGACTGTAGGAAACACAGTTAATCCTGCTGATATTCCCTGTTTCAATATTTCAGGCAGCCATTCGCGTATTCTGTAGGTAATAGTTCCTGTCGTCAGAATCTCCATGTCGTTCCCGGTTAATAAATTGAAAGCTTTACCTATGATTATCTTATCATCTGGATTATGCACAGATGGTTCATTGTTTTTCGCAAGCCTGATATACATAGGCGACATTATAGAAATACTCTACTCAAAAATTTGTCGCGCTTCAATCGGATCCGCTGGAGCGCATACAATCATGTCGGGTAACACTTTCGCGATAGCGAAATCCTCAATGATATGGTGAGTTGTTCCCTGTGGGCCGTATGCGAAACCGCCGCCAATACCGAATATTTTAATACTGGTCTGCATATACGCTGCGCCAAGGCGTATTTGTTCATAACAGCGCATCAACACAAAAGGAGCTATGGAATAAACAAAAGGTTTTAAAACCTGAAAGTGCAAGGCCTACTGCAATGCCCATAGAATTTTGTTACGCAATCCCTGTATTTAAAAATCTAGCCGGATATGTTTCAATAAATGGATCAAAAACAGAGAAACCCATATCAGGCGTCAATAAAAAATTTTTTCGTCTGTTTTAACATATTCCATAAGAACAGAAATAAAAGTCGTCCTCATTTTAATTCTTCCAAAGCCAGTTGCAACTGCTCATCATTGGGTGATTTATAATGCCACTCAAGTTTGTCTTTTGTAAAAGAGACTCCGAATCCTTTTACAGTATGCGCAATAACGGCAAGCGGACCGTCATGATCCTGAAGCGCGGGAATTAACTGTTCAATGTCATTTCCATTTACTTCCTTGACCTTGAATCCAAAGGCAGTAAACCTTTCTCCCAGATTATATTGATTAATAACATCCCTGCCCATTCCCTGTAAGTGGTTATAATCAATTATTAATGTATAGTTCTTTTGTTTCAGAGTTGTAGCCAACATGGCAGCTTCCCAGACAGAACCTTCATTACATTCACCATCACCCATGAGTATATATTCATGGCCATTATTATTACTTCTGTCTTTAGCTACCGCAAAACCGAGGCCGATACTGGCTCCATGTCCCAATGAACCTGTAGAGCATTCAATACCATTTATTGTTGTCATATCTAGATGCCCAGGAAGAATACCATCGTCAACATAATATTTATTTAAATATTCTTTTGGGAAGAAACCAGAATATGCAAGTGTTGCATAGAGTGCCGCACTGTTATGCCCTTTACTTAAAATAAATATATCTCTTTCTGGGGATTTATTTTTTATTCGTTCACAATCCATTACTTTAAAATAGAGAGTATATAAAATATCAATACAGGAAAGACGGCCTCCAATATGGGACGATTTAGAATAATGCATCATGCGGAATATTTCTTTTCGCAAATTTTTGGCAATTGTTATATCTTTATTTGTAAATTCATTAATCATTTCTGCTATCTCCAAAATATTCCTTTATCTGATTTTCAATACAAAAGATTCGTTCATTATCAGTACAAGCTTTGGAAAACTACACAGTCTTTTCCACCGTAGTTTTATATCCCAGCGAGGTTTCCAGCCCAGCACGGCTTTCGCCTTTGAACAGTCAAGTTTCAGGAAATTCGCCTCGTGTGTACCAGAGTTTTCCCGCGTTTTCCAGCAAATATCACCGCCCCATGCCTCGCAAAACAATTCGACTAAAGCCCCGGTACTGACATAGCTTTCATCATCAGGTCCGAAGTTATAGTTTACTTCAAGTTTTTTATCAAGAAATTGTTTTTCCGCAAGCATGAGGTAACCGGAAAGGCAGTCAAGTACATGCTGATAGGGGCGAATAGAACAGGGATTGCGCACAACAATATCGTTTCCTGTTACAGCGGCCCGTACATAATCGGGAATAATCCGGTCATCGGAATAATCGCCGCCGCCTATCACATTACCTGGACGGGCGGTGGAAATTGCGGGGGTGTCTTCGTCACAAAAAAAAGAATTACGGTAACTGTAAGTTATCAGCTCGCTGCACGACTTATTGTTGGAATACGGATCAAACCCTCAAAAATTTTCGTTTTCCCGGTAGCCCCAGTGCCACTCTTTATTTTCATACACTTTATAGGTGGTAACATTCACAAAAGATTTTATAGACGAAGTAAGACGAACCGCCTCAAGAACATTCACCGTTCCCATAACATTTGTCTCGTAGGTAAGAGCCGGCTCAATTTAAGAACGCCGCACCAGAGGCTGTGCCGCTAGATGAAACACAATGTCCGGTTTAGATTCTTTTACTGTCTGAATTAGTTTATCCCTGTTCCGTATGTTGGCGATTTCTGAATACATTCTTTTTTCAAGATCGGTCTGCGTAAAAAGCGAAGGACTGGTCTGGGGTTCAAGCGCATAACTGGTTACATCAGCGCTAAAATTAAGTAAAATGTGGCAAAGCCATGTTCCCTTAAAGCCTGTATGCCCGGTCAAGAAGACTTTTTTATCTTTAAAAAAATCCATTAGTTCAACCAAATCGCCCATGGAGCAGCTCCCTTTGTCCACATATCAGTCAAGTCATTCCTGTCCTTTAAGATGTCAATCCCTCGCCAAAAACCTGTATGCTTATACGCATTAAGCTACCCTGTTTCCGCCAAACATTTCAGGGGTTTTCGTTCAAGTATCGTTGTGTCGCCTTCAGTCAGATAGTCAAACACGCCAGGCTCCATTACAAAAAAACCACCGTTAATCCAGGCGCCATCTCCTTCCGGTTTCTCCCTAAAAGAAACGATAGTTCCGTTGTCTTCGATGTTCAACGCGCCGAAACGTCCGCTGGGACGTACCGCTGTTAACGTCACATTTTTTCCGGCGCGCTCATGGGATTTTATCAGTTCAGGGATATTTATGTCACTTACCCCGTCTCCGTAAGTCAGCATGAACCTCTCATTAAGTAAATATTCTTTTGCCCTTAGCAGCCTGCCGCCTGTCATGGTGTCAGGCCCCGTGTATAACATGGTTACTTTCCACGATTCATTTCTTATGTTATGGAGCTCCACGGAATTGCTTACCATATCAATCGTCATGTCGGAATAGCGCGTGTAATAGTTAAGAAAATAATCCTTAATTACATGGGATTTGTATCCGGTAAGGACAATAAATTCGTTAAAGCCCCAGAAGGAATAAATCTTCATGATATGCCAAAGGATAGGGTATCCGCCGATTTCCACCATGGGCTTTGGGCGTAAATCTGTCTCTTCGGAAAGGCGGGTTCCGTACCCACCGGCCAAAATAGCAACTTTCATACGGCTAATATCTGTGTTTTTCTTATTCGTCATGTTTTCATTTGGATCTAAAAACAATGAATCGCTGCCCAAGATAATTTATTCCGGTGAATAAACACATTCCGGCAAGAAGCGCCATATTCTCGCGTATTTTCTGATGGCTATCTCTCAAAAGATAATTAATGGCAAATTTTGAAACGCTATAGGAAAATAAATAAGAAAACGTAATCGTCAGGATAAAGGCTATAACCATAAAAACCGACCATTGCCGGACACTAAACGTAAAGTATTTATTCAGGAAAAAGCTTAAAATACTCCCAACCACAAAAGTTGTCGCCGAAGAAAACCAATAGCCAATTTTCCCAACGTTATAGAGAAGGAACATAATCGACGAACCTACAAGTGTATTTATGATACCGACAACTATGTATTTAAAAAAAATCCTGTCAAATAACGGCATTTTGTCCTAATTACTATTCAAGTACTGTTTTATAATGGGTATTTGATAGTCCGGGCACAACAACGTCATGCCATGCCATTACAAGGCTGGCTTTTCGCGTTTAATCTCATGAACCTCGTCGCCGCCGAAACAGGCTGGCAGGATTTGCACCCCTGCGGTGCTTTTTTGACTCACTGGTGGTATTTTACATTTTTTTTGGCGATCACGTCAAGGGGCGGGTAAACGTTTTTCAGGTAAAATACAGTCCGGTCTCCGATCCGTCCCTAAAGTACTGTAAAATGTACCCTTCCCGTCTTTAGGTTTTCGCCATAGGCCGAATGGCACAGCCCTCCGGTAGAAGCCCGGCCCTTTTGATTACCGGTGTCCTGGAAACCGGGAAAAGACCTCAAGCGGGAAGATTGGAGAGGTGGTATTGCCTAAAGGGAGGTAGAGGAATCGGAATGTCAGGGATAAAAATTATTTTCTGTCATTTTAGGATCGGTCTGAACGACAATTGCAATTTTTCTTGAGGTTATGCCGTGTGCATAGAGAGTATTCGAAAAGAACATTAGGGAATTATGCACACTAGGATTAGAAGAATCCGGAACATAAATAATTATTGATTCATCCTGGTTTTTATCAGCTAATTTCACCTGTTCTATCCATTTGTTGACTGTATCAATTCTTTGTTGTGTAGTTATCTCGTAGTCAGGGTACTCAGAAAAAGGATGAACCTGATCGCTATATGGCTTGTCTGTATTGGTCGTTTCCAGAAAGATAAAGGCAAGAAAGAAGGGGAGTACAGCCCGTTTCCTGAGCTTGGTTAATAGGTACACAAGTGAAAGGACACTAAAGAGAATATAATAAAAGAAAATGCCATACATATTCTCGATATAACCAGTGGTAATATAGCTGGTTTTTCCGGTAATGATTATCATTGTCGGGACAAGACTGACAAAACTGAGCAGACAGATTATACCGGTCTTTACCAAAGGTTTGTTTTTATCATTCGCCTTGCTAAAGCCCAGGAGGATCATGGCAAAGATATTTATACTCATGGTTAAGAATAACAGTCCCTTGTGGATCTGCCCAATCAACTTTAAAAGGTACATGAATGCTTCTTTACAATTCCTCCAATATCCAAGACTAAAAAATGAATAATAGTATGTTTGTACTTTTGTTGCCTCGGCCCTATCACCTATAAATTCAATACTCGCATAAACAAAAAAGCCAATCAAAATAATTACCAGGATCCCTTTTTTTGTCAACTTTTCTTTATGAATAGCGGTTATCAGCAATTCCCAAAAACAGTATACCGCCAAAATAATAACGGCAAACAGCATGGAGAATATAGCAAAATACAGGGCTATTGCAAAAATACTGAATGTTTTTCCCCCAAGCTCTTTAACCGATATACGTGTCCCGCAGACAGTATAATGCATAAGCAAACACACACAAATGCTGTTAAGTAGATTGGGGATTAGATAATAAAAATAGGTATTAAGACGCGTTGCATGAAGCATATATTGGCTTCCTTCTTTCTGCGTTTTAAAGAAACTAAAATAAAGGCAAAGAACAATTAGTCCTGATAAAATTGAAACTATCTTATTGCCGCTAAGGGTTAAAAAGAGCCTATACAGTGACCAATAGAGAATTGTGGTAAAGCCAGCCATTATCAGTGCGACCGTAAAGGAAATAGAGGTCAGATAATCTCCCAATACAGGATTTACAATATGGGCTGCGAACAATCCGGCAAGTGGCGCAAAAACTTCGGGGAAAACACGGGAAGGATTCCAGGCCAGAGCAAGCGGGACAGGATGGCGAAAGGAACCCAGACAAAACCAGTCATCCAAGCCATAAGGAACTACCGGATGAGCCGTCGTAAAAAACACAAGAATAATAAAAAAGACAATGCAAATTGAAAATATCAGCCAGCTATTGTTTTTGAGTTTATTTATCAGTGTGGATGTAATTATTTTACCTGTTTCTATCCCTGATATCTCTGTCTCCCCTGAGTACAACAAGCCGTCAGTCATGTGAAAAAAACGTTCCGAATAATTAATTTTGTATTTATAGTTTACAAAAAACAACGCAGCAAAAAACACACAACCGTATATTGCCAGAAGCAACAAAACACTATTTCCGTATCTATGAGACATTAGTTCACGACCCAGAATTAATTGCTCCGTCATTTTAATTATGAATTGGCGGATCTGTGGTAAAAACAATAATAAACAGACGACAATCCCAAACAAGCATATTAGTATAACGGTTTTCCTTACATTAGTCTGTTTCATTTTATTCAATCTCCTTATTCATCATGTTTTCATTGGTTTTAGGAACATAATTGCCGACCTACAAGTGTATAAATAATACCGGCAATTATGAATTTGACGAAAATCCTGTTAAATAACGGCATTTTTGTCCTAATTATCATTCAAACACTGTTCTATGTGAAACTTCGGACGATGTTTTGTCTCGAGATAAATTTTACCTATATATTCTCCGACAGTACCTATTGAAAAGAGGATAAGTCCACCTATTCCCCATATTGAACAAGCTAAACTTGCCCAGCCGATTATTGTATACCCCAGAAGAAAACTGATAAAATAATAAATTATCATCGCGATACTAATAGTGAAAATAAAAATACCAAGAAAAGTTATCATGTGTATCGGTTTTATAGAAAAAGATGTAATACCTTCCAGGGCGAATTTAATCATCTTTCGTAATGGATATTTACTTGTCCCCGCAAGACGTTCAGTACGTGTATAATACTCAAAACCTGTTTTAAATCCGAGCATGGGAATAATAGCGCGTAAAAAAACGTTTACTTCGCTGTATTCCGCAAGCGCGTCAAGCGCTTTTCTTCCCATAAGGCGAAAATCAGCGTGGTTATAAACAATATCCACGCCAAGAAAACGCATGAAACGATAAAAACCCTGCGCCGTTGATCGTTTGAAAAAACTGTCTGCTTTCCTGTCTGAGCGAACCCCATTCACGATCTCGTATTTGGCCTGGTATTTTTCTATCATTTTGTCGATAACATCAATGTCATCCTGCAAATCGGCGTCTATTGAAATTGCTGCATCAATTTGATCCTTGAACGTAAGCAATCCACACAAAAGAGCATTTTGATGCCCTCTGTTTCCGGACATCTTTATTCCACTAAAATACTTAGGGTTTCCAGTGTGGTATTTTTCTATTAACTTCCAGGTATTATCGCTGGAGCCGTCATCAACAAATATTATTTTTGATTTTTCGCTAACTATCTGTGCATCTTTAAGTTGCGATAGTTTACCAGATAACCTTTTCGCAGTTTCAGGTAGAACTTCCTCTTCGTTATAGCATGGAACAATAATCGCTATTACCGGCAGCATGTTTTATCGCTCATTTTGTGTGTTATCCCGAAAAAATAATCAGTACTTTTAATTATCTCACTGTACTTTTTTTGTCAGGTATATCAGGTCATAGGCGGGCATCAATTTCCAAACAAGCTGTCCAAGGCACAGACAAACGGCGCAGAATAGCATTAAGAGAATGCCTTTATATTTTTTGAACACTAGTATTTTCCATCGCCAGGGAAATCTATTTAATTATAAAACCGTCATATTTTCCATTTCTTCTGTAAAATCCGGACACAACAACGCCATGCCATGCCAGGGCTGGCTTTTCATATAAAATCTCATGAACCCCGCCGCCGCCGAAACAGGCTGGCAGGATTTGCACCCCTGCGGTGCTTTTTTAGCAACCAGAAAACAGATCATACAATTGGGTAGTTGACATGATTGTTTGGAAAATATGTATAATGTTGCCTGTTGCCTGTTGCCTGTTGCCTGTTGCCTGTTGCCTGTTGCCTGTTGCCTGTTGCCTGTTGCCTGTT
>JGI24698J34947_10002058_pt1 | contig 10748 bp, 13 predicted proteins | sample TergutMp193P3_FD_34947 | JGI IMG/M metagenome (IMG submission 34947) | reverse complement strand
ACCAACGGCGGTGAGGTTGCGGCAGGTTCAAATATACGCGTAACTGCAACATTAACGGCTGGACAAACAGCCACCTTTAGCGGCATCGCCGGTGTCACCGGCACTAGTCCCTGGACATTCGCTATGCCCGCTACGGACGCGTCGTTTGACGTAACCTTTGCCGGCGGTACCCTTCCCACCCTTGCCGCGCTGAGCTGGACTGTTACACCGGCAGGGGCTGCAACTATTGCGGCTACAGCAGGCGGCATTCCCATCGTAACCGGCGGTCAGGTTGAGGTAGGTTCGTCAATAATCCTAACCCCCACAGCAGCTCAGGGATTTACCTTTACCAGCATAACGGGTCTGCCAGCATTGACCGGAGCCGGTCCCTGGTCATTCGAGATGCCCGCTACTGCCACAGCGTTAACCATAACCTATACCGCCGGTCCCGGCGGCGGTAATCCCACGCTAACCTGGGTTGTTAGTGGCGGCACTGCGAGTGCTACCGCAGGCGGCGTTGCCATCACTTCCGGCAGTCAGGTTGAGGCAGGTGCGACGGTAGTCTTAACGGGGACGCCAACCCCCACGTATACGTTTGGCACCATAACCGCGCCCGGCGTAACGCCCGCACTGACGGGAGCCGGTCCCTGGACATTCGCTATGCCCGCTACTGCCACGACAGTAACCATAGGCTATACTGCTCCTCCGGGCACTGCCACCTCCAACATAGAGATTTTCTTCGGGACTGCTGATGCTGTTCGTGACCTGCTCAGCGAGATTGCGGTCGTGAGCCCCGCAGTTGCAGTTGGTGTGCCAGGGGGCAGCCCAGTCCCGCAAGGTACGACTTTAACCATAACCGTAACTCTGCCCGCGACAGGGACAGGATCCAATTACTTCTACCAGGCGTCCAACATTGGTCTTGATGGCGGAGCGGCTGTAGACTTCCCCCCCACCAGCGGTGGCACCACTGGCCCCTGGGTATGGACATATCCGGTCAGCACTTCTGATGCCTCGATTTGGATAGGCTTTGGTCAACCGCCGCCTCCCCGGCCAGACTGGTTGGAAGCGAACGGAAAATTGGTGTATGATGACGGAACTATAATAGCCGGAAGCGCAGAGTACACCTACTGGTGTATTGGTATTGATCCTTACTTCCAGGAATGGAACACCGATTATGAAAATGGTAATATCGACGTTGACCCGGGAATAAACCTTGGGTTTGCCGATCCCGTCGCTGCAAACAACCGCCTGGTTATTCGGCTTCAGCCATCACATTTAACATGGAGTTGGTGCAGTGCGGTGTGGTTCCTGGAGGAGCCAAACGCTGTCGCCCCCTTCGTCAACAACATAGCTGCGAACCAACATAATTTGGTATTCGAGCATAGGGGTGGTATAGTAGAATTAGCGGTGAACGGCACAACTGGAGAGCTAGCTAAAGGGAACCAACCTGCCAGTCCAAACGCATGGACTACACGAACAATAAACTTAGGCAACACTCAGCAGCGCGTAAGGCAGATTATATTTACGGGCACAGGAGCAAATGAACCCATTTACCTTGCCAGAATCAGGCTTGTTCCGAAATGATCGTAACTGGTTGCCAGGCATCCAAGTAAAGCATTTGGGGCTGTCCGCAAGGACAGCCCTTTTTTTTGTTTGCTGTTTGGGGGAAAACCTCACACGGAGCACACGGGGGAACGGGGCACACGGGGCTAATGAAAAATGAAGAGGGAAAAATGAAAAATGAGAAGAGGGAAGAGAGAAAGAGAAAAATGAGAAGAGGGAAGAGGGAGAAAAATGAAAAGGGAAAAATGAAGAGGGAAGAGGGAGAAATGAAGAGGGAAAAGGGAAAAATGAGAAGAGGGAAGAGGGAGAAATGAAGAGGGAAGAGGGAAAGAGAAAAATGAAGAGGGAAGAGGGAAAAATGAAAAATGAAGGGGGAAAAATGAGAAATGAAGAGGGAAAAGAGAAAAATGAGAAGAGAAGAGAGAAAGAGAGAAGCTTGGGTAGCAGCTATGGTAGCTGCTACATTAGCAGCTTAAGTAGCTGCTACATTAGCTGCTTAGGTAGCTGTTACATTAGCACTTGGGTAGCTGTTACATTAGCTGCTTAGGTAGCTGCTACATTAGCAGCTTGGGTAGCTGCTACATTAGCAGCTTACAGTTGCGAGTGAAAGCGTGGGGGGGTCTTTGTAAGCTGCTACATTAGCTGCTTATAGTTGCGAGTGAAAGCGGGGGGGGCTTTGTAAGCTGCTACATTAGCTGCTTGGGTAGCTGTTACATTAGCTGCTACATTAGCTGCTTAGATAGCTGCTACATTAGCAGCTTGGGTAGCTGCTACCATAGCTGCTATGGTAGCAGCTATGGTAGCTGCTTACAGTTGCGAGTGAAAGCGGGGGGGAGATACGTTAAACTTTACTTTATGGCATATATGGTATAGAATAAAGACATGGATAATTCAGCGGCAAAAAAGAGCAAACTTCGTCTTCTTTTTCTCAACATTGGCAAACTGATTCTTGATGCAGTAAAGTTAAGTTTTGGCGGTCTTGTGTTGGGTACTATTATTAAAGGGGATTTTTCACAGTCCACCTTGTTGGTTGCGGGAATAATTGTTTCAGCGGCTGGGGCAGTTGTCGGAATCTTTCTGATAACAGTATTCGAGGAGGAATAAAATGGAAACCTTATATGTCATTTGTGGATTCTTAGGACCTTTTATGCTGGTAGGTATATTCGGCATATTTTATGGACTTTACCTCAATAAAAAGGGACAATAATAATTAGGTAGCTGCTACATTAGCTGCTTACAGTTGCGAGTGAAAGTGCGAGTTTGGTCATTCAGACGCTTTCCCCTGTTTCTCCAGTTGCGCCTGAAGTTCAGCGATTTGTTTACGAAGCTGTTCATTCTCTGCGTCTTTGTCGGCAATTACCGTCTGCCATTTTTCCCGTTCCTGCTGCCGCGCATGGTACAGGGCTTGCGCTTCATCGTGGCGGGCTTTTGACCGCAGACGTTCCGCTTCCCGAAATTCGGACGCGGCGGTAATTTGGTGGTATGCGTTTATCGCTTCTTTCATAACCGGTACCCCTTCAGTCATTTGGACGCTTCCCCCTTCTGTGCTTGCAGTTGCGCTTGAAGTTCAGCAATCTGTTTACGAAGTTGTTCATTCTCTGCGTCTTTGTCAGCGACTACCGGCTGCCATTTTTCCCGTTCTTGCTGCCGCGCATGGTACAGGGCCTGCGCCTCATCGTGGCGGGCTTTTTCCCGCAGACGTTCCAGTTCCCGAAATTCGGGCGAGGCGATAATACTGTGGTATGCGTTTATCGCTTCTTTTATAACCGATATCCCTTCAGTCATTCGGACGCTTCCCCCTTCTGTGCTTGCAGTTTAGCAATCTGCTTACGAAGCTGTTCATTTTCTGCGTCTTTGTCGGCAATCACCGTCTGCCATTTTTCTCGTTCCTGCTGTATTCCCTGTTGCCGCGCATGGTACAGGGCTTGCGCTTCATCGTGGCGGGCTTTTGACCGCAGGCGTTCCAGTTCCCGAAATTCGGACGCCGCCGTAATTCGGTGGTATGCGTTTATCGCTTCTTTCATAACCGGTTCCTCCGTTGCTTCTATCTTTGCTATCTCGTCCGCTGTGTCCGCCTTGAATAACGAAAGCCACAACAACAGCTTATTGTCTACGTTTATCTCAGGGGGGAGTTTCTGCAACTCGAAAAAATGCAGGCTCATTTTGTCTGTCAGCAGGGTGTGCCGCGTGACTTCAAGCGGCTGAAACTCCGAGTGGTACTCGCTACAATCGAACAAATTAAAGTCGATAATGCTGATGACTATTGCACGCGGCAGATTGATGTACTGCCCGCCTTCGGGCAGCGCGGTCGAGTATTCCCGCGCCCAGTTGAACAGCACCCTTTCCGGAAAACTCCCTTCGTTTCTGACCTGTATTTCCAAATCCACCCGCTGGCCGTCTACGGTCATGTTAATGTCCAATCGGCAAAATTTGTCGCCGATGGCATCCGGCGGCATTTCGGGGTTGGTTATCTCAAATTGCCCGATGCTTTCCAGTTTGATTCCCAGCAGTTCCGAGACCAGATGTTTCAGCAAGCCGGGGTGTTGCACGAACAGCATTTTGAACAGCGTGTCGGTTTTGAATGTGTATTCAAGTTTGGTCATTCAGACGCTTTCCCCTTATGGGAATTATACTCTATTGCATAGGAAAAGAGAAGGTCAATTTGGCTTCGGAGGAAGCTGCCAGGTAGCTGCTTTACGTTTCTCCTAACGCCGTCGGCTCCGTGACAACAGAATGAGCCGCAGCAGGGACATTAGCGCGGTGAGGGCCGAGGCGACATATGTTAGCGCCGCAGCGGTAAGCACTTTCTTGACGCCCTTGAGTTCATCCGGCGTCAGCACGTGATTATCCCGCAATATGGCAATGGCGCGCGCCGAGGCGTCGAATTCCACCGGCAAAGTGATTACATAAAAAAGCACCGCCCCGCCAAAGAGAAAAATTCCGAGGTTGAGCAGTATGGGCATGGAAAAAATAAGTCCCGCCATTGCGAGGTAGGGGCCGAACATGGAGCCGATATTGGCAACGGGAACCAGAGTGCTGCGCAGGGCGAGCGGCCCCCAGGAAAGCGCGTGTTGAATGGCGTGTCCGGTTTCGTGAGCGGCAACGCCGACGGCGGCGATGGAAGTTTTGCCAAAAACAGGCTGGGAAAGCCGCACCACTTTTGAGGACGGATCATAGTGATCGGTCAGGGAACCGCCAACCGATTCAATGCTTACATCGCGGATATTATTTGCCTTGAGCAGCAGGGCCGCCGAATCCTGCCCGGTCATTCTCCGCGAACAACTAATTTTTGAATACTTCGCAAAAGTTGATTTGACCATAATTTGCGCCCACAGGGAAAGTATGATTGTCGGCACAACCAGAATCAAATAGTAAGAATCAAAAAACATAGCGTACTCCTGTTTGAAGGTTATATACCCATTATAGATGAGAAACCTTCCTCTTGACAAGTATTCACGGTGTTATTATCATGATAAAGAAGGAGCCGTCATGGAAACGTCAAAAGTATTTTTTACCAATATGAGAACAAAGTTCGATGAAAGTCTTCTGGTAAAGATGGACCGGCTGATACAAAAAGCCGGTATTGGCAATATTGATTTTGAGCGAAAATTCGCCGCGATAAAAATTCATTTTGGCGAACCGGGGAATCTGGCGTTTTTGCGTCCCAACTTTGCCAAAGTTGTGGCGGAAAAGATTAAGGCGCTGGGGGGAATGCCCTTCCTCACGGACTGCAACACCCTGTATGTGGGACGGCGCAATCAGGGTCTGAATCATCTGTTTGCCGCTGCCGAAAACGGCTTTACCCCGCTGTCTACCGGCTGCCAGAACATCATTGCCGATGGTATTCGCGGCACGGATGATGTGGAGGTTCCGGTTGTAAACGGGAAGTATTGCAAGACCGCGTATATCGGCAGGGCCATAATGGACGCCGATATTGTGGTTTCATTAAATCATTTCAAGGGACACGAAGGCACCGGCTTTGGCGGCGCGCTAAAAAATATCGGCATGGGGTCGGGCAGCAGAGCGGGCAAAATGGCAATGCACAATGACGACAAACCCCGCATAGAAACAAGGGCTTGCATTGGCTGCAAAATCTGCGCCCGCTTCTGCGCCCTTGGCGCGATTACTTTTAGCGGCGGCAAAGCTTCTATTGATCACGACAAATGTGCCGGCTGCGGGCGGTGCATCGGCTCATGCAGCAAAAACGCCATTGTCCATAACTGGAACAGCAGCGCCGAAGCGTTAAGCTGCAAAATCGTTGAATACACCAAAGCGGTACTCGATGGCCGCCCGAATTTTCACATTAACGTGGTAAATCAGGTTTCACCTTATTGCGACTGCCACGCTGAAAGCGACGCCGCCATCATTCCCGACATCGGCATCTTTGCCAGCTTTGATCCGGTTGCCCTGGACAAAGCCTGTATTGACGCGGTGAATGCCGCCCCCGGTATCCGCTCCAGCATCCTCAGCGAGCGCGATTGCACGCACCGTGACGCAAAAGGCAACGATGATCACTTTACCAACATTCACCCTACAACCGATTGGCGCACCCAAATTGAATACGCGGAAAAAATTGGCCTGGGCAGCAGCAAGTATGAACTGGTTACCGTGGAGTAAGGAAGCGGAAACGCCCGCCGGCAATTATCTTTTAGGTTGTAAGTATGTTTTTTTTGTTGATATAATCAGGTAATGCCTACCTTCCTGTATCACCGGATCGGAATTCAGGCTAATAAAATTATGCATATATCCGTAACCGGCCTGAAAACTGATTCCGCTTCCCAGCGGCAGTAACGCTGAAATTTCTATCATTATTGATTGAGTAACAACTTTTTGATTAGGATACGTCCAGCGAGTGTCAACGGTAAACTGACCTTCATCATTGAAAGAACCTTCCAACTGTGGGGCGATAATCTTTTTTTCCAACTTTGCATAATTATAGGTGAATGTTGCGTTAAAATATTTGGCAATGACGCTGTCAAGGCTAAGGTAAAAGTAAGGACTGCCCGAGGTGCGTTCCGAAAGATTGGCAGTACCGGGACGTACCAGCGGGTCCATGCTTAACTTTTGCTTAAAACCCGTGAAAAAGACCGGAACAATGCCCGCTGTAAAACCGAGATTAAACCATTCGGCATTGTACTGAACACCTCCGTCCACAAGCGGCCCTGCAAGGTGCATGGTAAAATTATTTTTATAGGCGTTTACCCGTTCCAGTCCGGATGCTTCCAGAAGATTCATGGTGAAAAAGCCCTTTTCATTCAATTTATCATATTCATAATACAAACCCGCTCCGCCCGTTAGCCGCAACTTTTTGCGTACAAGCTGGTACTGAAAGGGAAGAACAAAAGTTTCGTATATCGTTTCTTTTACCGCGTTCAGAGATTCGTCTGTGCCGGATATTTCTTCGTTCTTTGTGGTTTGAGTATGGCGAAGCCGTATTTCTCCGCCGAAAGTTTCGTACACTGTGTTTTTTACCGCGTTCAGAGATTCATCTGTGCCGGGTATTTCTTCGTTCTTTACGGTTTGCGTATTGCGATGCCGTATTCCCCCGCCAAAATGATCCAGGTAAATCATTCCGAAGCTTATATCGGTAATGGAACCATCTTCAGAAACCCGGGGTGTCAGCGAAAAACTGAATTTCCCCAAATTGGCGGATACATTCTGCGCATGTACAAGCAGGGGTGCCATGAAAAGGACCAGAAAACAAACCTTTTTTCGCAACGATGTCCGTACCATAAAAAGCCCCTATTAAAACCTTACCCTAAAATAGATGATGTCATTTTTTGCCAGATAATAGGTAACAGTATCATCAGGAGACACATCCGCCGCCTTTGATTCGATTGTATTATCCACATATTTTCCCCAGATAAAATTCCTGTTAAAATCCCTTTCAGCGTCTTGATCTACCGCAAAAGAAAAAAATGATTCCGAGTTGGCAGTCGCTCCCGAAAATACAATCAGATAATCATCCCTGTATTTTGGAACCCGTATGTTACTGGTGTAAAAATTTCCTGCCGCATTATCATAAACGCTTCGGGTCAAAAAGTAGTATGCTTTTACATTGGGAACAATGACTACGCCGGATATTGCGCCTTCCGATACAACGTTAAACGTAACATATTCCCGGTTGAATTTAAGGGAAACCGAATCTTCCCATGTCTTTCCTCTGGCATCTTTTGTTTCAATGCCAATATCCTTGTACTCATATTCACCGGTTATTTCAGCACACTTGGCCTTGATAAATATTTCGCGTGTTTTTCCAGGCTCTATAGTACCAAGCATACCGACAGTATTTGATGTACTACTGCCATTTTCAAGAATTTCAAGACCATCGGGCAAAGTAAGCGTATACTGTGCGGCTCCACTGTCTGCGCTGCCGACATTTTCAAACATAATTTTTAAATCATATTCCGTTTCGGTATACAACCTCATCATATCAATATCACTGTTTGTTGACCGCGGGCTTATTGATGTAATCAAATTTACGCCATTAGTCACCGTAACAGTGCCAATATCTTCTCCGCTATTATTGGGATATACCGGAATAGAAAACCCTTCCCCAATGATTTCGTAACCGTCGCCGGGTATGATGCCCTCTGCCTTAAAATTACCGCTATTGTCTGTTGCGGTTTGTACTTCGTTGGCTTTATCTTTCAGATTGGAAATGGTGATGTTAATGCCGCCCAACCCGCTGCCGGCAGCCCGACTGATGGCAGACCTTACATCATCCATTCCCGAGATCGATCCGTTGAATGACCCATTGAGGGTTCTTGAGGCGTAAAGGTAGAACACCGAATTATTTTCAGACCCAGTAGTAACCTTGATGACATTCTCCGATTGTTTTTGCATGGTAATGTTATTTTTATTATCACGGGTATCTACATAATTACTGGCAATATACCATGTATTACCCGTGTCCATCCGAATCCACTCACCCCATAATTCTCTTGGGTATTGGTAAACCTCGTTGAGCGTACCTGTAGACACAGAACAGGCGGCAAACAAAATCATTATTAAAAGACAGGCGCATCCAAAAAAAATTCCCGTTGCTTTCATCTTCTTCTCCTTTAAAAACAAGTTCATTATCTGTTCCTGAAAGTCGCTTTATTCCTGTCGACTACGCAGTAAATATTTTTATTGTTGCCTTCAGAATGACTTGTCCATGAAAAATCGACATTTTCTGAGTCAACATATACGGTTGATTCTGAGCCGGAATACACTGACAATGTTTTTGACTCACTTTTAACATATTCAGTGTCTTCACCATTTATAACTTTTGTTTTATATATCTTATCAAGAGTTACAGAAACCCCATAACTGCTTTTGTTGTCAAAAGTATATGCTACATTAGTAGCGGGAATGTCGCCGCAGACGGAACAAATGACCGCTATACCTAACAGGCATATTATGCCGGCAAACCTCTTTACGCTGCTTTTCGCAGAATCCTGCGGAACTCCCTGTCCTGTCTTTACTGCCATATATCGCTCCTTTCGTCACCAAACCGCCGGTTGAGCCGCATACGAAGCCGCCCGGCGATTTAACACCATAATAATAGAAACATTGATTTCTTTCAACTACCGGCAGGCGCGGTGTCGCCGATAGGCGCGGACATGAAGAAAAGGCTCATTCATCTCCATCTCTCCAGTGATTCTAGCATAAATCCGCGAATATTAATCCCATAAACGCCGCTTAAAATCTCGCTGTTAAAGACTTCGTCAATTTTCCCGCAGGCGGCTATTGTTCCATTGCACATAACAAGCGCCGTGTCGCCGATCTGCCGCGCAAGATTTAGATCATGAAACACGCCGATTAATGTTTTGTTATTTTCTTTTACCCACGCCTTTAGAAAATCGAGCAGTTCAATTTGATGTTTCAGATCGAGGTGGTTTGCCGGTTCGTCAAGCAGAATTAAATCCGGCGTTTGCGCCAAAGTCCTTGCCAGAAGAACGCGCTGCAACTGCCCGCCGGAAAGTTCGTCGATCATGCGCTTTTTTATATCGCCAATGTCCAATTGGTTAATAATATTATCAATTATTGCCCTGTCTTCGGCGGACAGGTTTTTCAAAAAACCCTGCAAATACGCGTAACGGCCCATTGAGACCGTTTCATACACCGTATAAGGAAAATAGACAGACGCGCTTTGACTTAACAGGGCGATTTTTTTCGCCAGTTCTTTTCGGGAAATGGCGGAAATGTCATTGCCGTCCATCGACACAATGCCACGGTAATCAATGATGCGGGCAATTGCTTTCAGCAAGGTGCTTTTGCCGCAGCCGTTCGGTCCCAGTACGCAGAGGGCTTCCCCTCTATCCGCCCTGAAATTGATGTTGCGTATAACGTCCGTATTGTTGTAGCCCGCACACAAATTCTGTACTTCGATCATCGCCGCCCCCTGAAGTACACCCACGCGAAAAACGGTGCGCCGATTAACGCGGTGATCGCCCCCACCGGAAGTTCAGACGGCGAGACAACGGTTCTGGCAACAAGGTCGGTCAGCGCCATCAATGAGCCGCCGAGGATAAACGACATGGGTATTAAATATTTGTGCCGCGAACCGATGATCCTTCGCGCCGCGTGAGGGGCGATAAGGTCAACAAAGCCGATAACGCCGCTTAACGCAACCGCCGCTCCGGTCAGCACGGCGCAAAGGGCGAGCAATTTTTTCCGTAACGCGCCGGTTTCCACCCCTGCGGATTTTGCCTGATCATCGCCAAAACTCAAAATGTCCATTTCTTTGGTATAGCGAAAAATTCCCGCTGTTCCGATGATGAAAAACGGCAGCAGCAGCAAGACATATGTCCAGCCCCGCATGGCGAAACTTCCCATCTGCCACAGGGCGATGCGGCGCAGATCATCGGAAAAAATGGCGCTTAACGTGGTGAGCAGGGCATTCAAAAAAAGCGAGAACACCATACCGCAGAGAATAATCGTGTTATTCGACATTGACTTGTCAATGCGGGAAGAAAACGCGGCGACCAGAAAAACGGTCGCAAGAGCGAAAACAAAGCCTGTTAGCGGCAGGGAAAATGCGCTCCAAAAAGGCAGAGTAATCCCGCTGATGATGATTATTCCCGCGCCGAGACTTGCGCCGGATGAAACGCCCAAAATGTACGGCGAGGCGAGCGGGTTTCGCAGTATTGACTGACAGACCGCGCCGCTCATTGCCAGACATCCGCCAACGAGAAACGCCAACAGTACACGGGGCAGAC
>JGI24698J34947_10002057_pt1 | contig 10749 bp, 4 predicted proteins | sample TergutMp193P3_FD_34947 | JGI IMG/M metagenome (IMG submission 34947) | reverse complement strand
TCGCTCTTTTCCATCCGGTTAGGTGAAAGACGCTCCGACGAAGTTGAAAAAATAATGGGGAACGCCTTTACCCTTCTTTTCCTGCTTCCGGCTATTTGCATTATCGTGTGTTTTATTTTCATGGAGCCGATTCTGCACACGGTTATGAAAGCGTCGGGCGATGTGTATGATTACGCGGTAAGTTATCTGCGGATAATTCTGTATGGCGCTATTTTCGCCGCGATGAGTCCCGGCCTTACCCACTTTATCCGCTCGGACGGCCACCCCAAGACTTCGATGCTGGTTCAGATTGTCGGGGCGGTGATGAATATTATTCTTGACCCCATTTTTATTTTTGTTTTTGATTTGGGAGTCGCCGGCGCGGCGTGGGCGACTATTATATCGCAGTTTGTATCATTTGTTTTTGTGTTGGGGTATTTTTCTTCAAGATGGACGCGGCTGCGATTCCGCGTTAAGTATATGAAGCTGGACGCAAGGCTGGTTGGCAGTATTCTTGCGATTGGTTTTGCGCCGTTTATCCTGCAGTTCGCCATGAGTCTTGTGGGTATTTTGCAGAACGCGACCATTTTGAAATACGGCGGCGACGAGGCGTTAACCGCCATGACGATTCTTTTCAGCGTACTTATTGTTGTTATTATGCCGCTCATGGGAATAGGGCAGGGCGCGCAGCCGATTATCGGTTACAATTACGGCGCGAAACAATATGACCGCGTTAAAAAATGTTTTAAGCTGGCGCTTATCGCCTGCACCGGAGTTCTTACTTTCGGGTTTATCGTTGCGCAATTAGCGCCCGGGGTTTGCTTTTCGCTGTTCAGCAAAGATACCGGTTCCCTGCGCGAACTGGGAATATTGACGATGCGGATTTGTACGTCTATGTTTCCCCTTATCGCGCTGCACATGATGGGTGGACAGTTTTTTCAGGCAATCGGAAAGCCCGTTCAGGCTTCTATCTTGAGTCTTTCGCGGCAGATTCTCTTTTTTATTCCATCAATTTTATTCTTGCCCGTTCTGTTTGAAACGATAGGGCTGCGTCCGATTCTGGGCGTATACTGGGCTTTCCCGTTATCTGATTTTTGCGCTTCACTCATATCGGGAGTGTTCGTCTTGAGGGAGTTTAGGGCGTGGAAAAAGCTATCTTAAGACCTTAATACTTACGCTACAACTGCCGTATACAGTCGTCAATAACCTGTATGGCTTCGTCAAATTCGCTATGCAATAAATGGACGCTCATGGCGCCGAGTTGTTCACTTACAGACTTCGGCCATGTTTTTTCCCTTATTTCAGCAAGCGTATCTTTGGCGGTCTTTTTATCATACGATGCGCATGCCTCTTTAATAGCCAGTAGTTTTTCCTGTAAATACTGATTGTCGCCGGCATCTTCTTCGGTTGTAACAGCCGCAGGCTCAAGTTTTTTGATGAGGGTTCGCAGCGTTTCCAGAAATGACGGAAACTCTGATAAAACCAAATTAATATTATTTTCCCGCGCGGCCTGTTCAAGATTTGCCGCCTCGGTGGAAACGCCCTGCTCGCCGATATTGGCAAGCGCGCTCTTCATCGCATGAATATTGATAATAAACAGAGAAATATCATCCTCCCTGCGGAAGTTGTTTGAATAAATCGTTTCCATTATCGCAATGGCTTTTCTTGCGTCCCTGACAAAAATTTCCGCAAGATCGGGCTCCAATGCCTTTTTTTGTATGCTGCCGGAATACAGGGATTCTTTCTGCCTTCTTGCCGCTTCTACCACCTCAGCCGGATATTTATCGCGTATCAGTTTATTAAGCACTAAATTCAACTGGCGAATATCTATCGGCTTGGAAATAAAATCATCAAAACCTCTTTCCATGAATATAGCCGCTTGTCCGGCAAGGGCGTTTGCCGTTAACGCGACAATAGGATGCGAATATCCAGACTCGCGAATGATTTTTGTCGCTTCAATGCCGTCCATTCTGGGCATCATGTGATCCATAAAGATGATGTCGTAAGTGGCGCCGGCCTTGAGCTTGTCTATCGCTTCAAACCCGCTCAATACCGTTTCAATTGATAGTCCATAAGGCGCCATCAGGCCTCTGGCAACATACAGATTTGTTTCTACATCGTCTACAACCAGAACGTGACCATAGGGCATATACTCCCTGCTTATCTGAAAAGCCCTCATTTTCACCGAGTTATCAAGGTTAAGCCGCATAAGGTTATCCGCCATTTCTTTGCCGATAACGGAAGAATCCGCACACTCCTCCGGCAGACGCACTGTAAATATCGAACCTATCCCGGGCGTACTTTCTACGGTTATGCTGCCATTCATCAGCTGTATCAAATTCCGCGTGATATTCATGCCGAGTCCCGTACCTTCGGTTTTGCGATTGGCTTCCATGTTAAAGCGTGAATATTCGGTACCCAGTTCCTGCACCTGTTCATCCGTCATTCCCTGCCCGGTATCGCTGACAACAAAAACCAGCGTCTTTTTCGATGTGTCTTCCTGATCCGCAGGTTCGGCATAAGCGGTCAATTTAACCGTTCCCTTATCGGTGTACTTAAACGCATTTGAAAGAAGATTATTCAAAATCTGCTTAATGCGCAGTTCATCGCCAATGAGCAAAAGCGGCAAATTTTCTTTAATATCAAGAACAAATTCGATGGGCTTGGTTTCGTATCGCAATATATTTAACTGGGCGGTGTCGTGGATCAAACTGGCAATGTCATACTGGGCGGGAGTAAGTTCCAGTTTTCCCGCCTCTATTTTTGATAAATCAAGTATGTCGTTGATAATGCCCAGCAGCAAATCGCCGGAATTGTAAATTCTTTCAAACGCTTCTTTGATAAGCGGCGGATTTTTTTCATCCTGGAGCTGAATTTCGGTAATGCCCAAAATGGCGTTCATGGGCGTGCGTATTTCGTGGCTCACTCTTGCGAGAAAATCGCTTTTTGCCTTGTTGCTTTCTTCGGCAATTTCCGCCTTGCGCATTTCAGCTATCATTGCCTTCTGTTCCCTCAAATCCCTGATGTACTCGACAACGGTATATTCATCCCTGTGTTTAACGCGTATGCAGGTAATTTCAGCGGGTATTTGTTCTCCGTCCAATTTTTGATGTACCCACTCAAAGCGGCTGTAACCTTCTTCCAGCGCTTTCATTACCCCTTTGGGGCCTTTCTCTTTTGATGAAACGCCGTCAGGCTGATAGTCAGGCGACATCCATAAAAACCGGTCAATAAACTCCTGCTTACTCGACAGATCAAACAGATTCACCGCTTCCTGATTACAATCAATAATATTAAGATGATTATCCCAAAAGAAAATGCCAAAAGGAGCGGCGTCGAACATAACCTGTGTCCGCTCATCCGCCTCCCGCATTTTAACGGCCTGTATATTGCGGTTTACGGCGCTGGCCATCATAAAACCGGCTGAAATTAAAATGCTGACTTCTTCATTGTTAAAAGTGCGTTCGTTGTGGCAGTCGTCAACGCTGAAAAATCCCCAAAAAATACCGTCAAGGAACATCGGGAGAATTGCGATAGATTTCATCCCGTAATAACCGAGGAACGCGCGATCTTCTTCCGACAACTCACTGAGCGGCGCGTTTATATTTTCGCCCCGTAAAAATTTATTTTCCCATTCCGGCTTCATGCTATAGGAAAAATGAAGTCCGTGCGGAATCGGACCACAGATCTTGCCATAGTCGCTGAGCCATTCATATCTGAGAACAAAGTGCGTCTCGCCGTCTATTCTTTCATTACGCCAAATTTGAACGCGGTCAACATCAAGGCAGCGTCCTACAAGCTCAAAGCTCTTTAACAGCGAATCTTCAAATGATTCTCCGGCATTTTTCGACAATAGAATGGTAGCGGCGCTGTTTACCGTGTCCAGCAAACGCGCCCTCTGCTGAATCTCTTCCAGCATTTTTTTCTGCTCGCGCAAATCGCGCATATAGCCTACAACCGTAAAATCGTCTTTGTACATAACGCGGGTACACGTAATTTCGCACGGCACCAGCTCTCCGTTAAATTTTTGATACATCCACTCAAAACGACAACTGCCTTCTTCCAGCGTTCTTCTGTTATATTCCATGCCTATATCCGACGTCAGCCTGCCGCCCGGCTGATACTCCGGCATAAGCTCAAAAAACCTGTCGCAGAATTCCTGTTTGCTTGACAAATCAAACAACGTTACCGCATTTTGATTGCAGTCGACAACTCTGGAATCCTTGTCAAAAATATATGCAACAAGAGGAATGGCGTTAAACATGATCTTCATGCGTTCATCAGTCATGGTTTTTTCAACGGAGATGTTCAGCAGCAGCCAGATAAGAAGGGCGGCAAATATCACGCCCAGCACCGTTAGCATTATTGCCAAATTTTTGGTGCTTTGAAAATAACTGTCTTTGGGCGTTACAACCCCCATGTACCAGCCGTTTTGAAGCTGTTGAACAAAAACAATACATTGAACGCCCCGGTAGTCGTCTGCTACAACCTCGGAAACACTTCCCTTCTGTTCAAACTCATCTATGAGAGCGGCTATGCCGCTTTTCACATTATGGAATGACAAGCCCATCATGGCAGAATCGGGATGGGCGATTATCATCATGTTTTCACTTAATAAAAATCCGTATCCGTCTTCAATAAATTGCGTATTAACAACATACTGCGCGATTCTGTCCAGCTCTATATTCAAACAAACAATGCCAAGCGCGTTGCCGCTTTTGTCAAAAATCTGCCGGGATAATGTAATGGTAATTTCGTTTGAGTATGCGTTTACATAGGGATCGGTAATGCTTATTTCGCCCGCGGCTTTGACCGCTTCGGTATACCAGAGGCGGTCTGTTTGGTAATAGTCATCCGGCGGCATCCAGCTTTCCCTGCCAATCAGCATTAACCCGTCGAAAACGTCAAAAACGCCAAAAATACCGGCAGCGCCATATAGACGTTTCCCGCTGCTGGCTTCCACATAATTGTTGATAAATAATATATATTCATTTACCGCATCGCTGCTTTCCCCGCTCATGATCATGTCGCTTATTGTTTCCGAGACTACTCCCAATAATGTCTCTAGCCCCTGCATATCGGAGTTTATATTGGCTTCCGTATAAAGAATGACGTTCTCGGCGCTTCCTTTTAAATGCCCGTTTTCCGTTTCACTTACAAACAGGTAACTTGAAAATACCATCATCGCAAACGCCAGCAATACCAAAAAAACATGCGTGTATCTGGTGAGCATTTCTTTTGTTATTCTCAATAAAGAACTCATAAATCATCCTTTGTATCATTAGGATCTAGTTTTTTGACAATGGCTTTCAACATTTCAAAAAACGACGGAAATTCCGCTAAAATTATATCAATATTATTTTCCCGGCCAGCCTGTTCAAGATTTGCCGCCTCGACGGAAAGAACGGGTTCCTCAATATTGGCAAGGGCGCTCTTCATCGCATGAACATTGATGACAAACGCCAACATATCTTCCTCCCTGCTAAAGTTGTTTAAAAAATTTGAAAAAATAGTTTCCATTTCCGTTATGGCTTTTTTTGCGTCCCTGACAAAAACTTCCGCAAGATAAGGATCCAATACTTTTTTTTGTATGCCGCTGGAATACATAAGGGCTTTTTGCTTTCTTGCCGCTTCTACCACATTAGCCGGATATTTGTCGCGTATCAGTTTATTAAGCACTAAATTCAGCTGGCGAATGTCTATCGGTTTGGAAATAAAATCATCAAAACCGTTTTCCATGAACATAGCCGCTTGTCCGGCAAGGGCGTTTGCCGTTAGCGCGACAATAGGCTGTGAATATCCAAGACCGCGAATAAATTTTGTCGTCTCAATGCCGTCCATTTTAGGCATCATGTGATCCATAAATATGATGTCGTAAGTGGAACCGGCCTTTATCTTGTCTATCGCTTCAAACCCGCTCAATGCCGTTTCAACCAATAACCCGTAAGGGGTTAACAGCCCCCGGGCAACATACAGGTTTGTCTCTACATCGTCTACAACCAGAACGCGGCCATAGGGCATATATTCTTTTTTCATCTGGAAAGCCCTGAGTTTCACCGAGCTGTCAAGGTTAAGCCGCATAAGGTTTTCCGCTATTTCTTTGCCAATAACGGCGGAACTTGCCCTGTCTTGCGGCAGGCGCACGGTAAATGTTGAACCTATTCTGGGCATGCTTTCTACGTCAATACTGCCGTTCATCAGCTGTATCAAATTCCGCGTGATATTCATGCCAAGCCCCGTACCTTCGGTTTTGCGATTGGCTTCCAGATTAAAGCGCGCATATTCAGTACCCAGTTCCCGCACCTGTTCAGCCGTCATTCCCTGCCCGGTGTCGCTTATAATAAAAACAATAATCTTTTTTGACGCATCTTTCGGGTTCGCCGGTTCGTCGTAAACGGTCAATTTAACCGCTCCTCTCTCGGTGTACTTAAACGCATTTGAAAGAAGATTATTCAAAATCTGCTTAATGCGCAGTTCATCGCCAATGAACAAAAGCGGCAAATCTTCTTTAACATCAAGAACAAATTCGATGGATTTGGCTTCGTATCGCATCATATTTATCTGGGCGGTATCGTGAATTAAACTGGCAATGTCATACTGGACGGGATTAAGAACCAGCTTGCCCGCCTCTATTTTGGATAAATCAAGTATGTCGTTGATAATGCCCAGCAGCAGGCTGCCCGAATTGTAAATTCTTTCAAACGCTTCTTTTATCTCAGGCGTATGTATTTCATCCTGGAGTTGAATTTCGGTAATGCCCAAAATGGCGTTCATGGGCGTGCGTATTTCGTGGCTCATTCTTGCGAGAAAATCGCTTTTTGCCTTGTTGCTTTCTTCGGCAATTTCCGCCTTCCGCATTTCAGCTATCATCGCTTTTTGTTCTCTCAAGTCCCTGATGTACGCCGTAATACTGTATTCATCCTTGTGCTTAACACGGACAAGCGTAACTTCCGTGGGTAACAGCTCTCCGTTCAGTTTTTGGTGCATCCACTCAAAGCGTCTAAAACCTTCTTCCATCACCTTTTTAACAATTTCAGCAGACTTTTCTTTTGACAGCCTTCCGTCAGGCTGGTACTCAGGCGATAACTCATAAAATCTGGCTACACATTCTTCTTTACTGGGCAGCCCAAATACATTAACCGCTTCCTGATTACAGTCGACAAGTTCAAGATGTTTACCCCAAAAAACAACGCATAGGGGAGCGGCGTCAAACATAATTCGCACACGCTCTTCCGCTTCACGCATGGTTAGGGCCTGTATATTGCGGTTTACGGCGCTGCTCATCATCAGTCCCGTGGAAGTTAATATGTTTATTTCTTCTTCCGAAAACGTGTGCTCGCGGCGGCAGTCATTTATGCTGAAAAATCCCCAAAAATTACCTTCCAAAAACATGGGAAGAATGACGATGGATTTTATATCATAAGGCATGAGGAAAGCCCTGTCTTCCCCCGTTAATTCACAAACCGGAGCGTTAATATATTCGTGATTTGTAAATTTCCGGTGCCATTCCTCTTTCATGCTGTAGGGAAAATGCAGTCCCAGGGGAATCGAGTTACAATTCGTTCCGTAATCACTGAGCCATTCGTATCTTAAAACAAAGTGCGGTTTGTTTTCTATTAATTCGTTACGCCAAATTTGCACGCGGTCAACATCAAGACAATGCCCAAGAAGAGCAAAACATTTTATAAGGGAAGTTTCAAAGGCATTTACATCATCGTTTGCCAGTAAAACAGCGGCGGCTTCATTTGCCGTATCCAGCAAACGGCTATTCCGCTCAAGAGACGTTACCATTAATTCTACTTTTTCCACAGTATGATTAATGTGGCTTGACATTTCACCTATTTCATCATTGCTGTGAATCGCCAGTTTCTGGGTAAAGTCTCCGTCTCCCAAATGTTTGAGCATATCCATTACGGCTCTGATGGGTTTTAGCAGAAGTATCCGGCAGACTGCAACATTTACCAATACCGCCAAAACGAGAATAATAACCGTTGCAAAGACAATCAAAAGAATGTTTGAATTTCTGGTGTGGACAATGTATTCATTTATGGCTGACATTTCTATGCCGATGAACAAGATGCCGATAATCTCGCGTGAATTGTCCGCAAATAACGGACGGTACGCGGTTAGATAATCTTTTCCGAGTATGACCGCGTTTCCAAAATAATCATTGCCGGAGCTGACAGTGTTATACGCGGCGCTGCCTGTTCCCAGAAAAGTATCTACTGCCCTGTTTCCCGAGTTGTCGATAATGCTGGTGGCTATCCTTCGGTAATCATCACCTTCCTTCATAAAAATGGTCGCGTGCACTCTATGGCTTGAAGATATTTGATCAACAATATCGTAATCGTGTTTAATGGAATTGCCATGTTCATCCACAAGGTCGTTGTTTAAGAGGCTGATTTGACCGCGCTCCAGGGCAAGCGTATTCTGAAAAGACGCTATGTCGCCAATGAGTTTATTTCTGCCCATAAGCACGGCGGTCTGGAGGCTTGAAGTCTGTATTGAATACACGCTTAAAATTGCCAAAACCAAAATAGCCGCAACCAATAACGCGCAGGAGATACCCGATATTTTAAGCAGCAAACTTCTTCTTATACCCATAAACCACCCCTCAAAATAGCTGGACTACCTTGAAGTCGTAACGGGTCTTGCGCTCCCTGTGGCATCATCACAGTCTCCTACAAACTTAAAGAATACACTATAAACGGGTTTTTATCAACTATTTTGACCTGAAAATGCCATAGGGACGGGAAAAAGGCGGCTACCCGCCGTGGAATCGCCGTGTTTTTATGCCTAAAGGCGATTCGGACACCTCTGTCAGCGGGGCGGGGCGTTTTTGCGCCTCTTATTACGCTAAAACCGCTTCTGTGGCATAGGTTTCTTGCTGCATTGCTTTGAGCGCTGCTATTTTCCTGTCTATTTCTTCAAACTCTTCTTTGGTAGGGTTAGTCCCGCCAATAATAATTTCTTCATTTTCAAGAGCATTAAGAAACCAATCCAAGTCTACTTTTTCACCGGTGTCAAGATTATACATACCTTCCTCTCTTTACGCCGCTTTGCGGCGGGCTATCCTTTGGATAGCTTTCAATAATACGGCTCCGGCTGTCCAACGGACAGCTGAGGAGACGCTACCCCCTGTTAAAAATATTTGTCTATCAAATTTTTTGCGTCTTCTTCCTGAATAGCCATTATGCCTCCGCCTAAATGAACCGCTCCAAGTGTCTTTTCGTAATGTTCAATAAGCGCTGTTTTTGAATGAAATGAAATTACTCCGTCAAATCCGTATTCCAGTTAAAAAGCCAGCCGTTCTTTTTGGTTGTTTTTTTTAAATCGTCTTTTGTTACGGGCAAGACAAGGGTGTTAAGCGTTTCGCCTGTCCGGGCGTTTTCGATTGATTCGGTGATTTTGTCTATTTCAAAATCAAGTTCCATTATTTTGCAATTATAATGTGATTACGTTGGTTTGTCAAATATAAGATTAGTTTCCGTTCGGTTTTTAAACATCAATTACGCCATAGATGTTACATCTGGTGTACCCCCTTGCTCAGGTACACCAGTCACCCCCACGCCTCTATTACTTGTAGCGCTCTTAGCTATTAATTGTGATAGGCGGTAATTTGCAGGTTATTCAGTGTGGCCTGATAGAATGTAAAACCCAGTTTGCCGTCAAAATCAGGGGGCAGGGTGAATTCTATCCACTCGTATTCGGAGGGGACATATTCATCATAAATAAGCCTGGGTACTTTCAACGGCGTGACCACTTTGTCTACGCTGTTCACGGTTATTTTAATCATCCGCCCATCGTTAAATTCCGATGCCCTGACGTTCTGTATTAACAAACCCACTGTTTTATTCCTCAGATTCGGATCCATAAAAGTGGTAACATAGCCTGCGGTATTTACCCTGCCATTAAAGGTTGCGGTGTTTCCCTGCGCAGACGCTTCCAGCCCGTTTCCCCAGCGCGTCCAGCCGCGAAACGGCAGGTCTATATTCAGATCTACGTTTACAGCGGTTCTGGGGCCTTCCGCATGTTGATCCTGTTTCTGACTTCCACTGCCCGTGTTCACTCCAACCTGATTCTGGTTAGTTACACACCCGCTTAACCCGATGGCGCACATCGCCATAATGACCATTACTGTTCTTTTCATCGTTCTCTCCTTCGTTCTGCCTTTCGGCTCATTTATTCCCAGCCGCAACGCGGCCTGTTTCACTCTTTACTCCCTGTGCAGTCTTTATTCCCACCCCACATCATTTCCGGTGCTAATTTCATCGTAGCCACCGAGGGTGGTATTGCGTTCTCTTAAAGATCCAAAATTACGATAAATCCCATGTCCTCTGGCAGGACTAGTACCACCTTCACTACCAGACCAGATTCCCAGATTTGCATTATCCCCGGTTCTGCCATAAATAATACCGCTGGANCTCCCGAAGCAGCACGTTTAGTAAAACTGGAACCATTATCCACATATATGCCTCCACCACCACTGGTAGTAGAGTTTTTTGATATTGTTCCTCCAGACATGGTTACCGTAGAATTCCCCTTGATGGCTATACCTCCGCCTAATATCCAACCACCACTTCCAATATTTTCACTGATTAATCCTCCGCGTATGGTAACACTGCCTTGATTGTTAACGCATATCCCCACACCATCAGTTCTAGTTCCAGTATTTTTGTTTCCGATGATTTCAGATCCTTCGTTCATCTCCAAAGTGCCACCGTCTATATAGATACCACCACCACCTTCGATATAAGATGTCGTATTGGT
>JGI24698J34947_10002056_pt1 | contig 10750 bp, 7 predicted proteins | sample TergutMp193P3_FD_34947 | JGI IMG/M metagenome (IMG submission 34947) | reverse complement strand
GGCTTCAATACCGCTATTAACTCAATTACCTCCATTCTTGACACTTCCAAGATGGGCTATCAGTACATCGAGAACCTCAAAAACGCCAGGCAGGTTGTTATACGGGAGTATGAGGATTCCGATGCCGCGACCCTCCCCGACGAGAGGTACCAGATCGTGCTCAGGTACTTCGACAACGCCCAGCTCATCGAGGACCGCAAGGCCTACGATGTCCAGATAAAGAGCTTCGAGACCGAAATTCAGCACCTTTGGGATGTCCTGGAGGTTATCTACCAGGATTCCAAGTCGAGCTTCAAAGTCACCGACTTCACGGATTTGGCGAAAAAGAACAAATCCAAGATCAAGACCAGGATCAAGGACAAGACGGGCGAGCCCCTCTACGAGGATATCGCCAAGGTCTGGGACGAGATTTCATTCGTGAATGTCGCGGAAACCGAGGTTGAGAGATCCAACCGTACCTATCTTTTCGAGAAGGACAGGATACGCCAGAAAATAATCCTCATGCGGAACAGGATGAAGTCGATGTACGACTACCTGTACCCGGTTGAGCGGCGGATCATGGAAGACCGCCTGGCGTTCCTGGAACGCGAATACAACAGGTTTGAGTACATGATCAACCCGTACCATCTCAACCCCGGCATCCTTCTGGACGTTGACATCACCTCGATAAAGAGGAAGAAAGCAACCCTTGACGCGATGGCGAACGTGCTCAACGAATTCCTCCACGGCGTGTCCAAGGGCTTCCAGGACGCGGCTTTCGCGTCTTACAGCCGCCGGCGCTCCACGGTGAGGGAAGACATCACCCAGTCTTTCAGCTCCGCCACCGAAAGGCCGAAGTCCGGCGAATCGGCGTCTTCCCAGTACCTGGATCTCATCAATACTGACGAGGGTGTCGCCGACACCCCGAAGGCTGCGCCCAAAGCGATAGCGGCGCCCAAGAGGGGCCGGGCTTCCGGCGCAAAGGCCTCGACTACAGCCAAAACCACGAGTTCAACCAGGGGCAGACCCTCAACCAAGGCGAAGGCAGGCGCTGCGGGCAGGGGCTCCTCCGGGAGGGGCGGCGGTGGGGCTGCCGGCAGAGGCCGTGGACGTCCACGGGGCAGGGATTCAGGCCTTAGAGAAGTTTGATCTATAGTTCTACGAACGAAACGCCCCCACACGGGGGCGTTTTTTATTCGTGTTCAAGGAATGCAGAAATGGGCAAAGATTCCATTAACGGAGAATTGATCAACCTTGAAGCGCTTTCTACCAGGGCGGGCTTTAATTCCGCAGTAAGGCATATAAATAAAACCATAGAAATTTCGGAAAGCCTTCGATTAAATAACCTCGGCGATTTGCTCCATGAGCGCTTCGATGAGGATCTTTCGGGCGAACGGGGCGCCTTTCTGCTCCGCATGCTTCTGATTGACAAACTGGGATACAAGGCGGCTTCAGCCAACCTGGAAAACGTCGCCGCCGATGTCCCCGCCCTGAGCCGGGAATTCGGGAAATGGAAAGGGGTGGACCTTGTCGCCGCCTACCACCACCCCGACCTGGGGCTCCTGATTGCCAACCCCAAAGCCGCCGGGGAACTCGCCCAGTTTGGGATGCTGCGAAAAAGGGAACTTTTGGTTTTATATGCGGGTAAAGGAAATTTACCCGCCGACGACAGTTGCCAAAAGGCGGCGGAACTGGCGCTTGCCCTCTTTCAGGGGCGAAAAGCCAAAGTACCGCCTGAGTTCCTCAAGGAAAAACGCCCCCCCGCAACACATTCGCAGAACGTGACGCATTCCGGGGTCGGGAAAACGGCTGAAAAGGCCGTAAGTCAAGCGCCCGCTCTTTCCAAAAGCCCTTTGCGGATGACGCCCCTGTATTCGGTGGCGGTTTCCAACGAGTGTTTCCACAATGGAAACGTGGAAGCCTGGAAGCGCATAATCGAAAGTTACAAAACCAAATACCCTGACCTCAAGGTGTATATTTATTACGAGGGCGAGCGTATACTTGACATAAATTCCCTCTTCCAGTGGGGAAAGGTCAAGCATGGAAGCTCCATACAGTTTGCCGTCGCCGGCGACGGCATAAAGGATGTGGCAAAATTGCAGCGTTACCTGGCTCACGGGGCAAGCAACAGGTTCGAAGCCTTCCTAACCGCTTCGCCGGGTATAGTGCTCAAGCTTTTCGGATGAGGGATAAGAGGTAATGGACAGCAGTATACATTTTTTCAGCCACATCGATGTGATCGGCAAGAGGATCGAAAGGGAGAAACTCGGGATTCGGGGCAGACAGGCGAACGAGTTCGCCGAGCTGGGCTTTCCGATTCTGCCCGGCATAATCCTGGACACGGACATCGCCTCTGATATAAGGCCCGCCGAAATCAAAAAAGACATCGCGGTTCTGTTGAATAAATGCGCGGGTATTGTCGGCAAGAAGTACGGGGACGCCGAAAACCCCATGCTCCTGAAAGTGGTCATTTCCCCAAACATGGCGATTTCAGGCTATCCCGCCCTGCATAACTTCGGCCTTGTGAGGAACACTTTCGGCGGCTTTGCGGCGCGGGTAGGCGAGGATTTTGCAGTCCGCGAATTCGCCTCCCTCATCCGGGGCATGCTAAGGATCGAAGAGAGGCTCAAAGAGCTTGAAGGCAAAAAAAAGGAAGAATCCCGGATAAGCGACAAACTCAAAAACCTGGACAGGTTACTTGACGGGGCCCTTGATCGTCCTGATCGTAAAAAGGGCGTCGAAGCTTACATGAACGAATACTCAAGGTTTTTCCCGCCGGGATTTTTCGACGATGCGGAGCAGCAGCTTCTTCTTTCTTTAAGCTGGATTTCCCGTATGCTCGCCCTGGACGGGCACAACGATACCGCAATTGTCGTCTCCCCGATGGTCTACGGAAACTACGGCAAGGATTCCTGTTCCGGGACTTTCTTTAGCCGCAACGTGGTAACCGGTGAGAAAAAACCCCAGGGGAAGTTCTTCCGGGGAAATTTTAACGAAACAGGCGCGGAGAGCCGGGACATTGAAAAAATAGGTGACAGTCACCTCAAAGAACTTCAGAAGATTGCGTGGACACTGGAAGACAGGTTTAAGGAAATCCGCCAGATCCTCTTTACGATAGAGAACGGGAGGCTCTGGCTGATTGAGCAGGGCCAGGTTGACTGGAAATCCGCCCGCGCCGATATCAGTCTCCTCCTTGACCTCGCCAGGCGCAGGATCGTGAACAACGCGTATGTGGTTAACGCAATGGACCCGTTAAGGCTTGCCGAGCTCATCCACCCGGTGGTAGAAAGCGCCAGCGTCAGGAACATGAAATCCTGGACCGGCGGCATTGCCGGGGCGCCGGGAGCCGCCATCGGGAGGGTTTATTTCAGTACCGCCGGCCTTCTTGAAGCCCGCAAGCTCGCCCGGAAAAAGGGCGAGGACACGAGGACGATCCTCGTGGCGGTTTCTTCCTTCGCCGAGGACGTGAGGGCAATTGAAGTAAGCGCCGGTGTGCTTACTGCCGAGGGGGGCTATTCCGCCCACGCGTCGGTAGTGGCGCGGCAGTACGGCAAGGTGTCCCTCGTCGCGCCGGACTTGAGGATAAAGGGCAAAAAGGCGAGCTTGGGAAACTTAAGCTTCTCGGAAGGGGATTACCTCACCCTTGACGTGCCGTTTTACGCGCCGTCTTACGTGCCGTCTTACGGCAAGTCAACCGTGTACTTCGGAAGCGCGAGCCTCATAGAGCCGGACCCAAAGGCTTCGGGCCTCCTGGACTTTATCGCCCTCAGCAAAGGTTTTCTGAAGGGGTTCCACGTTAGGTGCAATGCCGACAGTGCGAAGGACGCGGCTCTGGGCCAGAGTTTTGGCGCGGACGGCGTGGGCCTCTGTCGGACGGAGCACATGTTTTTTGCCGCCGGGCGCATCAACGTGTTCCGGGAAATGCTTCTTTCGACTCACGCGAAGGAACGGGAGAGGGCCCTTGCGAAGCTCGCTATCATGCAGAGGGAGGATTTCTGCGGCATCTTCAGGGTGATGGACGGCAAGGAGGTCACGATACGGCTTTTGGATTCGCCGCTCCATGAGTTTATGCCGCATAACGAGGAGGAGCTTGCGGTGTTCGTAGCCCATTTACGAAAAGCCAGGAAAGCCGGAAAAGTGTCGCGGGGCGCACCGTCAAAAGCGGAGGTACTTGCGCGGATCGACGCGCTTCATGAGTTCAACCCCATGCTGGGCCACAGGGGCTGCCGTCTCGCTGTTTCCCACCCGGAAATCTACGCCATGCAGATAAGGGCGGTTTTCGAGGCTGCCTGGAAAGTACGGAAAGAGGGAGTTGATGTACGCCCCGAAATAATGGTTCCCATAGTGATGAACGCCCCGGAACTAAAGCTCATCGCCTACGGCAAAAAGATTGAGGGGGGCGGCTACAGTGGGATTGTGAACATGGAGGAAGAACTCAGGGCGTCATTGAAGGCAAAGAAGGTGGACTACAAGATCGGCGCGATGATAGAGCTTCCGGCGGCGGCCTTGGGCGCCGCTGAAATTGCGAGGTATGCAGGCTTCTTCAGTTTTGGCACCAACGATTTGACCCAGACCACCCTGGGCATTTCCCGGGATGATTCCACGTCCTTCATGGGTGACTACACCCTGTTTGACCTCATCCGGGGGAACCCTTTCAGCGAGCTTGACCCAAGGGTCAGGGAGCTCATCGCTATTGCCGCTGCGCGGGGCCGCCTCACCAGGCCGGATTTGAAACTGGGCCTCTGCGGGGAACACGGCGCGAATCCCGCCAACGTACGCTTCTGCATGGAGACGGGCCTTGATTATGTCTCCTGCTCCCCCTATTCGGTGGCTATCGCCATTCTGGCGGCGGCCCAGGCGGAACTGGCCTTGTTGAGGTAATGTGGTATAGGAACCATAAAGGAGAATATTGTGAAAAGAATCGCTTTTTTGTTTTTATTGCCGATGCTTGCCCAGATCCTTGCGGCGCAAGATGAATCGGATAGCGCCTGGTATAATTCGTTTTCCAGGGAGCTGACATTGCAGGTCTCAACCGCGCCTGAAATCAAGCTTGGGTTCACGCAACGTTATAGTTTTCCGTTTTTACAGGGAGCAAGTCCCCTGACCCAGGGTAATAACATCGGTGCTGCCCTGAGCGCCGAGATTACCCCCGTTTCACTCAACGCCATTGCCGAAGCCGTGTTGACGCCGGTTGCGTTTTTCCAATTGGCTGCCGGCGGCAGAATCGGCACAGGCTGGAATGTTAATCTCTTCGGCGGCGATATTTACGGGATTGGGCTTAACCGTCCCGATATTGTCGGTAATTCGGTGAATGACGGCGGCGCCTTTGACGGCCTTCTCTGGAAAGTGCAGGCAGGGGGAACGGTTCAGTTTGATATTGCCGCCCTGTATCCTGGGGACTGGAATCATGTGGTTGCCCGAAGCTATCATGAGATCAACTACAAGGGCTACACGAGGGCGAAAGAGGACGAATCCTGGTTCTACGAAGGCGATAGCGGCGAAAACATCAATGGTTTTAACTATTACGGCAATCTACTCATCGGCTACCAAATGCCCATGCGCTTCAATATGGTGGCGTTTCTGGCGGAAACGGACCTTTATCTGTACGATACTCCTGGCAGGGATATGTGGGGAGACGATATAGTACGCTGGACTCTTTCCGGTGTTTTTGGTTTTAACATCAACACACGGATCGACCTCACCCTGATCGCGCAATTCAGGACCCGGAGGAACTATCTTGAGCCAGATTGGGAGGATCTGTATTACCGGTACCGGACTATCGATAGCTCATCCCCGTCGCGGCTGGAGTTTTACCGTATTGCCGCCGTTTTGACGTACAGGCTATGAGAAGTCGCTCCTGAAGGCCATTTGCTCCCTGATAATGTCGATGAACAGTTTTGCGACTTTTTTCGCGTCATTCTGGGGCAGCCTCGCGTCCCTGTTAAGCGAGTTCTCAAAGAATTTGATCATGTTTTCGTAGAGATCGTCTGTTTTATAGAAAACGAAGGCTATATTTTCCCCTGACGGCCTCAAGACGGTGAAAGAGGACAAAGATTCTATGGGTTCTTTTGCCATGTATACTTTACTCTGGGTCTTTGTAGTATGCACGTCCAGTTCCTTGAACCTCAGCGGGATCTGTTCGCTCTTGTCCCGGAGGTAAGGCTCTATCGCCTTGCTTGGATATGAAGGGGGTTCGACGAGGGCATGCAGTTTTTTACCCGATGACTGGAAGGTAAGCCCTTCCCCTTCAAGGTAGATGGACTTTACGCCCGAATAGGAAACCACCTCGTATCTGCAATAGCCTGTATTGACGTTAATAAACGAAGCAACAATATACGCCTGATCCTTCGGCAGTTTGTCCTGACTAAAAGCGTCGAACAGATCCATAGCTCTTAAAGGCATATCTTACCCCTTTCAATGTTGAATACCGTTATTATAGCAGAGTTTCAGGAATCTACAATAGTTTTTTTCTTCGCTTTTCAGCTTCCCTCTCATAATATGCAATTCTCTCTGTTTCGCCGTTTTTACGGGCGATTAGTGCCATCCAGTCGTAGGGCCTGGGGTCGGTGGGGGCGAGGGCGGAAGCTTCCCTGAGGCAGTCGTAGGCTTTTTCAGTTTTTTTCTGCCTGAAGGCAAGGATTCCCAGGGCAAGGTAAATATCAGGCGAGCCGGCGGAGTGGTCGTCGCCGCTTAATGCGTCCCTTGCCTTGTCCAGTATGACCAGGGCGTACTTCCCGGCGCCTGCCCGCTCAAGGCAGCCTGTGTACTCGATGATGAGCCCTATGTCATAAGGTTTCTCTTTTAGCAGGGCTTTGAGGAACACCGCCGCCTCACGGTAACGGCCTGTTTTGCGGTAGGCGTACGCCAGGACCCTGCGGAGGCTGAAGTTGGACGGCTCGCCGAGGAGCAGTTTTTCCAGTTCCGGGGCCGCTTCGGCGTATTCGAGGGTCTTGATGAGGAACATCGCCCTGTCCCTGCGTATGCTGGAATTGTCGGGCCATTTTTCAAGGTAGGCTTCGTAGGCGGCGCGAAGGGCGGCTGTGGCTTCCGTCGTATCTTCTCCCGGATCATCCGGGGTGGCGAGTGCTTCCAGGGCGGCGATCCTTCCGAGCCAGGCTTCCTCGTGGCTGTTCTTTAGGACGATGGTCTTTTCAAACCAGCTCGCCGCTTCCTCAAGGAGGCCTATTTTGAGGTACGCCTCGGCAAGGGCGTACATGAGTTCAGGCTCAGGTTCAAGGGAGCGTATTGCGTCTTGCAGAAGCGTGATATTGGCCTTCGTGTCGTCCGAGGTACGCGCCTGGCAGAGTACGCTGAAGCGCCGGATAATCACCTCGTCGCCGCCCAGGGATTTCGCTTCCTTGAGCGCCTTTTTCAGGGATCTATAGTCCTTCGCCTCCCAGGACACGAGGATATCGGCATACCAGTATTCCAGCTTGTACGGCTCTGCTTTCAGGGCGAGAAGCAAGTGGTTGTGGGCCGCCCTGTAATCGCCCATGTTTCTGAGGGCTTCCGCATAGAAGGCGCGGATAAGGGGCCTGTCGTCGCGGAACTTGAGCCACGCGCCGCAGGAATCGGCGGCGCGCCGCCATTCCCCGGCTTCAAGAAAGGCCATGATCACGCAGATATCCACGAGCTCTTTGTTCATGGGCGTATCCGGCACCCACGCGCCGCTTGAACGAATCCTGTCGATTTCCTCTTTGGCTTCGCTGTTTTTCCCCAGCGCCATCAGTACGCCGACCCGCGACCAGCGTATCCCGCGGTCGTCCCCCGCCAGATGCAGCGCCTGCGTGTAATGCACAAGCGCCTCGGCAAAGTTCCCGGTCTCCCGGGCGGCCCTGCCGAGTTCCAGCCTGATAAACGGGTTGTCCGCCATTCCGGCCTCAGGCATATTTTCAACGACGAAACGCAGCATCTGAAGGCCAAGTTCGTAGTCCCCGGTGCGGCAGAGCCGGACACCCCGGACCAGGAGTGAGTTGAGGTACGCCCTGTAAATCCGCTTGTTATCCGGGGCGGCTTCCACCGCCTCCTGTAAGGTTTGGACGGCGTCCTGCGAATGTTTGGATTTTAAGTACGCAACGCCCAGCAGGGCTTTTGTGTCGGGGGCGCTTTTGTTCTCAACGGCCTTCCTTAAAAAGGGGACGGCCCTGTACGGCATGCCGGCGGCAAGGTAGCTGCGCCCCGCGAAGAGATAGCCTTCTGCGGAACGGGGATTCTGGGCGATGTAGTCATTGAAAGCCGCTATCGCCCTGGAGTAGTCCCCGAGGGCGTGAAAGGATCGCCCCAAAAGAAGCCACGCTTCAGGCGGGGCATCGGTCTCCGAGATTAGCTCCTGCAGCAACCCCGCCGCTTTGAGGTAGTTTCTCTTCTTCCCCTCCTCGACGGCGAGGGCGAGTTTCCCCTTAATTTGCCTGGGCAAGGGTAAGCGCGCAGGTATTGATGATTTCCTCGACAGTCGCGCCCCTTGAAAGGTCGCTTAGGGGTTTGGCGAAACCCTGGAGGAACGGGCCGAAGCCGTTGGCCCCGGCGACGCGCTGGACCAGTTTTATGCCGATATTTCCCGCCGCTAAATTCGGGAACACCATGCAGTTCACCTTGCCCCTGATGGGGCTACCCGGCGCTTTCTTGTCGGTCACCGAGGGGATGAGCGCGGTATCGGCCTGGACTTCACCGTCGATGATGAGCGATGGCTCCCTCGCCTTTACCAGCGCCAGCGCCTCCCGCACCTTCACGATGCTGGGGTGGTCGCCACCGGAACCCTTCGTGGAGAAAGAGAGCAGGGCGACAACCGGTTCAGCGTCAAGGAAGTCGCGGCAGGAATGGGCGGCGGAAATGGCGATATCCGCGAGCTGCTCCGCCGTCGGGTCCGGGACCACCGCGCAATCCGCGAAGATAAAACACCCGTCAACGCCCCAGGACTTGTCGTCGGTTATGACGATGAAGTGCGAGGAAACGGTCTTCATGCCCGGCTTCGTCCCGATGATGTAGAGCCCTGCCCGCAGCACGTCCGCAGTGGCGTTGTCCGCACCGGCAACCATCCCGTCGATGTCGCCCAAATGCACCATCATCGCGCCCCAGCGCAGGGGGTCTGTGATTTCCCGTTTTGCCTGTTCCGGCGTCATTCCCTTGTGCTTCCGCAGTTCGTAAAACTCATTGGCGTACTTATCGACGAGCGGGGAGAGGAGCGGGTCGAGGATCGCTACCCCGCCAAGGTCCACGCCCTCTTTGGCGGCAACAGTCTTCACCTCCGCCTCTTTCCCCAGCAGGGTCACCGACGCCGCAAACCCTTCTTTCATGACACCCGCCGCCGCCTTTACCGTCCGCATCTCCGTTCCCTCGGGCAGAACCAGGTTTTTATTATTTGCTTTGGCTTTGGCCTTCATGTTTTTGACTATATCCATTTTTTTCTCCGTCTGATGGAATTATATCATTAATAGGGGAGTAAGGGAATAAGGGAGTAAGGGAGTAAGGGAGTAGGGGAGAAACCTCTTGTTTCCCTATTGCATTACTCCCTTTTTCATTTAAACTAAAAAGGTGACTGTCACCATAAAAGTGGCTTCTCTTTTCATTTTTCTCTTGTTCGCGTCGTGCGGCTTGGGCGTAAGCGACGATGGGGAAGTCGCCGGCGCGGACGAAATAACCGTTCCGGGAGACGGTCTGGAGGAGAAACTAACCTGGTTGCGGGCGAACGCGCAAAGCGGCGGCAGCTATGTCATCGAGATAAGCCGCGATGAGGGCGTCTATCAGACCCTTCTTTACTTCCTCAATAGAATTAATATCACCGTGACGATAAGGGGTGTCAACGTGAACCGCACCATCGAACTTTTATACAGTGGCAATTTGTTTTATGTGTTTTCGGGCGTTACCCTGATTCTGGAAGAGAACATTACCCTCAAGGGTTACGGCGAAAATATGTATCCGCTGATTTATATCGCGCCGGGTGGGTTGCTCAAAATGAACATGGGATCGACGATTACCGGCAATATTTCCAGGGTCACCGGCGCCGTGTATGTTGACGGGGGAAACTTCATCATGAACGGCGGCGCCATTAGGGGCAATAACGGCGGCAGTATTTGTGGTAGCGCCGTGACTGTTACCGGCGGGTCTTTTACCATGAACGGTGGAACCGTCTCCGGCAATAGCGGCGCGGTTTCAGGTGGCGGCACTGTGATTATGTTAGGCGGAATTTTTGTCATGAACGGGGGGACCATTCAGGGCAACACCGCAAGAGGCGGTGGCGCCGTGATGGTTAACAGGGGAATCTTTGCCATGAACGGCGGGACCATTCAGGACAATACCGCTGCGGGCAACGGTGGCGCCGTGGTTATCGGCGTTGACGGCGTCTTCACCATGAACGGCGGAACCATCTCCGGTAATTCCGCCGGGATGTACGGCGGCGGGGTATCTGTGGGCATTAACGGCGTCTTCACCATGAACGGTGGAACCATTGCGAATAACACCGCCGCCGCCTACGGCTGGGGTGTGTTTGTGAGCGGAACCTTCAACAAGAACGGCGGAACAATCTACGGTTTTTCAGGCGATGCGGCTGACGCCGGCGCGGCGATGTCAAGCGAATTGGGTCTTGCCGTCTACGCTTACAGCAATAGCGGGGTTAGAAAACGCAGGGAAAACACCGCCGGCCCGGAGGTGGATCTGTCATACTCAGGCAGAAACGGTGGATGGAGCGGGGAGTGGGATTTTTGAAATAGGGACCGGGGAATAGGGAATGGGGAATGGGGAATGGGGAATGGGGAATGGGGAATGGGGAATGGGG
>JGI24698J34947_10002055_pt1 | contig 10753 bp, 8 predicted proteins | sample TergutMp193P3_FD_34947 | JGI IMG/M metagenome (IMG submission 34947) | reverse complement strand
CCCGGCGGGACCACCGAAGTGGCGATGTCCCACATCCTAAAGATGTTCTTCAGTTTCAGCGTGGGCGGCGGACGGCGGCAGTTGGGCTACGGCTCGGCGCTGGCTATCATAATGGGGGTGATTCTGGCGGTAATGACCGTAATTTACCTGAATGTGTCCAAACGGATGAAGAGCGTTTATTAGGAGGAAGGCATGAAAACCAATGCTATAACCAAATTCTGGTTTACGATAATCTACATTTTTCTCGCCATAATGGTTTTTGTCTCCCTCTTTCCGGTAATATACATCTTTCTGTCTTCATTCAAAACAAACATGGAGATAATGCTTGGGGGGACCAAAATGCTGCCTGCCGAATGGCAGTTTACCAATTATAGCCGCGCGTGGCGGCTGGCGAACTTCTCCCAGTATACATGGAACAGCGTCTACATGTGCGCCTTTATCGTGGGGGGCGCAATTATCGCCGCGACCATACAGGGCTATGTGTTCTCCCGCGGCACGAGCAGGTTTACGAAGTTCGTCTACACGATGGTAATGGCGTCGCTTTTCATCTCCGTGGGGAGTTTGAGCCTCTTCCCCCAGTTGCAGGTTACGCAGTTCCTCGGCATTGACCGCAGCCTGTGGGGGGTGATCATCATCTACGTGTTCGGCCTTAACGTCACGCAGGTCTTCCTTTCCACGAGTTATTACAACCAGATACCCAAGGAGATCGACGAGGCGGCACGCATTGACGGGTGCAGTTTCTTCCATATATATCGATCGATTCTCCTGCCCCTGACAAAGCCCCTCATCGCAACAATCGGCCTCATTACCTTCCGCGCTTCCTGGAGCGAGTTCCTGATGCCGTATATCTTCACCCTGGGCGCACCGGACAAATGGCCCCTGGTAGTGGGGGTTGTGAACCTGAGGTCCATGGGCGGCGAGTCAGCCGTGGCGTGGGACCTGATGCTGGCGGGCATCAGCATTTCGATCATCCCGATGATGGTCGTCTACCTCAGCCTGAACCGCTTCTTCATCACGGGGCTTACAGAGGGATCCATCAAAGGATGATACATAAGAAATTTTACCACGAACCTTACAAACGCCACGAACTCTCACTTTCTTTTTTGTTCGTGTTTGTTCGTGGTTGTTCGTGGTTAATTCTTTTGGGGGATGAATTTTGAAGTTAAAGGATAAAGTTGTTCTTATCACCGATGGGGCGTCGCCGACAGGGCTCGCCATTGCCGAGAGGTTTAAGGCGGAAGGCGCGCTCCTGTGCCTGAACGTGTCGCGGGATATTTTGGTAAGCGCCGCCTCGCTTGCCGAGGGAATTGACAAGGCGCTTGCCGTGAGGCGGGCGGCGGCGATTGCCACTCTGCTTGCCGAAGGGACCGGCGTCCTCGTCCACGCGAACCCTGTTGTTAAAAACGAGGTTGACTCAGGCATCGCCGATGTCCTCGAGAAATACGGACGGCTGGACGTGGTGGTTCACAACAACAACGAGGTGATCCGCGCGGCGCTGGAGGATTGCAGCGACGAGGCCTTCGACATGGCCCTGGAAATCAACGCCAAAAGCGCCTTTCTGTTTGCCCAGGCCGCGGCGGGCCCGATGAAACAGGCCGCGAAGGGCGCTTTCGTGTTTATCAGCTCCATCCACGATGAAAAGCCCTCAGGGGCGGCTTTTGCCTACAGCATCGCCAAAGGCGCCCTCAAAATGCTGGTAAAGGAGATGGTCCTGGACCTGGGGCCGCATAATATCAGGGCGAATATCGTGAACATGGGGCCGATGGAAGGGCACGAGGACCTTTTCGCTGGCAGCCTTTCCCCCCTCTACGAGCACACTAAAGAACGTATCCCCAATATGCGCTTCTGTACCCTTGACGAGGTGGCGAATGCGGCGCTCTTCTTCGCGTCGGATGACTGCCCTTCCGTCAACGGTTCCAGCCTTATACTGGACGGCGGTTTCCTCCTCTCCTACTTCAGCGGCAGGAAGAGGATGAATCCCGATGCCCAGGCGGGGACGTGAGATGGGTATCGAGGGGAAAGCGGCTGTGGTAACAGGCTCCGCCACGGGGATTGGCCAGGGGATCGCGCTCGCCCTGGCGGAGGCGGGGGCGAAAGTCGCGGTAACCTACAACCACAACCCTGCGGACAAGACCATGCGGCTCATCAAAGATGCCGGGGGCGGGGCAATCGCCGTCAAGGTGGACGTCCGCAGTCGCGAAAGTATCCGCGACTTGATGAAAAAAGTATATGAGGCCTTTGGGAGAATTGACATCCTCGTGAACAACGCCGCGTTCCAGCCGAACAAACTCCTTGAGGAATACACCATGGAAGAGTACGATTGGGTCATGGATGTCAACCTGAAGGGCTACTGGCGCTGTATTCAGGAAGCCTTGCCCTACCTGAAAAACGCCGAACATGGCCGCGTTATCAACGTTGCCTCGATCCACGCGAAAAGGCCCACGGGCTTCGACCCGGTTTACGCGGCTTCAAAGGGCGGCATAAAAATGCTCACCCGCGAGGCGGCCCTGGCGCTTGGAAAATACGGCATAACCGCCAATACCCTGAGCCCCGGGGCGGTCCACATCACGTTGCCGCCCAATAAGCGCCCGGTCACAAACAGCGTCAACCGGCAGGGACTCGAATTCAAGAATTTTCCGCCCGGCGGTTTCCTCTCCGGCAGGATAGGCTCCCCTGCCGACATGGGTAATTATGTCGTCTTTCTGGCGGATGAGAAAAGCCAGTTTATCACGGGTTCCACGATCCGTGCGGACGGCGGCGCGATGATGATCTAAAATAACGCCACGAATACTTGACAAACTCCAAAATATCTATATATTTACAAGCAATATGACAGCTAATTTAAAAAAAGATGAACGTCAAAAGGTCGGCGGCGATAACACAGGCGACAGCAGAAGGTCCCTTTTCACGCAGCTTTTATTCGCGGCGCTGGCTTTTTTGGCAATGGTGCTTTTAAGCTACTTTCTTGTTCGCGGGATAATACAGAGAAACCTGGTACGAAACGCGGAAACCGTTATTCAGCTTGTGCAGACCCAGGTTGAAAACAACCTGAACGAGCCCAAGATGAACCTGGCGGGCTTTGCGCAAACCGTGAAAACCCTGGTAGCGCACGGTGAGAGCGAAAGTACTATACGGGATTATTTTATTGATGTATCCAGGTATCTGGCCTCAAGCGGGTATACTATTTCAAGTTTTGACGGCCTTTTCGGTTATTTTGAAATCTTCCCTGAAGGCCATGCGTTAGTAAACGATTCCACCTGGGATTTCCCGCAAGACTTTAACCCTGTCGAACGCCCGTGGTACAGGAACGCAATTGAGGCGAACGGCGAGATTGCGGAAACGATAGTGTACGATGACATAGTCTCCCATAATAACATCCTGATATACTCAATGGGCATTTTTGACGATACGGGTAGCCGGCTTGGCGTTGTAAGCATGCGGTTGAAAATTGACGTTATCGGGGAAGGCGTCGTTAAAACAGCCATTGATCGCGGCGGCTGGGGTATGCTGATAAGCCGTGAATTGATTGTGCTTGCCCATATCAACGAACCTTTCCTCAACATAGACGCAAGGGACCAAAGGTTTCCCCCTCATATTTACGCGCCACAAATGACGAGGGGGGAAAATGTTACCGCCGGATCGATGAGGGATTATCTGGGCAACAAGTCGATAACGTTTTTCCGCAGGCTTTCAAACGGCTGGTACCTGGGGCTGGTAACGCCGGAAGGCCCGTTCTATCAGAGCCTTACCACATTGGCTTTTATACTGGGGACATTGGGCGCGGTATTTGCCGCAGTGCTGATGGTTATCCTGATTAGAATCGACAGGGCAAAAAGCAAATCCGATATGGAGAGCAGGCACAAGAGCGCGTTCCTCGCGAACATGAGCCACGAGATACGCACCCCGATGAACGCGATCATCGGCATGACGACAATCGGAAAGTCCGCCCCCGATCTCAACCGGAAGGATTATTGTTTTACGAAAATTGAAGACGCCTCCAACCACCTGTTAGGCGTAATAAACGATATTTTGGACATGTCCAAAATCGAGGCGAACAAGTTTGAGCTTTCCCCTGCGGAGTTTAATTTCGAGAAGATGCTTCAGCGTGTGGTGAATGTCGTAAACTTCCGCGTGGACGAAAAGCACCAGAAATTTACGGTACACATCGATAAAAACATCCCGCGGTTCCTGATTGGGGACGATCAGCGGGTGGCGCAGGTAATTACGAATTTACTGGGGAACGCGATTAAGTTTACGCCCGAGAAAGGCGTCATAAGCCTTAATACGCAATTTGTCGGGGAGGAAAACGGCATTTGCCAGATACAGATTTCGGTAAGCGACTCCGGGATTGGCATGAGCGAGGACCAGCAGAAGCGCATATTCATGTCTTTTGAACAGGCGGAATCCAGCACGACGCGCAAATACGGCGGAACAGGCCTGGGGCTCGCAATTTCCAGGAGCATTGTCGAGATGATGGGCGGCGCGATATGGGTGGAATCCGAAGTCAATAGAGGCTCCACCTTTACGTTTACCATCAGCGTGAAACGCGGTACACAGGTGAACGAGGGTCTTCTGGGGTCGGACGTCAATTTTGGCAACCTCCGTATCATGGCGGTGGACGATGACAAGGATATCCTGGATTATTTCGTCGAGATAGCGGAGAATTTCGGCATAACCAACTGCGCCGCCGCCCTGAGCGGGGAAGAGGCGCTTGGGCTTGTCGTGCGTAACGGCGAATACCATATTTACTTTGTTGACTGGAGAATGCCCGTCATGGACGGCATACAACTGGCGGCGGAAATAAAGAAGCGGACGTCGGGGAAATCCGTGGTGATAATGATCTCGGCGGCGGAGTGGACTTCGATAGAAGCGGACGCGATAAGGGCGGGCGTTGACAAATTCCTCTCCAAGCCCCTGTTCCCGTCGGACATCCTGAACGTGATACAGGAGTGTTTGAGTCTTGACCGCAAGCAGATGAAAGAAGCCCAGGATAACATTGACGGTATTTTCGCCGGCCGGCATATTCTCCTGGTTGAGGACGTTGACATCAACCGTGAGATAGTGCAGGCCCTGCTGGAACCGACGCAGATTGAGATAGACTGCGCCGAAAACGGCCTTGAAGCGGTGGAGATGTTCAAAAAAACCCCCGGCAAGTACGATATGATACTGATGGACGTGCAGATGCCGGAAATGGACGGCTATGAGGCGACGCGGCAAATACGGGACATGAAAATTCCCGAGGCAAAGACCGTCAGGATTGTCGCCATGACCGCCAACGTATTCCGCGACGATATTGACAGATGCCTTGAGGTGGGCATGGACAGCCACATAGGGAAACCTGTGGATTTCAATGAACTCATAGAAAAACTCCGTGTTTCCATGCCGCCCCACAGCGGGAAAAGCAGTAGCATAACGACGCTGTTTCTGTAGAGGGGCGCCTTCAGCGTTTTGACAGGAGGCTACGGCTGATGGCGGTGCCGGCGATCTGTACCAGCTCGACGAGAATCAATATGACGATAACCGCCCCGATGGTGACATCGGTCCTGAAACGGTAGTAGCCGTAACGAATCGCCAGGTCGCCGAGGCCTCGGCCCCCTATCGCCCCTGCCATGGCAGAATAGCCGATGAGGTTGATGATGGTCAGGGCGAGGCCGGAAACCAGCGCGGGCATGGCTTCGGGCACCAGCACTTTCCTGATGATCTGAAAATTGGTGGAGCCCATCGCTTTGGCGGCGGTGAGCACGCCCTGGTCAACCTCGGCGAGCGCGGCTTCCACGACCCGCGCCACAAAAGGCGCCGCCGCAATCGAAAGGGGAATTATGACCGCCGTGGGGCCTATGCTCGTTCGAATGATGAGCCTTGTCAGGGGAATGAGCAGGATCATCAGGATGATAAATGGAAGGGATCGGAAAATATTCACCAGGCGCGAGAGCACGTTGTAGATGATCCTCCGGGGCACAAGCCCGGCGGGTGAGCTTACGTAAAGATAGGTTCCCAGGGGAAACCCGAGGACGCAGGCGAAGAAGGTGGACACGAAGGTCATGTAGACCGTCTCGGCGGTCGCCTCTGGCAGCATCGAGAGCACCTCCAGCAGTTTATCGCTAAGCATGGATCAGCTCCCTTGCGGCGGCTGTTTTCGGCGAGTCAAAGACTGAATCGACGGTTCCTGTTTCCGCCACAAGCCCCGCTTCCAGTACCGCGACCTCAATGCATATCTCGCGTATGACCGCCATCTGGTGGGTGACAAGCACCACCGTGATGTTAAGCCGCCGGTGCAGATCCTGAATCAGCGTTAAAATGGAGCGGGTGGTCTGCGGGTCAAGGGAACTGGTCGCCTCGTCGCAAAACAGCACCTGCGGATTGGCGGCAAGCGCCCGCGCGATGGCGACCCGCTGCTTCTGGCCGCCAGAGAGTTCCCTCAAACGGGCCTTGCGCTTGTCCGCGATATCAACCATTTCCAGAAGCTCATCCACACGGCTTGCGATCTGCTTTTTGCCCACACCTGCGATTTCCAGGGGATACGCAATATTGGAAGCGGCGTTACGCGATCCGAGCAGGTTGAAATTCTGGAAGATCATCCCCATCTTTCTGCGCTGTTCCAGCAAAGAGCGCCCCCGAAGCGTGTCCACACGTTCGTCCCGGTAGTACACCTCTCCCTTGTCCGGGGGCTCGAGGAGACTCATTATTCGCAACAGCGTAGATTTCCCCGCACCGCTTTTCCCGATGATCCCGTAGATTGAGCCTTCGGGGATTTTCAGCTCCACGTTTTGTAGAACCGTTACGCCGGGGTAGGTTTTCGAGATTCCTCTGAGAGCGATCAAAACAAACCCCCCGGCATAATTATATCAGGCTTCGGTTCCCTAGAAAACAGCCACAACGCCGCCGTCATAACTCCTTAGAATATAGTCCTTTACCTTCTGGCTGAGAAGGGCGTTTTTCAGGGCGAGGATTTTCGGATCATTCTCCTTGCCCTTCTGGACTACAACGATGTTTACGTACGGCGACTGTGCGCCTTCAATTATAAGCGAATCCCTCACGGGGTTAAAGCCCGCTTCGAGTGCGTAGTTGCCGTTGATCGTGGCGGCATCCACGTCCTGCAGGGAGCGGGGGAGCTGGGCGGCCTCAAGTTCCTGGAAGCGGAAATTCCTGGGGTTGCCGACTATGTCGCGGACAGTCGCGGAAAGGCCTGCCCCGTCCCTGAGGGTGATAAGGTTGTTTGCCTGTAACAGCAATAACGCCCTGCCCCCGTTGGACGGGTCGTTGGGTATGGCGATGGACGCGCCATTGGGCAAGGCGGCAATGCTGGCGTACTTTGTCGAGTACAGGCCAAACGGCTCAACGTGCACCCCGAAGGCGGAGGTGAGCCGCGCCGCCCATTCGGCATTGGATTCCAGGTAGGGAATATGCTGGAAGAAGTTGGCGTCCAGGTCCCCGGTTAAGAGCGCCGCGTTGGGCTGTACATAGTCGGTGAATTCCACTACCCTCAGGGTTATTCCCTGGGCAGCGAGGTCGTCACGGACAAGGTTGAGCAGTTCCGCGTGGGGAACCGGCGTTGCGCCCACCGTGACAGTGGAACCGGACTGCTGTGTACTTGGTCTGGCAAAGGCCGCCTGGCTGAAGACCAAAGTCAGTGCGCCCGCAATCAGCAGGCTTAAAAGAATCTTTTTCATCGTAAAATCTCCTTACTTTGTTTTAAACCCATAATACATATTGGTTTACTATGATTAAGCAGGAAACTGGAGATTTTGTCAAGGGGGTTGTGCGAATTTTGTAAAATTTTACCACGAATAAGACGAGCCTTCATGAACAGACTAGAAGAAGATTTCTCGCAGAAGCGCTGAGATCGCAGAGAGCGCGGAGGAAAGAAAGGGATCAGAGACCAGGGAAGAAGAGGGGAACGGGGGCTCACCTTCCATGCGGGGCGGTATTTTGGTAATACCGAATACCTGAAAGCAGGAAGACATGGGGAATGAGCGCCCTGACTATCTACAAGTCGAAAAAACTTAAGCCGACAATCGAGACAAGGCTTTATAGCCCTGACTTGTAACAAGAAATTTACCCTTGCTAAAAAGTAAAGGCTTTTTTTTGCTCGAAACTTGAAAACCGTACTAAATACTTGACATTCATCTGTAATAACGATAATATATTTGCCGGCTCATAGGCAGATTTATTATTGTGTATCGCAATATAAGAAAACAAGGGCAGGTTGGCTTTTTAACTGCTTTTTTATTATGCTTTTTGAGACAACGTGTTATACGCATTACGCATTACGCATCGCAAAAGAGTGCCTATGAGCCTTTTTTATGACTAAACTTGAAAGATTAAAAGATATAAAAAATTTAACTGAGTTCGCATTTTTATTAGGTTTCCAACCAAAAATGTTGTCATATATTTTATATAAAATGCCAGATACTGAGGAATATTATAAGTCATTTGCTATACAAAAGAAGAATGGGGGAACGCGAGTAATAAATGCACCAAATGAAAAATTAAAATTAGTCCAAAAACGATTGGCAAATCTTCTTTATGATTGTTATGATGAAATACTTAAAAATAGAAATGGTAAGACAGGAGTATCACATGGATTTAAAAGGAATTGCTCAACATTTACAGGTAGCTTGAGGCATTGCAAAAAAAGGTATGTATTTAATATTGATTTAAAGGATTTCTTTCCGTCAATTAATTTTGGTCGTGTTCGTGGATATTTTATTAACGATAAATATTTTAATTTGAATGAAAAAATTGCAACAATCATTGCTAAAATTGCATGTTTCAATAATGAATTACCACAGGGAAGCCCTGTTTCTCCAATAATATCCAATTTTATTGGTAATATACTCGATGTCAGAATACTTAAATTGGTAAAAGAAGAAAAGTGTTTCTATACGCGTTATGCAGATGATTTGTCTTTTTCAACAACTAATAAGCAGTTTCCAAATTCAATTGCTTATAAAAAAGACGATGATTGGATTATAGGAGAAAAACTAAAAAAAATCATTGAGGACACGGGGTTTATTGTTAATGAGTCAAAAATATCAATGCAATATAGAAATTCGCGTCAAACCTGTGTAGGTTTAGTTGTAAACAAAAAAGTTAATGTAAAAAAGGAATATTACAAAAATGTACGCGCAATGTGTGATAATCTTTTTAGGAATAATACATTTTATATCAATAGGAATGATGAAAATAACTCCATTCTTCAACTAGAGGGTATGTTGAATTATATCTATAGTATCAAGCGCAATTATGATAAACAAGTAACGAGCAAAAGGTATTATAACCCAAATGCGATCACAAGCTTGTACAGAAGATTTTTATTTTTTAAACATTTTATCGATATAGATAAACCGATAATATTTACAGAAGGGAAATCCGACATTATCTATTTAAGCTGTGCTTTAAAGAGATTAATGGCTTATTATCCAGGGTTAATTGAAAGAGATGAAGGGAAATTGCACTTTAAAATGAAATTATTTAAGCAATCAAAATTATTTCGCGATGTCTTTGCTATAGCTGAAGGAACATCAGGACTGAGGTATTTATTGGAGTATTATAAAACAAACGTTAAAAAGTATAAAACTCATGGTTTGCATATACCAATTATTTTTATTATTGACAATGACGGAGGTGCTGAAGAAATAAAGAAGCTTTTAAAAATTGATGGAAAAGAATTTAAAAATATGTATGAAAACTTTTTTATGCAAATATATGTACTCCTTGTCGGAAAAAGTGAAAATACGAGGATAGAAGATTTATTTGACAAGGAAACACTAAATACAAAAATTGATGGAAAAATATTTGAGCCCGATGATAAAAAGAAGGATAATGAGAAAAATTATGGAAAACACATTTTCTCTCGAAAAGTAATACTTCCAAATTATGAGAAAATAGATTTTGAGAATTTTAAGCCCGTTTTTGATAATATACTGGAAATAATATTGAAAAGCGGTTGAAGTTCGCACCACTCTGGCAAGGAATATCAAGGCATTTCGAGGCTAGAAAAACTAGTCTCAGGCCGATTTCGCAAAAAAATCGGGGCTTTCCATCGTTTATTTGAGCGATATGGAACGGGGTAATAAATGGCCGTATCTGGATACCCTGGTCAAGCTGGTCGAGGCGTGTAAAGTTGAGGTTTACGAGCTTCTAAAGCCGGAAAATACCTTGCCTCCTGCCACCACCGACATTCTGGTCAAGTTTACTGAGGATTCGATTGCCGTTTTGGAAAAAACTCTGGAAACAGCAGGAAAACAAGCATCGCGGTTATTGATTGCAATTAAGAGGTCATCATGTCCGAAAAGATTATGGGCTTCGGCTAGTCCGGCGTGGGTTTCAAAAACCCCCAAAAAATAGTATATTATAAGCAGGAGTTACCATTATGGGAAAAGCACAAGCCAACGGAGTTGGCACACAAATTGAACACCCCAGTTTTGAGACTGTTTGGGCGGCCTTACAGGATGTTGCCGAACGGCAAAGAGAAACCGACCGGCAGATGAAAGAAACCGACCGAATTATCAAGGAAGTAGGAAGGGAACAAAAGGAGACCGACCGGAAGATGAAGGAAGCCGCTAAAATAATAGGGAAACTTGGCAATCGTTTCGGTGGGATGATTGAGGACATGGTTATGCCGGGCCTTGTGGCAAAATTTCGCGAGCTGGGCTTCGTATTTACCGAGGCATATCCCCATGCCGAGATTAACGATGAAGAAAATAACATACTCACTGAAATAGACATAACCCTTAAAAACGGCGACAAG
>JGI24698J34947_10002054_pt1 | contig 10754 bp, 10 predicted proteins | sample TergutMp193P3_FD_34947 | JGI IMG/M metagenome (IMG submission 34947) | reverse complement strand
CCCTTAAAGGGAAAAGCATGGTTCACGGAATTCAGTCTACATTCAACCGATGTAGTTACAATTAATGCGTTGGATTTTGTTACCGGAATTAAGATTCAAGCCGGCGCCGCTTTCCTGATAATACAAAATAACAGCGGGGTTGGAATTGGACTCTGGGACGGACTTACCAGGCAAACAACAGAATCTGGCGGACAGGTTGTAAATCCTAATGATTCAATGATATTCCCAATATACATGAACAGGGTACAACAAACATTTACTCCGTTTGCCCAAAAGGATCAATTCAAGATTGGAACTTCAGCAACGCAGCATAATATACCGTCACCGACTGATTCATATACAGACGGAGCCGATATAAATGTAAGTAACGTCTATTTAGAAGGTAAAATTTACACAGTAAACGTTACCGGAGCCAATGCGAATACCCTGACTTTCTCCGCAGTTACTCAAACCGGAGATTGGGTCTGGTAAACTTTTTAGATCATCGGAGCGGGTAGAAATGCCTGCTCCGTGATTTCTTAAAAGGGTTTGAAACGTGAAATATAAACACACTCTCATTATTTTTTTCTTTCTTGTTTTGCCGCTTACAGCCTGTCCAACAGGAGATGACTCAAAAAAAAATAAACCGGCAAATGTCTATTTTATAAATCATACAACCTATCAAGTAGATATATATAAAAATTTTAATCCGCTGCATTTTGATCCAACCACATTGGTTTGTACTATTATTGCCGGAGGAGAAAAAATGCTAGAACAATATTCAAGTTTTGATCAGGTAATAGGAGATACTTTTTATCCGCATTATAAGATAAAATTAGCGGATACTTTAAATGGTATGCAAACAACAAATGTATATATAGACGCACAGAGGCTTTTAACCAATTTAACTTTTGTAATTGAAAGCGGGAAAAGTTATACCAAGTCAGTACCTCAGCCTAACAAGGGGGAATTAAATTTCTTTCATGGATATATAGAAGTATATAATCAAGGGACAAGCCAAATTCAAGTAATAAGAGGGGGAAGTCCGCTGTTAAGGCTGGATAATAGTTCGATTTATATTGACCCGGGGCATATAGGGTTTTTTGAAATTGAATTTTCATCTTACAGTACCACCATCACGATGGATCAGTTAAAAGCCTTTGGAAATAATTTTTATGATTTTCCGGCTTTTACCGCAGAAAGGGGAAAATTGTACAGATTTGTTTTTAAAAATGACAATACTGTTGTCTGGAACGATCCTGATATAAAAAATCTTGACCCATTAGGCGATTAGGAATGAAAAGATGAAAAAATATCTGTTATTGATCATTTTAATTTTAATTGCGGTAATGCCGGTATTTTCTCAAGCCGACTCCTTTTTTGGCTTTGGTATTGGTTTTGGAGGCGGAACTGATGTAGGTTTTGAAGTGACATTATTAGGTTTTCAATTTGGGGTTAAATTAGAAAGCCCTTTTAACTTTTTATTGGAAGCGAGTGGAGGTTTGACTATAAAGGAGTATGATCTTGGCCTTCATTATCATCTCGGCGGGTTGATTGAGTACAGAATTGAAGAAATATTATTACTTGGAGCAGGCGGAGGTATGGGAGGAGGTATATTATTTGACAGTGACTCTTCTTATTCTTACCCATACATACGAGGTTCAGCTTCGGTTTTGTTCTATGATTCCTTTAAACTGGGATTGCACTACGACTATGGTTTTGAATATGGTTCCATGTTTGGTTTTAGATTCTTTGGCGGTTTTTTTTAAAACAATAAGAAATCAGGATAGACGGTAAATAGGGGGTGGTATAAATGAAAAAATATCTGTTATTGGTCATTTTAATTTTAATTGCGGTAATGCCGGTTTTTTCTCAAGCCGAATCTTATTTCAGTTATTTTTGGGCTTTTGGAGGCGGAACTGATGTAGGTTTTCAATGGACAGTGTTAGGTTTGCAATTTGGGGTTAAATTAGAAAGCCCTTTTAATTTTTTATTGGAAGCTAGTGGAGGTTTTGCCTGGAAGGAGAATGACGGATCTACTGGCTCTGATGATTCTGATGCTTCTGATAAACCGTTTTTTGGTTTTCATTACCGTCTTGGAGGGTTGATAGAGTTCAGATTTGTAGAAATGTTAACACTCGGAGCAGGCGGAGGTTTGGGAGGAGGTATATTCTTTGGTCAATACTCTTATTTTTACCCATACATACGAGGTTCGATTTCGTCTTCGTTTATTAAAGGTTTCTTAAAACTGGGATTGTACTACGATTATGGTTTTGAATATGGTTCCATGTTTGGTTTTAGGATACATCTTTGCACTTCAGGAGAATAAAACAATAAGAAATCAGGACAAGCGGTAAACAGGGAGTTGTTAAATGAAAAGAAAAATTTTTGCGGTATTAATTACTTTCGCGCTGATTTTTGCGGCGTGTGAGGAAGTGACAACAACCCTTAAAATCAACAATCTGTCCGATTACCCCCTGCTTTCTGTTGAATTTTCAGCGGTTGATTTTGGCGCTATTAAGAGCGGTAAGGATGTAAGCAAAGAAGTAAGCGGAGGTACAAAATATATTTACTTTGTTCTGCAAACCAATACCAGCGGCATGATACGCTGCAGAACAGAACCGGTAACTTGCGAAGAAAATAAAAATAATGAAGTTATTATTATAAATAATACCATTATTACAATTACAACTGCAGAGGAGAGCGACACCCTTGGAAATATTTGTAAAAAATATGACGTTAAAGGTACGTTATATGATATTGGCGATACAGGGCCCGGAGGCGGCATTGTCTTTTTTGCCGAAGGTGGACAGTACAAGGAATGCAGCGGGGAATTGGGCAAATATCCGAGGACTGATGCGGTAACGGTGGCGAAGAATCACAAGGGAGGAGGTTTTACCAACTGGAGTCTTCCTGACAGAGGGGAGTTAAGCCTTATGTATCAAAATCTTCACAGTAAGAAATTGGGAGGGTTTTACAACGATTCCTACTGGTCATCATCGACATATTATATGAATTTCAAAGATGGCAGTGAAAACAACCGTGATTATAGCTATTATTCCTATCGGGTTCGTGCAGTGCGGTCTTTTAGTTTTTTAATAATGGAGGAACAGCCAGAATGAAAAAACTTTTTACGGTATTAATTACCTTTGCGCTGGTTTTTGCGGCGTGTGAAGATCTAAAAGACAATAGTCAAGAAAAAAGCTCACCAAGCCTGACCATAAGAAATGAGTCTTCTTTTGTTTTATCAAATGTTACATTCTCTGGAATTCCTTTTGCGTCATCCGGCAGCGATTTGCCGATCTCAGGACAGTCGGTAAAACAATTAAAGAAAGAGGATATAAATAAGACAGGGTATATTACATTTACCCGCCAAGATATTGGAATTATCTGCCGGACGGAGTCGATAACAATTGCCGATGAAGATTATACGTTTAATTTTCATGATAACCGCATGGTTGAGGAAATTGCAAATAACAACAATAAAAATACTTTATCTCAAATTTCTTTTTTGTCAAAAGTTACCGTTGAACGTGGAGGATTGACTGTCGCAAAAAATGATACAGAAAATCTGGGTGAGACTGTTGCAAATACTCTTAAACAAACAGAATTCACCTTAACAAACACTGGTGTTGGTAAATTGCTCCTTACAGGGACGGAACCTGTAAAAATAAGCGATACAGAAGGGGTTTTTTCAATAGTACAACCGACTAACTCTGAAATAGCCACTAATGGTTCATTAACATTCAAAATAAATTTTCTGCCTAAAAATATTCAAACATATATGGGAACAGTAACTGTAAGTTCAAATGATCGGGATGGTGTTTTTTCATTTACCGTCATTGCCAACGGTACTGCGCCTAAACCTATTGCTGGTATAGTGTATAATAATAACGATATTTTACAAACCGGTACAATAGATGCCGGTGAAATGATTTTCACTCTATCCAAAAATATTACCGTTACAATTATAAATACTGGGACATTGCCGCTTGAGATTGAAACCGGTAATATCACCATAACCGGTCCAGAGGCGTCTTCTTTTACAAAAATCTCAAATCCGGGCAGTACTATTTCTGCAAATGGCCAATCATCATTTATAATAGAATGTAATCCGGTAAAGCTTGTCGAAAATAATGCCACCCTGCTGATACCAACTAATGACACTTCGCATAATCCTGTTATAGTGTATTTGAAAGTTACGGTAATTCAGGGACATTCTGTTTTACAATTAAGTCAGGGTACTACGGTTATTGCCAACAGTTCTCTTACACCCTTTGATTTTGGGAGAGTGTCTTTGGACAGCAATAAACCATTTGTATTTACGATAAAGAATACCGGCAACATTGCGCTTGAATTAACCGGCAATCCGGTAATTATTTCGTCTAACGCACGTTTTGAAGTTCAAACCCAGCCGACGAATAAAACGATAAACCCCGGAGCTGAGGCATTGTTCCTCATGACGTATACGCCGACAACCGAAAAAGAAGATTATGCCGCTATAACTATTCTCAATGACAGCGATGATATGGTGTTTACTCTTAACGTAAAGGGAAACGGCTATATAAAAAGGCCGCAGATAACGGTAAAACAGGGAACCGCTACGATTAGTCCCAATGGAGTATATAGTTTTGGTACTATAGTCTACAGTGCGACTAAATCAGACATCTTTACCATACAGAATTCAGGGGAGGCGGTTTTAACTTTTACTTTAGTTAATGGAAATTGTATCAGTCTTGAAGACAACACCGAAGGACATTTTAGCGTTAGTCAACAACCATCGGTTATGACTCTTAACCCTGGAAATTCTACAACTTTTTCTATGCTCTTTAATCCGTCAACATGGGATAGTTTTAATGCCACTGTCAAGATTATTACAGACAGTCAGTATAATAATGAATTTTATTTTAGGGTTATCGGAAGTGGCAGAAACTATATCATTGGGGATACAGGACCCGGAGGCGGCATTATTTTTTATGATGCCGGTTCTGTCATTAACAGCTGGCGTTTTCTGGAATCATCGCTGACCGACTTTAGTGCACAATGGGGAGCTTCTGGGGTTTCCATAAGTACCGGACTATCAATTGGAGATGGTAAACAGAATACCCAACTCATTTTAGCGGTACTTAATCAACGAGGTGAAACCGGACGTGCCGCACAAGTGTGTGTCAACCTGAATATTAACGGATTTACTGATTGGTTTCTTCCAAGCAGGGATGAGCTGAATTTAATGTATCAAAATCTTCGCAGAAATGGCTTGGGCAATTTCTCCGGTATTTATTGGTCTTCGTCGCAAGGTATTAATGAGAATTATACGTACTCACATGCGTTCTCTACCGGCAGTTGGAGTAGCGGTAGCAGTAGGAGTACTACCTACTCGGTTCGTGCGATTCGGGCTTTTTAGTTAAGGAATAGGGGAGAAACTAAAATGAAAAAATTTTTTGCGATATTAATTGTTTTTGCTATGGTTTTTACAGCGTGTGAAAATCCTAGTACCGGTGACAAAGGTACAGCAATAACCACTCTTGTCATAAATAATATGTCGGGTTACCCCCTTTATAACGTTGAATATTCATCGGTTGATTTTGGCACAATAGACAGCGGCAAGGACGTTACCAATGAAGTAAGCGGCGGAACAAAGTATATTTTCTTTTCTTTGCAGACTGTTAACGGCAAAATACGCTGTAGAACCGAGGAGTTTACATGTGTGGAAGGTGAAAAGAATGAAAAAAATATTGTGAATAACACTCTTATAACAACTGTTGTGACTGAAAGAGAAGATAGGCTTATAGACTTGTTTAACATATTGAACAACGAATCTGCAAATCCTAAAATTAAAATTCTCCACGAAAATTATCCTGTTACTTCTGGCACTACAATTCCGCTGTATGATATTGGGAAGGGACAAAAACAGACAATCACCTTAAAAATTGTCAATGAAGGCGAACATGATCTGCAGATTACCGGAACAAAACCGCAAATTTCAGGGGCCAATGCCGCGCAGGTTGCCGCCGGAAACTATTCTTCGGTAAGGCTGGCTTACAGTGAGGCAATAACATTAAAGCTGGATTTTACCCCTTCAGTAAGCGGCGATAATTCATTTACCGTTACAGTCATAAGTAATGATCAGGAAAATGGAATTTTTTCCATTGATGTAACCGCGAATGTAAAAAATACATGGCAGAGGTTATACGGTTCATCCGGCGCAAGATACGGAATATACCGAGCTATCAGTAATGGACAAGGCGGAATTTATGCCGGAGGGTATACCAGTAACAATACGGCGGCCCTGTTCAATATCGACGGGAATGGAAATATACAAAACACGTTTACTTTTTATTCGTCATTAAATGGTACGGTTGGTCCTGTTGGTATTGGCTCAGAATATAACAATTATTTTGCAGTGCTTGAAGGTTTTGATGGTATTACCGACTCATATCGTATATTAAAAACAAACAATCCTACCACCAAACCCGATATTAACAATCAATCCTATATAATTTTTTATGAAAAACCGGTATTGGTGCAGCCTATGGGAATTATTAAAAATGGTAATTATTATTTTGTTGCGGGAGGTGCGGAATTTTACAATTCTCTTCGAGCTACTATAAGAACTAAGGGTGTATTCATTGAGCGTCTTAATTCAGATTTACTCTATGATAAAAGCATGATGTTAACAATAGATAGCAACGATGTTGTATCTCAAAGTTTTGGAGTAACAGGAACAGCCATACTTTCCAATGGTGATATATTACTGTATGGCAAAGCCATTAGGAACGGAAGAGATGTTGCATTTGCCGCCGCGGTGAATGTCAGTGCCGTCAATGCCGGTTCGTGGAATGTCAGGTGGAGCAACTACTATGAAATTTCGGGTAAATCATCAAAGTTTCATAATCATTTCATGGATTCTTCAAATATTGTTTTGCTGGGACAATGCGATGACGGAGGTTTTGTGGTTAAATTTCCGACAAATGTAACTACTGCCGCCGCCGCTAAACCTGCGGGTTGGCCAAAAGTCATTACAGGAATTTATGGCGCATTTACAGGCGGCTTGTCGATTAGTGATGGTTCCGGTTATCTTTTTGTGGGCTCTGTTGGCTGGGGCGGCGGTACAGGCCCTTATGGGGGGGAAGACGCCTGGATAGTGAAGACGGATCTTAATATCACAAACAAAACATGGGAGAAATTTTTCGGCGGTACAGGCAATGATTGGTGTATGGCGGTTATTGAACAGTCTGACGGCTTTCTTATTGGCGGCGCAGCGCAATCGCCGGTTGTTGCCGGACAGCAAAGAACCGGTACAGAAGATATCTATCTCCTGAAAATTAATAAAGATGGGACAATGGATTAGGAGGAATCAAAATGAAAAAACTTTTTATCTTAACGGCAGTTATTATTTTATCTTTCACAGGCTGTGATCTTGATTACGGTGAAATAGGCACAACAGGTTCCGGCGGCGGCATGATCTTTTTTGCCGAAGGCAATCAGTATATGGAATGCAGCGGAGAACTTGGCAACACTACATGGTCTGCGGCAGTGACAACAGCGAAAAATTACAGAGGCGGCGGTTTTGACGATTGGCACCTTCCTACAAGAAATCAACTGGATTTAATGTACAAAAATTTAAAGAAGAACAACCTGGGAGGGTTTTCTAATAACAGGTACTGGACATCAGAGTCACATAATAATGATCCGTATTATCAGGATTTCTCTAATGGAAATCAGGATTATACTGCTTCATCATATTCGTATGGAGTCCGTGCTGTCAGGTCCTACAGCAAAGACCCCGATAGTTCCGCATTAAAAATTAAAAACGAATCCTCTGTTGAAATAGCCGATGTAATCTGGCAGGGGGTTTCTTTTGCTCCAACTCAGACTAATACTGCAATTGCGTCAGGTTCATTGGTTACTAAAAAAGTCCAGCCGGGAAGCGGGTACATTTTCTTTACGCGAAAGACAAATCCCATAAATGCGCGTACCGATGATTTGGTTGTAATTGAGAAAGGCAAGGAAAAAGAATTCGTATTTACCAGCAATACATTAATTGTCGATGTAGATAATCCAACCAATACCGGAACGCTTGGCACATTGCAGCCGCTTCTTACCACCCTGAAAATAAAAAACGAATCCCTTGTTGAAATTACCGATGTAATCTGGCAGGGCGTTTCCTTTGCCAATAACCAGTATGAAAATTCAATTAAACCCGGAACAACCGTAACTAAAACAGTCCAGCCGGGCGGCGGGTATATTTTCTTTAAGCGGAAGGCAAATCCAATTATTGCCCGCACAAATGATATGGCTGTAATTGCAAAATACGGTAATATAGAATTCGTTTTTAATGACAATACGTCCATTGTTGAAGTAAACAACCCCGGTAATAACGGAACCCTCGGCGCTCTGCAAAGTACGGTTGTCTGGTGGGACGATGCAGAAGGGGATTATCTCCCTTATACACAGAGAACAAATGCTGCTTATTCAACTACATCTCCCAGATACGGACAAAAATGTATAGCTCTAACATCAAGTGGAGAACTCAGATTCATTATCTCCCTGGAGAAAAAAGCAAAATTATCTTTCTGGCACAGGGCAGCCAACGTTACTTCCAATAATTCTTATCAACCTATTCTCAATATAGACAGTGTAGAAAAAAGGAGATGGACAGATAATAATGAATGGTCTTTTTTCGAATACCTTATTGATGCGGGAAATACCACTATCCAATTTAGGTCAACCAACGCTAACTTATTCCTTGACGACATTTTAGTCCACTACACGGAGTGAGATTCAGAGAAAACAATTTTCTCTATTCCCCTTCTTTCGCTCCTCAATCAACTCCGCAATATCCTCAACAATATACTCAGGCCCGGTGGTATGCAAAGCGGCACTGCAGCCGACTATGTACTCAAGAATTCCGTACCTGTTAAACATATCAATAACCTGTCTGCCGTTTAATTTATTGGCGGTCTTGTAAATTTCTACGCAATATACCAAAAATTTTGTCGCGTTATCCATGATTCATGCTTCCTCCGGGTAATTGATACTTCCTGTTGTAAGTTCCTCTTCAAGCAGTTCGTACAATGTCAGGGGACTCAAATGCCAGAGTTTACTCGCTTCATTTTCAAGCATTGCGTATAAATCGGAATTGTATAACAGCTTTACCGCCTCAATGTTGGAGAGTTTTCTGTTATCCATTATCAACTGGACAACTGAGGGGTTTATAATAGCAAGAAGCACGGAAAATTTTTCGGGTGTCATGGTTCTGCTCCCGGATCAAAGGAATTGTCAAATTTTCATTACTTGCTACAGTATATTACAACTCCGCAACTTATTCAACAATAGCTTCACGCATGCTCTTGACAATTCTCAGCGCGGAGGTTATTTTAACTTATGGGTATACTGTTTGATTTTGGTTACGTCTCGATTCGCTGGATTTGGGTCGCCCTTACCGTTATTCTTGCCATTATTGAGGTGTTTACTCTCGGCCTTACTACCATCTGGTTCGCGCTGGCCGCTCTTGTTATGGTGTTTCTTTCATTTCTGCCAATTCCGCTTGTTTTTCAAATTCTGATTTTCCTCGCTATCTCCGCTGTCCTTCTGATTTTCACCCGCCCTGTGGCAATAAAAAAATTGAAGATCGGCAGGGTAAAAACCAATGTTGACAGTCTTGTCGGAAAACACGCGCTTGTAACAAAACAGATCAGCGAATTTGACAGGGGAGAAGTAAAGCTGAACGGTCAGATTTGGTCGGCGCATTCAGAAGACGGCGCCACTTTAAACGAGGGAACCAAGTGCGAAGTGGTGCGTATTGAAGGCGTTCAGGCAATTGTACGCGCTCTTGATGAAAAAATCGGCGGTGAGCCGTAAAAAGAAATATTTTAAGCGAGGTGTAAAATGTACGCGATTATTGCTTTAGGATTTTTTGTTTTAATTCTGATAATTTCCAATGTCAGAATCGTATCCCAGTCAAATGCCTATGTTCTTGAACGTCTTGGCGCTTACAGTTCGACATGGAGTACCGGCATTCATGTAAAGGTACCCTTCATCGACAGGATAGCCGCCCGCGTTACGCTAAAAGAACAGGTAGCTGATTTCGCGCCCCAGCCTGTGATCACCAAGGACAATGTTACCATGATGATCGACACCGTTATCTATATGGCAATTACCGATCCCAAACTTTACACCTACGGCGTTATCAATCCGTTAAGCGCCATAGAAAATCTTTCTGTAACCACTTTGAGAAACATCATCGGGGAGCTTGAACTGGACGAAACCCTTACAAGCCGCGACATGATCAACAACCGCATGCGCCTTGTTCTTGACGAAGCCACCGATCCCTGGGGCATCAAGGTTAACCGTGTTGAGGTAAAAAACATCGCGCCGCCCAAGAGCATTCAGGAAGCGATGGAAAAGCAGATGAGGGCCGAACGCGAAAGGCGCGAATCGATCCTCAAGGCCGAAGGTGAAAAACAGTCGGTGATTCTTGTCGCCGAAGGCCAGAAGGCATCGGCAATCTTGAAAGCCGAAGCTGAAAAAGCGGCGGTGATTTTACAGGCCGAAGCCGCCAAAGAAGCCGCCATCCGCGAAGCCGAAGGCGAAGCTCAGGCTATACTCAACGTACAGAGGGCTACCGCCGACGGTCTTTCCATGCTCAAGAACGTAAACGCCGACGACGCTCTGATCAAACTGAAAAGCCTTGAAACCCTGCAAAAAGTAGCCGACGGCCAGGCAACCAAGATCATCATCCCCTCAGAGATTCAAAACCTCGCGGGTCTTGT
>JGI24698J34947_10002053_pt1 | contig 10756 bp, 8 predicted proteins | sample TergutMp193P3_FD_34947 | JGI IMG/M metagenome (IMG submission 34947) | reverse complement strand
CGGTTACCAAAAATAAAACGGTATCGTATGAAAAAGAATATATATATCAACCAGAGGTATTTGCTGGTTTAGGAGATTATGAATCAATTTATTATTTCAAAAATGGCAACGAACATGGCAGGTTAAACTTAAGATAGGAGAGATGGTTATGACGGAGCAAGATGTTAATAAATTGAAATATGTGCAAGCCGAAAGGTTTAACAAAGCATATGTCAAAAAAGATGATGATGCCGGGGCTGGGGAAGAAGAAAATGCACAAAACAAAGAAAAGGAGCAAGATTATGAAATGGAACGTTAAGAATTTATTCTTTTGGAACAAACACAAAATTGGAAAATTTACTTGTCCATATTGTTATGCGGAACACAGTATTGAAGATTGTGGGCTAAAGTGCTCCTATAATATTATAGGAAACGTGGATAAAAAATGTAAGTTTGGAATTAAAAAATATGATGACCAGAATGGAAACGACTGGATTCCACTAGCACATAAAAAAAAATGTATTGCTTGTAAAGAAGCTGCTCAACAACTTTTTTGCAATGATATTAATAAGGAAATTCCGATTGAGTTTTTATCTATGAAGAGTTTGCCAATTGCTCTTTTAGGAGCGAAAGCGTCTGGTAAATCCAACTACATCGGAGTATTAATTAACGAGATACGCAAGAAAATGTCCAGTCCGTTCAATTGTTCGCTTTCGATGACTTGTAGCCAAGAATCGAAGGTGGCATATGATGAGTGGTATTATCGTCCATTATACAAAGAGGATCGTACTATTCAGGCGACTGATGCCGGCGTGGAAATACCGCCACTCATATTTCCATTAAGATTTATGGATGCAAAAAACAAAATTGTTAATATGGCTGCCTTAACTTTCTATGATACTGCTGGTGAAAATCTTAACGATAAAAGTGTTATGCATAAGTTTAATCGTTATATAACAAATGCTCACGGAATCATTTTGCTTTTGGACCCTCTGCAAGTTCCAAATATAAGAGATAAACTTACCAATAACGGATTTAACGCACTTCCAGAGCAAAATACTGAGATTTACGATGTTATAAGTATCATTATAGACGTAATACGAGGCGTAAAAAATATTAAAGGGCAAATTCAGATACCTCTTGCCTTAGTGTTTACAAAAATAGATGTATTAGAGCAATATAACATTTTACCGAAGGAGAGTTGTTTAAAAGAAGAATCTGAACATATAAAACGTGGAGCATTTATAAAGTCGGATTTTGAAAATACAAATATTCAAATGCAAGATTTAATAGATAATTGGCTTGATGCCGATTTAATCAGTTATATAAAACAATTTAAATATTATTCTTTTTTTGGTGTCTCGTCATTGGGTAGAAATCCTAATGGGACGAAAATTGACAGCAAAGGTATTCGTCCTAGGCGTGTTCTAGACCCGCTTCTATGGCTTTTAGCTGAAAATAAATATATCAAAACTTTAAAGGAATAGGAGGTATTTTGTGCATATATTAGTAATAATTGGCATCGTTATACTGATAGTGTGGGGTATAATTAAGCTGATAATATGGGCAACACCGTACATACTAACAGGTTTAGGTTTCGTATTCGTAGCCGGAGGAGTGATAGGTTTGTTGGTCGGTATATTTTATGGCATTAAAAACTATATATCATCAATACTCGAAAACATTAACAACAAAGCATTAAAAATCATAATGATAATTATAACATGTATATTTATTTTGATGTTTTTGCTGGTTATTCCGTATCCACTCAGCTTGATTAAAGAGAATATGGCCGAGAAAGAAATCGAATCGTATAAAAATAGCGGCATTCAATTTGCCATCCAAGATAACTACTATATGGCAATTAAGAACTTTACCGAGGCTATTGAGGAAACAAAGTCGAATAGGGCATTAGTACTGTATAGAAAGGAATTGATTGCCAGATTAACAGGTACTGAGGTTATCAAGGAACCGGACAAGACATTGGCTACCTTATATGAATTACGTGGAAGAGCGTTGATTGCCGAATTGGCAGGTAATGCTACCGTACAAGGTAATTTTAGCGATATCGCAGTTGTACGGCCTGATGAATTGACGCAGCAAAAGCTCCAAATTCTTAACCAAGCCATAACAGATTTCTCTAATGCTATTCAGCTTGAACCAGAAAACGCTATTTACTACCGGGAACGCGGTCGTGCCTATAATTGGAAAGACAAGGATGATGAGGCAATTGATGATTTTAATAACGCAATACGTCTAAACCCCAACTATGCTACAGTATATAATAGCCTTGGTATTTTGTATGCTCATAAAAATGACAATGGTAAGGCTATTGAAAATTATAGCCGAGCAATACAGATAGACCCAAATTTCATTTTCGCTTATCGTAATCGGGCCGGGGTATATACAAAAAATAACGAATATAACAAGGCTATTGCAGACCTTGAAGCGGCGTTGCGGATTGATCCAGATTATGAGCAAGCAAAGCAGGTGCTTAAACAAGTTCAGCAAGCTCAACGAAGTCGACAAAAAAACAAACGAACTAGGGTTAAGGCTCTATAATCAAAGGAGGAATGATGAGACACAAACAACCAGCGCAACCGAGTTACTTTTTATACGGTGGATTTGTAGATCTGTGTAAAGTTATCTCAGGGGCATTTGACAACTGCGGCAGAATTATTGCCGAAAGTGCAGAAGAAATAGGAAATATCCATTGGGAGGGAATATGGTCCTTCACGGTTATACCGAATTTGTTTCTGTTAGGATTTTATCTTATAAAACTTATTTCTACCGCTATCGTTACGCCGTTAATTTGTTTTTCTATAACAGTGTTTCAAATAGCCATATTGTTAGCGTTATTTTTAATTGCGTCAATTTTTTTTGTAATTATTATTTTATCAGATAGAATATATTGTACCATTAACGCAATCGCCAATCATTGTCCAACTTGTCAAAATAAATTTAGTCTGCCGGTATATTATTGTTCTTGTGGAGAGAAACATGATAGGTTACGTCCTGGTGTTTACGGTATTCTTAAACGCAAATGTAATTGCGGTAACAAATTGCCAACAACATTCTTTAATGGGCGGCAGAAATTAGAGGCTAGATGTCCTTATTGTGATTACAATATAAAAGATGGTGGATTGAACGCATCATGGTGTATTCCGGTTATAGGTGGTCCAGATTCAGGGAAAACATGTTATATCAATATGACTATGATGTCACTTGAAAAAAACGCATTTTCTAAGTATGGTTTACAGTTTAAATATGAAAAGAATGATCGTGACGAATATGAAGAAAATGTCAGACGTCTTTCGAATGGTAGATTGCCTGACAAAACTGGCGATGATCGGCTGAACTATTATCAATTTTCATTGACACCAAATGGAACAACAAAGCAATTGATTTCATTATGTGATGTGACAGGCGAGCTTTTTAATGTCAATACTAGCGGTAATACGATAAATACTCAAATTGGCTTTCGATATGCAAACGCTTTTATATTACTTATAGACCCGCTCTCTATTCAAGAATATCGCAACGAAGTATCAAAAGTGACGAATGTAAACATCTATAAAGGTAGTGTCCAACCCATAGACGAGATGTTGGATACATTCGTAAGAGCTCTTCAAAATATGTTTAGTGTTGATGCCAAAGCTATGCTCAATACGGATGTAGCAGTAGTATTCACTAAAGCTGATATACCAGGATTGAATGGAAAAATAGGGGAAAGCGCTGTTCTTAAGAAAGCGCCAAGCCTTGAACCGAAATTCAGATATAAAACGCAAAATGAATTATGCGAGCAGTTTTTGCGCGAATATAATGAGGATAGCTTCCTTAATAATTTAAAATCTCGTTTCAAAAGCATACAATTTTTTACTTGTAGTGCTTTAGGGCATATAATGAACGGGCAGCCTTTTGCGGCCTCAAACGTTGAAGAACCGTTCTTTTGGCTTGTGAGAAAGAAAAGCAGGGTCATTGACAGGACAATTAAAATAGGAGGAACAGACAAATGTTAGTCAGCCAATACATTTATACCGCCTGCGGTAAAGATCGAAACGGAGCGTTCAGCGTTTTCTCTAAATCAAGAGACATTACAGATTCAGAAAGTTCTGAAATCCGTGAAGTAATGACGTATAAAACGCCTGTTGGGTTACCTTATGAACCTACGGAAGTGGAGATTGAAGAAAAATATCCGAAAAAATTCGGATATTTTTACCTTTCTTCAGGTCGAGTTTGTTTGGCACAAGTATGCTATGTCGGTCAAGTGTATAGTGATTTAGATACACGTTGGGGCAATTATATTATTCATGCGTTTATTTTTGAAAAGACTGATGATTTTGCCCCATACGGTTTTATTGAGCATACGATATTTAAACGCAAGTTAACAATGAAAGAGTGGCGTGATGATCCAATTCCAGATGAATTGCAACAGATTGAAATACCTGAAAATGGTGGTATGCTGTCAATGGGAGAAGTAACCACTTTTTTTAACGAAGACCGTAAAAATAAATTAAAACTTTTAATCGAAGCGACTACCAACTTATCAAGTGAAGATGCTATAAGTTTTAATGATGATCCTTTGAATCAGAAATATTGGTTCAAAATATTAAGCTTATGTTTGCCCAAAATCATACAAAATAAAATTAGTTTTTGTTCACATTTTACAAATACTCTGATACCTGGAAATATATCATCACGCATACAAATAAGGGTAAATCGACCAGAAAACTCTCAATTTAACTATGCACAAGAAGCACATAAGGGACGTTATGCCTTCGATTTTTTGCGAAATATTATACCGGTATCGGTAAATCCAGGAAAGTATGCGGAAAATGTAATAAAATTGCTTTTTTCTGGCATATTTGAAGCGGTTAAATTTGTAGATAATATTAACAAAATAATGTCTATTTATTCTGTTAATATAAACGAAGCCGCGAATCTGATAAATTTAAACCGAGCGGAATATTCTGATTTTGAGAATGCCGACGAAATATTTAATACGATTTCAATTGCCGATAGCATAGATTATGAAACGCAGACTATAGCCAATAATCTTTGGACTAAGAAACCACAATTTAATTTTAGTACACAACAAATACTAAGTATTAATGCTTTTATTTATAAAAACATTCCGGCAACAAGGATTGAAATAATAAAGACGATTATCAATAAAGCGGAACAATATGGAATACGTACGGATGGACCGAAAATTTTCCGTGATGACCTTAATTCAAAAGCAAATTTCATATTTGCAAATTATCTTGACTATTTAAAGACCGAGGGATTAGTTAATTATGTCGCACAAAATCAAAATTCATTCCCAAAGCTTTTCCTAGCATTTGACTCTCTCACGAACTTACCGAAAATTAAGAATTCATTGCAAGAACGAAATTATAAAAGTTCGGAAGAGATAATAACAATCAAAAATATAATGGAATCTGTATTTCGGCAACAGTCGATTTTAGATCTTGAACCGTTTATGAATTTGCTAAATTTACGTGTTAACAATTCAGGAATAGAATTGCTTTCTGTTATAATTCAAGATTCAATTGATTATATTAAAAATGTCAAATTTGCATTTGATATACTACGGCTGGTGCGTCCAAAAAGTGATTTTGCTTACGATTATTTATTAAAATTGATTAGAACTATTTCTAATCAAGAAGAATTTATAAAAGTATATATTAATGCCCAGAATAATAATCCTGATTTTTATGCAAAATTCGAGAATGAAAAAAAGGATGAGCCTGTGATAAAGGATTTTTGCAAGAAGAGAGATGCGTACCGTTTTGCGAATCATCCTCTCACTTTTGAATTTTTAAAAGAATATTTTCACAAATATTATGTTAATAATGCTGACACCGGGATCTTTGTAAAACGCTTGGGCGAATATATTAATTCACTTCAATCTGAAAAAAAGATAGACGAATGCAGTAAAATTTTGAATATAATGACCTTACCAAGGGACACCGATAAGGCACTTTTGCTCCCGATACTTCGCATTGTTCTAGAGGCCATTTTTTCAGTAGAACCATACAAAAAAATATATGATGGAAAACAGGAATGGTTTGATAAAATAAGAGAAATTTATAATACTGTTACAAATGCAGGAGGTGGCTTGAAACAAGAAATTTGCGAACTGATTATAATAACGCTTTACGGTCAGGATTTAAAAAAATATAGTTCTCCAGAAAATAACCGATTGCCCTCGTTTTTTGATAGTGTGCGAAAAATTGAGGCAAATAGCTTAGCAGCAAATTTTGGTAAAATAAACTCCAACAAAAGTATTGAAATTTTTATTGATCATTATTTTCCGTACGTTGCCAATATTTTAATTTTAGGAGCAAGCATCAAGCAATCTAATTATGGTGAAGTTTTAGAAAAAATGTTTGGGAAAATTATTGAAAAGGGAGATTTAGAAAAACTTACCGACAATATTATTCTTGGAATAAAAAAATCAAAAGCTAGTGCGATAGATTTCATATTATATATTTTCAGAAAAGATTTGGCAGATTCCCAAGATGGGTTTGATAAAAAATTGGGTGCTATTGCGAGAAATTATTTTGGAAAATTATCATCGGGTGAGCGGAAAAAGATATTTTCAGAATTGCTGGTTTTAGCAAAATCTACAGAGGAGGCACAATTTAAGCGTTATTTTGAAGAATTTAATAAGGAGCATAAAAGTAGATTATCCAACATTTTCAATATTTTTAAAAGGGAAAAATAAATGTCATGCTTCTGAAGATTTTTATTCCGCTTTATTTGAGATGCTGAAAGGAGATAAATTTTAGAGAAATAAGAGGCACTCTATGCATTGGTTGATACTTATTGGTGTTGTTATATTTATACTATGGGCAATAGTGAAGATAATACTATGGGCAACACCGTATATAATAACTGGTATCATTTGTATATTCGTAGCTGGAGGCGTACTGGGCTTGCTGGTTGGTATTTTTTATGCTATCAAAAATTACGCATCCTCAATACTTGAAAATATTAACAATAAGGCATTAAAAATCACAATGATAGTTATTACACTTGTATTTATTTTGATGCTTTTGGGAGCTATTATATATTTTGGTTTTTCTGGTCCATTAATAAATAAAAATAACGATAATGACAAGTCCTATACGTCTGTGCCATCGGTCAATATTGACATGGTTTTTGTTCAGGGTGGAAAATTTACAATGGGGTGTACAAGCGAGCAGGGGAAGGATTGTTATAAATATGAAAAACCTGCACATAAAGTAACCATAAGTGATTTTTATATAGGAAAATATGAAATCACGCAGAGGCAGTGGGTTCAGGTAATGGGTAACAACCCATCAAATTCTAAGGGTGATAATTTGCCTGTTGAGAATGTCAGTTGGGATGATATTCAGATATTTATTTCAAAACTGAATTCTATTACGGGTAAAAAATATCGCTTGCCTACGGAAGCAGAATGGGAATATGCGGCTCGTGGCGGAATGGATAGCAGAAAATATAAATATGCCGGAAGCAATAATATTGATGAAGTGACTTGGTATATTGAAAATAGCGGCGGCGAAATGCGACCGGTAGGCAGTAAAAAACCCAATGAATTGGGGATACATGATATGAGCGGAAATGTATGGGAATGGGTTAGTGATTGGTTTGGAAATTATAGTGCGAAGGCACAGGCTAATCCTGAAGGACCATCGTCAGGCCCAGGCCGTGTCCGGCGCGGCGGCGGTAATTCCAGCGAAATTAAGGATTGCCGTATCTCAAATCGCAACGCCGATACTCCTGACCTTCGTCGTACCGGTTTAGGCTTCCGTCTTGCTCTTTCCTTTATAGCTCAACAGGCTACTGAAACAGAACCGAACCACAAGCAACTCGAACCCATAAACATAACAAATCCAGATATGTTTTATATTCCCGTCAAGGAACGCAGCGGATTTTATAGGTACATTTCGCTAAAAGGCGAAAACATAACGGAAGCCAAATATATCAGCGCCTCCATGTTTCAGGAAGAGCGGGCTTTGGTTCAATATAAAGACCGTTCATGGGGATATATCGATACACAGGGAAAAGATATAGCGTGTTGCTATACCCAAGGACTCTCTTTTAGGGAAGGCGTTGCATGGGCAAACAAAAACGGAACAATAGTTGCCATAAACGCAAATGGAACCGAAACAACATCTTTCCCTGATTATATAATTTCTGTTTGGCCCTTTTACGAAAATTGGAACATTGAGATATAATAACAAAAAAAATCTCCCATCCCCCTTGACAAACCCGCAAAAAATTTCTACATTTATCTATTGATTATGATTTCATGCAACAAAACAATATCTCTTAGACCCTTGTTCCTCGCCGTGCGGTATCTTTCCACCCAGCTTTCGGACTCTTCAGCTTAACATTTTTTTAATTTAACCTGTATGAAAAAATTTATGTTTTTACTGTTTTTTATTTTTGCATACGTTGCGTTTGCTCAAAAAAATGTGCCAAAAAATACTAAAGATACCAAAAACACGTTGAATGATATTAAAGGCACGTTCAAAGATTCTCGTGATAAAAAACAATATAAAACCGTAAAATTAGGCAGTCGTGTATGGATGGCGGAGGATTTAAATTACAAAGGCAAGTTTTATGATTTTGAAAGCGTAAAAAATGCTTGTCCGGCAGGTTGGCATTTGCCTAGCAATAGCGCATGGGAAGATTTTAAAAAAGAAATAAGTGCCGCCGATGCAAAACTTAAATCGCAAATAGGATGGCCTATGCAAGGCAAGTGGTGGGCTGCCACCAGCATCGGTGCAGACACCACCGTTTACTATGTAGTTATAAATTCCGGTTTAAAAGGTATAAATAAATTAAATGATGTTAAATCTGCTAAATTCTCTGTTCGTTGCGTTCAGAATATTCAAGCTAAACCCGGTGAGAAAAAAAATGATATAAAACAATACAAAACGGTTAAAATAGGCTCTCAATGGTGGATGGCAGAGAATTTAAACTATAAAACCGGAAAATCCTGGTGCTTTGAAAACGATGATTATAATTGCAATATATACGGGCGTTTATACGACTGGAATACTGCGGTTAAAGCGTGCCCCGGCGGTTGGCATTTACCTACGCGCCGCGAATGGAACGAATTGACGCAAAACGCAGATTACCTTGATTCAACAACCGGATTTTCCGCAATGCTCGGAGGAAATCTTAGCGGCGAGTTTAGCCATGCTGTGCCCGTAAACGAATACAAATTCCTGAATAAAGAAAAATCCGGCAATTGGTGGAGTGCCCCGGAGTATGGCAATAATGATGCATATAGCCGGCATATTAAAACAGGCGAAAATGAGGTGAATGAAGGAATCTCAAATAAATCGGTTGGTTATTCGGTTCGCTGCGTTCAAAATATCCAGACTAAAACAGGTAAAACAAATGATATAAAGCAATATAAAACAATCAAAATAGGCGACCAAACCTGGATGGCAGAGAATTTGAACTATAAAACCGGAAAATCCTGGTGCTTTGAAGACGATGATTTTTATTGCAGCAAATACGGACGTTTATATGACTGGAACACTGCAGCAAAAGCGTGCCCGGCCGGTTGGCATTTACCCAGCGACAGCGAATGGAATGAATTGGGAAAAACCGCTGGCAAAAACATTGCGGGCACGATTTCCGCTTTGCAAGGCGGCTGGCGCGACGACAACAGCGACAAAACAAGTCGTTGGCGCGACCTCGGTGAAAACGGTGTTTGGTGGACGGCTACATTATTTGAAGCTACCAACGCTGCTCAAGCTCGGTATTTGTCATCTTCCGAAGATGTAAGCACCACCTTAAAGAATAAATCCGACGGTCTATCTGTTCGTTGCATTCAAAACCCTCCGACTAAAAAAATCAGCAAAATCTTCACAGACCTTCGCGATAACAAACAATACAATGTAATCAAAGCTGGCAAAGTAATGTGGTTGAAAGATAATTTAAATTACAATGCAAAGGGTAGTTTTTGCTACGAGAATAAGCCGGAAAATTGCGATAAGTACGGACGTCTTTATGATTGGGATTTAGCTCAAACAGTATGTCCGGCAGGTTGGCGTTTGTCTAGCCATGACGATTGGGTGGATTTGGTAGAGAATTCGGGCGGCAATGTTGCCGGTAAAAAACTTAAATCAAAAGAGCAGTGGAACGGAATGGACAATTATGGTTTTTCGGCATTACCGGGCGGTTTCACCAAATCTCAAGGTTTCGCAGAAAGCGGCGAAAAGGGATATTGGTGGACAAGCGATACCTACGGCCCTTCCGGCAAATACAACCAAATGAGTTCAAGCAAAGATGATGTGGTTCATTCTGCGAATACCAAGTCTATGGGTTTCTCGGTTCGTTGCGTGATGGACTGCGGATTGTTTAACTGTGTTGTGGAATAAAGAAATTTTCATTAATTAAGAAATTTTCATCACGGTTATTCCGATTTGAATACTTTGCCCTTCATTCAAAACACTTTTTTCTTCGACTTCCATTCCGTCTATGGTCGTGCCGTTGGTGCTGCCTAGGTCTTCTAAAAAAAAGGTTCCGTTTTCAAGAAAAATTCTGCAATGTTTGGCAGAAACAAATTCATCCGTCAAGCACAAATCGCAAGAAGGCTCGCGCCCAATCAGCAAACCCGCTTCCGGAATTTGCACGGTTCGCCTGTCTTCTTCAGGGTATAGAACGGAAATCTGGGGCATTGATTAAGAAAAGATAGAAATTTTGTCAACATATGTTTGCAAAATGATGGTCATTATCTTTTTTTTGTCCAATTTTCTAAATTTGT
>JGI24698J34947_10002052_pt1 | contig 10757 bp, 12 predicted proteins | sample TergutMp193P3_FD_34947 | JGI IMG/M metagenome (IMG submission 34947) | reverse complement strand
CAGGTTTTCTGTTTCGTAAAGTTGTCGGTATATATTTTTCATTCAAACCATAATAAGCTTTTTTTTCGGAATTATTTTCATATAAAACACAATATTTATCACTATCATATAGAATTAAAAATTCAGTGTCATTTACATTTATATATTCAAAACCGTTTACTATTTTCTTGCTGTACTCCCCTGTTATTACTTTTGCATTTATATCGCCAAATGCGCTTTCACTACCAGGTAAAGGAACAGCACCAGTATCATTCATCGAATATGTATAGACATACAATGTAAATATTCCATCCTTAAACTCAAAAAAATATTCCCCAGGAGCATCAATCCAGTAATGATAACGATTTCCTTCGTAATTTGTTTGCGGATAAATATTTGTTCCCAGAAAGAGAAGCATGACAACAATAATTTTTTTCATACCTTCATCTCCTACCTCACAATTTCCAAATCCAGACCGCTTAAAATAAAAACTTCGGGGCGGTATTCAAAGTGCATGGTGTCGAAAATAGCCCACTTGCCTCCCCAGATAAAACCGTACGCTTCAAAGGACTTTATCACCGTGTCGGGAGGATGATAACGGTCTTCATAAGGTATATTCCACCAGTCCTTTCCCCTTTGAGCGGCCCATTGCCAGTATGTTTCCTTTCCTTCCAGAGATTTGGGAAGAATGTCGATGGCTATGCCGTAAGAGTGGTTGGATCTGGAAGAGCTTCCCGCGACATTCCGCCAGTTCCAGCCGTGCATTTCGCCGATATTTTTTATCCATAATTCAAGTTGAGGATCGGTTTTTGAGGCGTTTACAATACGCTGTTCAATGATCGAAAGGACATCAACAATATCCGAATGGACAGTTACGGCGTTTCCAAGAAAATTGACAGTCTTTACACGCCTTGATGATTCTTCCCGGCTGGCGGACTGCCACAGGCCTTCGTGAAAAAAGAGAGAGCGCTGTAACTGGGGTCTTGGCGTATTTTCGCTGTTCCTGCCGGCGCCTGTCCCCCGGAAACGGGCTGACGTTTCCGCTGACGGTTCTGTCCAGGGGGGCAGTTCCTTCTGATAATTGCTGATAAAGCCGACGGAGGAATATTCACTTGCCTTATCCAGCAATCGTTCAGGCAGAAGCCTTCCGTCGGCATAGTAATACCATGTCCCCCCCATCAATACAGCCCAGTCATCGTTACGAAATTCGGCCCTTTCAATCCGGCGCGGGTAAGCCTGTGCCAGCGTCTTCATCAACCGTTCCGCCCTTCCCGGCTGAGGGGTTTCAGGTATCTGTTCTTCTTCAATTTCTTCAATATAAGGCCCCTTAGTTTGGGTTTGGGGCAAAACAACCATAACGGCAAAAACGATCCCCGCCGCGACAGTAAGGGCAGTGGTGATTATCAGGAGCTTACTTTTATAGAAGTGAAAAATATTCATCAATCCTCCCCGTGTCTAATTTTATTTTAAATGAGGCAGACAGATCAAGCGGTGTCCGCGTTTATGACAATTTTGGCGCATGGCACTTCCACGCCCCTTATTTCTTCAAATCGCGATAGAAATTCTCATGGGAACCCAGAGCGAGAAGCGTGAGATTTTCGTTAGTTTCATCAAACATATAGGCAAGAAGAGTTAACTGATTTACCATTTTAAATTTATAAACTCTAATTCCGTTTAAATCTCCCTTTTTTAATTCACCAATAAGAGGATTCTGCATTAACTCTTTAATGGCATTGTCCAAATCTTGTTTTGCATTGGNATGAAGCTTTTTTACAACTTTTTTAAATGCGGAAAATTGTACAATTTGCATTGCCTATCCAAATTCGTATGGGACAGGTTTTTCGTTTTTCATTTCTTCCATAGACATAAGAATATCCTTAATAAAATTATATGAAAGATCCGGATTTTCTTCCGCTATTCTGCCAATTTTTGCCCAGTGCTCAATTTGATTGGAAACAGAACGTGAAAACACCGCAGCATATTTATGTGCTTTCATAATAGTATCTCTGGAAAGCCTGACGGCTCTACTGTTCATCATATAGTTTCCTTATATACTGACAGTCTGGCACAAAAAGTTAAATAAGTCAAGAGAGCTAACGGTGACTGCCATCCGCGTAATGTTGCGTGACGAAAAAATAATGACGCTATGTGTAGTAGTGCTGGCAGGCACGTTTGCGCCTCTCCTATTAATCGCTGTAAGTAATCAGCGCGGTAGATGGGAAAGTGTCGCTGTCCATTATTGTTCTTCTTGAAACTGTAACTGCCCTGATATTATCGCAGCCGGCAAATGCGGCATAACCGATAGAAGTAACGCTTGAAGGTATTGTTATGCTTGTAAGGCCGCTGCATCCGACAAATGCGATATAATCGATAGAGGTAACGCTTGAAGGTATTGTTATGCTAGTAAGGCCGGTACACATGCCGAATGCGCCGGCACCGATAGAAGTAACGCTTGAAGGTATGGTTACGCTTGTGAGGCTGCCGCACCAGAAAAATGTGTTCTTCCCGATAGAGGTAACGCTTGAAGGTATGGTTACGTCTGTGAGGCTGATACAATAAAAAAATGCGCCTTCCCCGATAGAAGTAACGCTTGAAGGTATAGTTATGCTGACAAGGTTGATGCAACCCCTAAATGCCTCCTCCTCAATAGAGATAACGCTTGAAGGTATTACATAAGTTATGCCTTGTTTCTCTTGAGGATATAATATAAGAATGGTTCTATTTTTATTAAACAGAACCCCGTCTACGCTTGAATACGCGCTATTTTCAATATCAACAATTATGCTGGTAAGGCTGATGCAACCGTAAAATGCGTCCTTCCCGATAGAGGTAACGCTTGAAGGTATGGTTACGCTTGTAAGGCTGCTATTCTCATAGAATGCATTAAACCCAATTTCTGTAACGCCTTCCGGTATTGTTACATTTGCCGCGTTTCCACTGTAGAGTCCCAGCATCGTCCCCTTCATTTGAAAGTCCTGACTAAAGAGTGAAAGCGGGATATACAGCGTTGCGCATAAAAGCATTGCGGTATTGGTGATTTTTCTTTTCATTTTTAAGACTCCTTGCATTAAAAAGCGTCTGTGTACAATCATTTGCTGTAATGAAATTTACACGAAAGAATTTCAATAATATCGTCTGTTACTTTGTAAACCAGCCGGTGTTCATGGGTTATTTCACGCGACCAGTATCCTGAAAGTTCATATTTGAGGGGTTCCGGTTTGCCGAGACCGCTGTATGGGTCTCTGGAAATATCCCTTATGAGCGTCATGATTTTCTTTGCTGTTTTCTTGTCGTTTACTGTCCATTCGTTATAATCATCAAACACATCGTTGTTGACAAAACTTACTTTCATTGAATCATGGCTTCCATTTCTTCTAAAGTCATAGTATGGACACAGTGTCCGTCTTGAGCATCGTCCAAAGCCCTGAACAGTCGGCGGCGGTTTTCTTCATCTGACAGAAGATATTCCGTTGTACCGGAAATTTCCCTGACCGATACGGCTATCTCTTTTCCCATAAAAGTCTCTTGCAATATCCTGAAAAAATCAGTATTAAGCTCGTCCGGTTTAAGCCTGTATGTAACGTCCATAAATATACTCCCTTATAAATATAACACGGTCTGCCCAAACGCGCAAACCGCTGCAACGCACAAAAAAGCCAATGCCGAAGAATAACGCTGTTACATATTACCAAAAACAGGGGACTTTTGCAACAATTAAAGACCTCTCTCCGTGTAACTCCGTGAACTCCGTGGTTTAAATTTCTTCTTCCCTGTGCCCCCGCGCCACTGTGAGAGATTGGTCTGGAATCATTACCTCAAATCAGTTATACTCAACCTTTATGAATCTTGAAGCGTTTATTCTTGGCTGCGGGGGGATGATGCCGCTGCCGAACAGACATTTGACATCGGTGCTTCTGCGGCGGGAAGGGGAGTTGTTCCTCTTTGACTGCGGGGAGGGGACGCAAGTTTCCCTTCGCCGGCTTAACCTGCGGTGGAAAAAGATTTCCGTTATTTTTATCAGCCACACCCATGCCGATCACGTAACGGGCATTCCGGGGCTTTTGATGCTCTCCTCGCAGGTTGACAGGGACGATCCCCTTTACATCATCGGGCCGCCCAAGATTGGCGAATATATCGAGGCAAGCCGACGGGTGCTTGACATGTACATCAACTATGAGATTGTCGTGCAGGAAATCACCGCCCCTGGAATCGTTTACAGGGGGGACGGTTTTCATGTCAGGTGCTTCCCGCTCAAACATACCAAGCCGTGCTACGGTTACACACTGGAAGAGGATATGCGCCCCGGCGAGTTCCATCCCGAAAAAGCCCGGGCTCTCAACGTGCCGATGGGTAAACTGTGGGGAAAACTGCAAAAGGGCGAGACTGTGCTGACGGCGGACGGGAGGCAGGTGAGCCCGGACGATGTGATGGGACAGCCTCGCATGGGGCGTAAATTTTCGTTTGTAACGGATACCCTTGCNTTCCCGGAGATTTCCACCCATGTTGTAGGTTCCGACCTTTTTGTCTGNGAGGGGATGTTCACAAAAGATTTGGCGGAGGANGCCCATTCAAAGAAGCACATGACAGCCGAGGAAGCCGCCCAAATAGCCGCCTCTTCCCTTGACATTAAAAAATTGGCCCTGATTCACTACAGCCCGCGCTACAACGACTATGAGCTGAAACAGCTGCGAAACGAGGCAATCAGCATTTTCCCGGAAACGGTGCTAACCCGCGATCGCTGTGTTTTCCCGATTGAATATCTTGACTAAATCTGCTATTATTATTACCAGCCACAGGGTGCTGCTTGTCCGTTGGACGGCGGGAGTTATAAAAGCTTTTTCTCCGTGTAACTCCAAGCGCCCTGTGGTTTTTATTGACGAACGGAGCGAGATCGCGGCCGTGCTTGCACGGGCATGATCGAGCGAGTGAGGAAACGAAGGGTATTTATACCCTTTATTCTTTATTAAGGAGGAGCGGCAGGCAATGGACGCTCAAGCGTTAAAGATTGAAGTGCGGGACCTTTCAAAGTTATACGGAAATGTGCGGGCGGTTACGGATGTTTCCTTTTCTGTGGGCTCTCAGCAGGTGGTGGGGTTTCTCGGGCCGAACGGCGCGGGCAAGACTACAATCATGAAAATACTCACCGGCTTTCACTTTCCGTCNAGCGGGACGGCCCTTGTGGACGGAATCCCCGTGGANGAACANCCGCTGGAAGTGAAAAAACGGATCGGCTACCTGCCGGAAAACGTGCCTCTGTACGGAGACCTCACCGTTGACGAGTACATGGGCTTTGCCGCCGAGGCGAGGTTCATCCCGAAAAAGGAACGAAAGGCGGCGATTGACTCAAGCCTTGAAGCCTGCGCCCTTACGTCATACAGGGGCCGAAAGATTGAGACGCTCTCCAAGGGCTACCGTCAGCGGGCCGGCCTCGCCCAGGCAATTCTCCACGATCCGCCGATTTTGATACTTGACGAGCCTACCACCGGCCTTGACCCGAATCAGATCATCGAAATACGCTCCCTTATAAAAGAGCTTGGCAAACGAAAGACAGTTATCCTCTCCACGCACATCTTGCAGGAAGTGGAGGCAATCTGCTCACAGGTGCTGATCATCAACGACGGGCGTATCGCCGCTCAGGGACGGCCTGAAGAGATCGCAGGTTCCATGAAGGGAGGCGACACATGGGAGCTTGTTCTTAAAGGTCCCGGAGTTGATGTTGTAAGGGGCAAACTGCCCATGATTGGACAGCTTTCCAATGTGTTAGTTGAAAACGATGCGAACGGAACTGTCTTTGCAAGTTTTTTTGTTCATGCGCAGGAACAGGATGTAAACGCAGGCGAGCGTATTTTTGACTGGGCGGTAACTGAAGGATTTAAGATTCTTGGAATGAGCCGCAGGAAACTAAGTATCGAGGATATATTTGTGAAACTTACAAGCGATGAAACAAAATCAAAAGGAACGCGTAAATGAAAAAATACCTTCCATACCGCGCGCTTGTGCTTGCGCGTAAAGAACTCTATCAGTACCTGCACGCTCCGGCTTTTTACGGTGCGGCGGTTTTCTTCCTCCTCTTCTGTTCCGTGTGGCTGTTTTTCTTCCAGCGTTATTTCATTATGGATCAGGCTACGCTTCGTCCGTACTTTGGAGCTTTCCCGATTGTCTACGTCCTTGTAATCCCTGTGATTACGATGAAAAGCTGGGCGGAAGAAAGAAAAACCGGCACTTCGGATCTTCTGTTAACAATGCCCTTTACGGAATGGGATCTCGTGCTTGGCAAATTCTTCTCCGTGTTTGCGGTGCTGACAATGATGCTGATTCTTACTCTGCCCGTGCCGTTAAGCGTTCTGCGCCTGGGCAGTTTTGAATTGAGCATTATTTTCTGCGAATATTTGGGCGCGTTCCTGTTAGGCGCAAGCGCGACGGCTCTTGGGCTTCTTTTATCGTCGCTCTCAAAAAATCAGGCGGGCAGTTTCCTTGGCAGCGCCGTTGTGCTGATGATTGTAATGCTGATAAATCAGATAACATTTACCCTCAATATTCCGCAGTGGCTTTCGCAGGTGATTAACTTTCTTTCATTGACGTTTCATTTTGAAAGTTTTTCAAAAGGCTTGATTGATTCAAGGGACCTTGCGTTTTTTGTGTTAAGCGCCGCGCTGTTTTTGTTTATCAATACACGCGTTATCCTTTTCAGGAAATGGAAGTAGGTCTTTATGAATAAAAAACAGACAACAATTATAACCGCGCTGATACTCGTAATTTTTGTGCTTGTGTTTTTGGTGACGGGCCGCTATTGGTTCCGCCTGGACCTTACAAAAAACAAAGCGTACACAATCTCAAAAATTTCACGTAACCTTTACGCCGACATTCCCGATTATGTCAACATAACATATTATATTTCAAACAGGCTCAAAACGCTTATGCCTGAGCCCGGAGAAATAGAAGATACCCTGCGTGAATATGCCGCGTATTCAAAGGGGAAGATCAGGGTTTCTGTCCGCGATCCTTCAACCGGATACTCCTCTCAGGTTGAGGAACTTGGACTTTTGCCAAGGCAGATACAGGCCGTGGAAAGGGATCAGGCGAGCCTTACCACTGTGTACTCAGGCATCGTTATTGAATATCTTGACAGAATAGAAGCGCTCCCCTGGGTAATTTCAACGGAGACTCTTGAATATGATCTTACGTCCAGGATTCGTTCGATGGTTACGGACAGCGAACGGCGGATAGGAATTATCGTCGGCGACAGTTTCAGGCAGTGGTGGGAACATTTTACCTATTTGAACCAGACGTTAACTGAAGCGGGTTACAGGATTCGCCTTATTTATCCCGGAGATGAAATCCCCGACAACCTTCCGGCGCTCTTTGTGCTTGGCGGCGTTGAAGATATGGACGAATGGGCTCTATATACAATCGACAGGTACATTCAGCTTGGCGGAAAAGTTCTTTTCGCGGTAAAGGGAGTTTTTATTGATACAATTACAGGCTCGCTTGAGGCAAGGTATCAGTACGATCAGGGCCTGCTTGCAATGCTCGCATCCTATGGAGTTGTCGTTCTGCCTGAGTTCGCTCTTGATAGAAATTCGCTGACCATACAGTACCAGACATTTACGCCGACAGGTTCAATGCAGCTTAAGGTAGCGCGTTATCCGCTGTGGATTGGAGTGTTAGCTGAAAATGGAAACCCCGATCATATTGTAAGCGCGGGTCTTACCGGCCTCGATCTTTACTGGCCAAGCCCGATAGAACTGCACCCTTCCGGGGGAATCGAAGCTGTTTCTCTTTTTACAACTACAGATCAGGGCTTTTCCATGAGAGAGCCTTTTTACACCAGCCCCGATATTTCCTATCTTTTGGAAAAAGACGCGGCTGATACAAGGGGAGAAAAAATTCTCGGCGCGTCATTGAGCGGGGTGTTTCCTTCCTTTTTTACGGACTATCCAAAACCTGTCCGTGAAGGCTATGAGGAGGAACTGCCTGATATGCCGTCTTCGGCATCCCCTTCGCGCATAATTGTAATCGGCGATACGGATTTCGCTACCGATACGGTAGAATTATCCGGCGCTATTTACAACCTGGATTTCCTGCTTCGCGCCGCGGACTGGCTGGCCAGCGAGGACGATATTGTAGGGATACGAAACAGACAGCCGCATATAGGCCGTCTTGACAGAATTCTGGACGAGGATGCCCGCATTGCCGCCATTATTTTCTCCCAGGTATTCAACGTCGTTGTCGTTCCGCTTTTTGTCATAGTGATGGGCTTCGTGCTTGCCTGGCGGCGCAGGCGCAGGTCAGGACTTGAATCGGGGGCAGGAAGAGCGAAACTTTCGATTGCGTCTTTTGTTTCGCGTAACAAAAAAAATAAAAAGGGAGAGTCCCAATGACATATAAAAAAAAGCTGATTGTTCTTTTGTCGATAATAGCGGCATTGACGCTGATATATACGGCCTCTCTTGTCTTTGACGATGAGAGAGTCAGCACAAGGTCTGCGTCGTATGTCTGGATGGATTCAAGGCTTGTAACAAGGGTAAACAGAATCGTTTTCAGCGTGGAAGAGAGCATTGTTGAACTTGTCAAGAAAAACAACGAGTGGTTTGTTTTGAATGACGGAATTGAATATCCGGCGCGTCAGGCGCGCATAGAAGATTTTCTTGCGCTTTTTACGCAGAGGGTACGAAGCCCTGTCCGCTATTCAAACGCGGCTTCACACGCGTCTTTGGGCGTTGACGCGGAAACAGCTTCCAGAATAACGGTCTACGGGGAAAATTCCGCCCTGCTTGATATTTTGATAGGCTATGAAGACAATACCGGAAAGGAAGTGTATATCCGCAGGGCAGGGCAGAACGAAGTCCGTTCAGGGGAATATTTGATCACCGTCTATTTAAGAGGAAGACCCGGCAGTTGGTACAATTTAAAGTTATTTCCCGAAAGCGAGGACGGCAGGCTTACCGTGGAAAACGTACAGCGTCTTTTGGTTTATGAAGAAGGCTCTCCTTTGGTTTACAGCCGGTCTAACAGGGGATGGACTGTCTCCGGCGTTGACGCTTCTTTGGACGCTGTAGAAACGTATATCCGCATGGTCATTATTACCGAAGGCGACGATTTCAGTGAAGTTTCCACAGACGATCCCGTGTTGGACCACAGCCGTATTGTTCTGGAATTGGGAAACGGCGGTATTAGAACCATCCGTTTAAGCGAGGCCGACGAAACAGGCCGCCGTCTTGCCCATGTAAGCGGGTCTCCCTATGTTTATTCGCTTCCCTCATGGTCGGTGCAGAGGCTCTTCATGGACATTTCCAATTTATAGGTTAGACGCGTTTGCGGATAAATTCCCTGTATTTCTCCGCGTCGCTTTTAAAGGCCATTATCGGAGAGGAGCGGTCTTTTTTTGCCCTTCGCAGGCCTTCGTCTACTTCCATCAACATTCGTCCCGCGTTTATCAGCCTGCCCGAACGTGAAGAAAGCCCGATGCAAAGGCATCTGTCGGTTTTATGATTGTAGAATATCTTTTCCATAATGCGCTGATGGAATTTCTGCGCCCTGGCAAGGCCGGTTTCAAGATCGTAAGTGGGATAAATAACCGTAATACCGCGCCTGCCGTTTTCAAAAAGCAGATCCCTCGATGTAAAAAAAGAAACGGCTTCTTCCGCCGCCTGTTTGAACTGGCTTTCATTCAATTTATCCGTAAATTCCATCCTCATCAGCGTTAAGTCTTTTTCCGTCGAGGCACAGCGGTGCAACTCTGAGTCCAGGCGGTCTGTTAAATATTCTTCCCATCCTATATTACTGCGCGGGGAATAAAGCCCCTTCGGTCCCGATTCATCGCTGTCCGGCTCTATCCTTTCACGCTCAGTATTCCTTAAAGTTACGGGCTCTTCGTCAGGTTCGCTTACGTGCGCGTACTCATGTTTTTTTTCCGCGACCGCGAAAACAGGCTCAACATCTATTTTTTCCCTTTCCGGGCTTTTTCCTCCAATCAGCGACTGTAACAGCATGGTAAAGAAGGCGATTGCAAAGCCTATCAGTATCAAAAACAATGTTTCTTTTAGTATCTTTGAAAATTCCGTATAGCTGAATAAAGATGCCACAGCCCTGATGTTCGCGTTACGCAAATTTTGAATTGGAAGCGGTTCATAATAATTTTCGCTGGAATGGCTGATTCTGTTTATAAATCTTGGGGAATTATTCACCCAGGAAACGGTGCGTCCCTTTTCGCGTTCAAAAGCGTATTCGCCGTCGGGCCCCGTTATTATCAGCGCTTCAATGCTTTTGCTGGAGACAAGTGCGCTGTTCATTGTTTCTACAAAACGCGGGTCCATAAAGCCTTCATTCCCGGCGGAAACGGCGAGATTTCTTATATATTCAAATTCCTGTTCAGCCGTGCTTCTGTGCTGTTCGGCGCTCAAGTAGAGTCGGATCGCCCCCTGAACAAGGGCTGCAAGATAAATAACGATACAAACCGCGGCGACTATCCCGATAAAGGCTGTTGATTCTCCGGCTCTGTTTTTTTGCTGCATTTTCATATTATATACGGTCTCATGATTTTCTGCTATAATTATCGGCGGTAATAATATGCAAATAAGGGAATATTCATTGCAGGAAGGCTGGTATCCGCGTGACCGTGAAGAAGTTTCGCGTTTTTTATCGAAATTTGATCGAGACGGCCCTTTTTCCCGCGCCGCTATTGCCCCCCATGCCGGCTGGTTTTATTCGGGACGGCTCGCCGCCGCCGCATCTTCCCGCCTCCAGCCGGAAGCTGAAACTGTAGCGGTTATCGGCGG
>JGI24698J34947_10002051_pt1 | contig 10757 bp, 8 predicted proteins | sample TergutMp193P3_FD_34947 | JGI IMG/M metagenome (IMG submission 34947) | reverse complement strand
ACGGAGAGCTTGCGGGCGGCTGTTACGGCGTACTTTTGGGCAGGGCTTTTTTCGGCGAATCGATGTTCGCAAGGGAGAGCAACGCGTCGAAGGCCGCCTTTCTGAGCCTTGCGGAAAAACTTTTTGAACAGGGGCTTTTGTTCATTGACTGCCAGACGCCGACCCGCCACCTTGGCAGTCTTGGCGGAGAAGAGATTTCCCGCAAAGATTTTTTAGGACTGCTGAAAAAGAGCGGCGTTACGCGCTCTCAAGTTTCAATTTCGCTGAAATAAACCACGCAGTTTCTTCCGTTTCTTTTCGCCGCATACATCGCGTCGTCGGATTGTTTTATTGCCTTGTCGAGGTTGTAGTCGTACATATGTGCAATGCCGAAACTCGCCGAACAGCCGAAGCTGATGTTATCGTATTCGAATTTTCTTTCGCACAGACTTACTCTCAGGCGTTCTGTCATGTCGCATATTTCGCCTTTGTTTAAACCTGATGTAAAAATGAGAAATTCTTCTCCTCCGTAACGTGCGAACAGGTCATAGGGTCTTATATTGGTTTTTATCCGCGCCGTTACATCCATCAGAACCTTGTCGCCGATTTGATGTCCGTATGTATCGTTTATATCCTTGAATTTATCAATATCGAACATTATAAAATAACAATCTTCATTTAAACGGCGCGCCTTTTCAATGTTGATGCGCACTATCTCAAGAAAATGACGCCTGTTAATTATGCCTGTCAGATGATCTGTTATCGCCATTAATTCAAAAACATTCTGTATGTTTTTAAGATCGTAGTTATTTTGCATAACAAGAAAGACGATGAGACTGATAAAAAATCCCGCGATAATAAAGGCGATATTATCAGGATGATTGTACCATGTATGGGTTTGCCATACTTTCAGGTACCACTGCGCGTTAAGAATATCTATGGGTTTTTCGATAAAGAGCCTGCTAGGTTTTAAGACACCGTAATTATCCGCAATCACCTGCTTTTCGTTTGTGTCGGGATTTATTCTCCAAAGTTCATACGCTTCGCCGTATTTGTCAAAAATTTCAAGTTCCGCTCTTTCCAGAATCTCGGGAAATTTCAGCGTTACGGAAACAAGGCCCCAAAACGCCTGAGTTTCATCTCCGCCGTCTTCCGCCGGAACGTCAATGAAAACAGGCATCCTGCCGAATATCGCCTCTCCGCCCTGAATAGTTTTCATCGGTCCGCCAAGCACAAGCTGGCCAAGATCCCTTGCGGCCATAGCTTCCCTGTTGCCCGCTCTGTTGTCGAAATAGTTCCATCCGATAAGGCCTTCGTTTTCGGCATAGGGATATACTTTCGCGACGATGCCGTCCGGGGCCAAAAGGATATTTTGTATCACAGGATCGTTAACTATGGAAGGCGCTATTATTTCGAAGCCGTCCATGCTGCCGTTGTCAAAACCAACAATTGCAGCTAACGCCTGTGTTTTATAAAGCAGCGTCGTGATTGTTTCGCTGATCCGGTGGGTCCTTTCGTATATATGCTGTTCAAGCCTTAGTTTTTCTATGTTGGTTCTATTGATTATCGTGGCGCCGATTAAAAAGGCGCAAAAGGCAAAAGAAAGCAGAGCCGATACAACCGCCTTGATTGAGAGAGTTCTTTTTTTCCCTCCCTGTTCTTTGCTTTCCATTAAATGTTATTATAACCCCGGATAGGTTATTTGGCAATAACGCGATTTGCGATCTCACACTTCGCGCAAAAAAGCGACGTATCCTCTGTACGTTGTGTAAAGATCGATTTTGCTTATCACCTCGAAGGGCGAGTGCATGGAAAGGACGGGAACGCCGCAGTCAAGAACATCCATTCCCAAATTGGCGGCGTAAAGCGCGATTGTTCCGCCGCCGCCCTTGTCTACCTTGCCCAATTCTCCAAACTGCCACTGGATTTTGTTCCTGCTCATAATCGCCTGCACCCTTGCGCAAAATTCCGCGTTGGCGTCGCTTGCGCCGTACTTGCCGCCGGAGCCGGTGTACTTGGACAGCACGATGCCCTTTCCGATAAAAGAAGAGTTCCTCTTGTCGAACACTTCGGCGTAGGTTGGATCGAAGGCCGCGTTGACATCGGCGGACAACATGGAGCAGCGCGAGAAACAGAGCCGGAGATCGGCTTCACTGCCGCTGCACAATTGATTTGCTTCGCAAATCATGGCGATAAAATTTTCAAAGTTGGTTGAACGCGCGCCAGTGTTTCCCGCCGAACCAGTTTCTTCCTTGTCGGACAGGTAGCAGATAATTGTTTTTTCTAGGGCTGTTTTTTCACGCGCAAGAGCGGCGACGGCTTTCAGGGCAGGCCAGGCGCAGCAGCGGTCGTCGTGGCCGTATGCGCCGATCAGGCTTCTGTCAAAACCGATGTCGCTTGCCTTGAAAGCGGGTACAAACTCAATTTCCGCACTAGCAAAATCTTTTTCCGTTACGCCGTACTTTTCATTTAACAGCGAAAGAAGGTTGAGTTTTACTTTTTCTTTCGCGTCCTTGTCGGCGTACGGGCGTGAACCCGCGAGAATATCGAGGTCTTCGCCTTCAATCGCTTCGGACAGTTTTTTTTGCATTTGATCTTTCGCGAGGTGAGGCAGAAGGTCTGTAATCGTAAACACAGGATCGCCTGGCTCTTCGCCGATTTTAATTTCCTGTTTTTTGCCGTCTTCGCTTACAAATACTCCGTGCATGGCAAGCGGGATGACCGTCCACTGATATTTCTTTATGCCGCCGTAGTAGTGAGTGTCAAGAAGCGCGAGATCGTTGTCTTCGTAAACGGGGTTTTGTTTAAGATCCAGGCGCGGAGAATCGATGTGGGCGCCGAGAATGTTGCACCCTTCGACGGCGGGCTTCTTTCCGATGACGGCGGCAAAAACCGACTTGCCGCGGATATTCTGATAGATCTTCATGCCTGTTTTGAATTTTTTTTCTTTAAGAGAATCGACGTTTACAAAACCGGTTTTTTCAAGAAATTCGCAGGCCGCCTGCGCACATTCACGCTCGGTTTTTCCCCTGTCAAGAAATTGTTTATAAGTTGATGAAAGTTCCTCAATTTCTTTTTCCGTTTTTTCATCAACGGTTTCCCATGTGTTTTTAAGGTTAAAAAAGAGCTTGTCCGTCAGTTTTTTTCCCTTGCTTTTTGTTTCCTTTTCCTTTGCCATGATATTCCTCCGTAAAAATCCTTTTTGCTTATGGCGTAAAACCCCATGTTCCATTTGCAAAAGTATATCTACCGGCTCTCATTTGATTGTTCACATAAGCCATATCAAAGTTATTATTACGCGGGAAGGCGGCGCCTTCGTTATCCCATCCAAACATTACCAGTCTCCCTATTGTGATGCTTGTAATGGAATTTTGGGTATTTGGCATAAACGCATAGTTTCCAATATATACAACACTTTCAGGTATAACAATTGTTGATGCTCTATGCTGTATAAATGCATTATCGCCAATATATCTTATTGAAGAACCAAGCCTTATAGATGTAATTTGATTATTTCTGAATGCGTCAGCGCCAATATGTATTACTCCATTTCCAATTACAACATTTGTGATATTGTTGTTTTGAAACGAGGAAAAACCAACATAAACGACACTGTCGGGAATTGTTATAGAGGTTAACCTGTTGTAAGAAAATGCATTATTATCTATTATCCTTACTTTTCCTGGTATAGTAACGGATGTAAGCTGATTACTTGCAAAGGCGGCATTGCCTAGATATTCGAGATTTCCCGGTAAAGTGACTGATGTAAGCCGGTTACTTCTAAAGGCATCGTTGCCTATATGCGCGACAGTTTCAGGTATTGTTACCGAGGTTAATTGATTATCCCTGAAAGTAGCATTGCCGATAAATGTAACTGTTCTTGGTATAACAACACTGGTTAATTCCTTGTTCCTGAATGCTCCTTCCATTAAGCGGGTTACCGGCATATTGAAAATTGTTTCCGGTATCACAATTGCCTTTGCCGCGCCCTTGTAATTCATAATAACCATTGTACCGTCGTCATTTCCCTGAACGTCAAAATCACTGACATTTTGAGCAAAGAGGGAAGCCGCCAAAAAACTGAAAACCACCACAAAATTAAATTTCTTCATATAAGACTCCTTATGCCCAATATATACCTGTCTTTTCTTTCTGTCAATATATTTTTCCTAAAAACAGAATTCCATGCGTTATTGCACATAACGCCCAGGAGCGGACACCGGAGCTGCCGAAAGGCGGTGAGTGTTTAAAATCCTGTTTGACGATAGGCAGGCGTACCCTAGAACACCGGCCTATAGTCCGGCTGGAGTTTCTCGTATTCCCCCGCGAAGTAGGAATCAAGATAAGAGTGCCCTGAGATAAACTTATCCGGGTCCATAACGCCGTAGTATCCGGCGTTGGCGCACGGGGGATTTGAGTCGTCAAATAGCACATAACTGCCCTGCCAGCCTGAACCTGCGATACCCCAGCTTATGATGTGGTCGATGTACGGCGCCCACTTGGTGAACAGCTTGTAGAGCAGTGCATACTGATAGCCAAGCGCGTCCGACTGCTTCACATTCAACTGCGCGGGAGCCAGCGCTCCGCCGCCGGGAGTGGAAGCGGGCATTCTTATGTCAAGCTCGGAGAACGATATGCCGTCAAGCAAACCATCGTCTATCAAGCCTGCGTACATGGCAATCACTATTTGGGTGTTACTCGCAAGTGTCGGGCCAATAGATTCATGCCCCTGTATGCCCATGTCTTCGATAAGATTCCTGCCGTCGTAAAGCGGATCGTTCTTCCACGCGGTATTAAGATCGCTTATCATGTTGTAGGCGGTTTTTGCCTTGGAATAGGCGGTAATGCCGTAATCATTGTAGACCAGTCTCGGAGGATCGGCAAAAGTCAGAGAGTTAAGATCGTTCAGATGTCCGTCAACCGCCATGTATTCGGGAATGACACTGCGGTTATTAAGATTGGTTTTAATCTTATCAATCATTATGGCATTTGGAGCCGCCATGTGCGCGTATTTGAAAAGAAGGTAGATGTAATGCGAGTAAATATCGTCGTACTCGTTGTCCATCATCGCCGCAAGCCAGTTGGTGTGCTTTAACGCTGTCCGCCACTCGTTCGGACTGTTCGGGATAATCTCGCTGTGACGGCTCTCGTGTATTTCCTCATTAAGAACGTCCCACGAATGAAAGGGGATAACTCCGCGTGAAACGCTGGAGCCGTACTTGGCGCCCGTGGTCAGGAAGTGGCGCATAACGTACATGATGTGGTTGTATTGAACCCTGCGGGCTGTCTCCTTGCTTACACTATATCTCTGAGCGGGGACATCGTTGCCCATGCCGTAGAAGGCTCTTGTACCGTTATAGCCCTGCTGTAGAGTCGCAGGCACCAACTGCGTCATCCACCGGGGAGACTGGTTGTACCACGCAAGGACATGGGCATGGATTTTATACTCGCCCTGCCGCCCCGAATCCATGATTTCCCGATAATCGCCTGTCGGCAAGGAATATTCCGCGATGCCGTTCACGCTGCCGCCTATTGATTCCCCGTCCGCGCTTCGGAGCCAACTGGGAGCCGAGTTATGGGTAGGCTGGGGCTTGAGATTGTTGGGGTTTACAAAAATTTCGTAATGACGCCCTCTGATGCTGTTAGCTGCAACACTTCCCGTACCGATTGCGCCGACCATGAACAAGCCGTTCTCCGTGTTGTATTTGCCTTTAACAGGGACTGCTTCGAGATAGCTTTCGGTGTTAAACGCCATAGGAAGAGGCTCCTGAGTTTGATCCAGCTTTGTTATCCTGACATTGCCGACCATGACAACGCCGGTTTCGGCAGGCCGGCTTGTCTCGCCGTGAAGCTCAAGGTTAAAGCTTGTCACATTGTCGGCGGACGGAACTGTAATGATATGGCTGTACCTGAGCCACACATCGTCGCTGCCGGGCGGAGAGCCGCTCCACTCGGGATTCAAATTACCGTAGTTATAAGCTTCATCCCTCATGTAGCCGTCGGTAGTGGCGCCGCCAAAGCCAACTCTCCACCTCATGAATTTGCCCTGTGCGCTTCTGGGATAATACACGTCAAACTCGATGCGGTCGCCGTTCGCCAGTGTTAACGCGGGCGTCAATCCGGTTTGGAGCGCGACTCCGCCGAAAGCAGCCGCGGCTTTATAGTTGTAATTAATTTTGAGCAGTTTATCCGGCCCATCATCCGCAAAAGGATAGGGAATAATTTCCCAGGTACTCCCGTCATAATCCACGGGCACGCGGGCATCGGCAGGNCTGATTCCTGCCCATGCGCCGTTCGAAACAGCCGCGGTCAAATACTGCTGTCCCTCCCCGGGATCATCCCTAAAGTAAGGATTAGAACCGTCTTTTTTATCCATAAATTTCCCATCCCCTGTTCCAAAGCAGCCTGACATAAAAAAGATCATAACAGGCGCAATGACATATAAACGCGACAGTTTTTTTCTTTCTTTCATCAAACTCTCCATAAATATATTTAAAATTTTTAAAACTGACAATAATGTTATTAGGATAAACATGACTCCCTTTCTATATTGCGGGTATTCCATTCATAGTATATAGTGAAATCCATGATTATTCGAGACCGCTACGCTCCTTCCCCGACGGGTCTTCAGCATATAGGCGGGATAAGGACAGCCCTTTTCAACTACCTCTTTGCCCGTTCCTGCGGGGGAAAATTTATCCTCAGGCTTGAAGATACCGACAGAACCCGCTTTGACGAAAGTTATGTGCAAAATCTTTACGACACTTTTGACTGGCTTGAAATAAAGTGGGACGAAGGCCCGAATAATGGCGGGCCGTTCGCTCCCTATGTTCAATCCGAACGTACCGCGCTCTATAAAAATTACGCCAATGAACTGTTAAAAAACGGACATGCCTATTACTGTTTCTGTTCATCGCAGAGGCTTGAGGAAGTTCGCCTGCAAAGGGAAGCCGACCATTCTTCCGAAACAGGCTACGACCGCCTGTGCCGAAGTATCGATCCTGGTGAAGCCGCAAAAAGAGCCGCCGCAGGCGAAGCCTGCACAATCAGATTGAAAATTCCGCTGGGCGAGACGACGCGCTTTCAAGATCATCTGCTTGGCGATATTGAATGGAAGAACGACGACGTCAACCCCGATCCTGTGCTGTTAAAATCCGACGGCTTTCCCACATACCACCTCGCCAATGTGGTAGACGATCACCTGATGGAAATAACCCATGTGTTACGCGCACAGGAGTGGCTCTCCTCTACGCCTCTCCATGTGATCATGTACAAAAGTTTCGGCTGGACGCCGCCTGAGTTTTGCCATCTTCCGATGGTGATGGGACAGGACGGAAAAAAACTTTCAAAACGCCACGGCGCGACAAGCATCGACGAATTCCGCAGGCAGGGCTACCTTCCCGAAGCGCTGATAAATTACATCGCGCTCCTTGGCGCCTCTTATGAGGAAGGAAAGGAGATCTACGCGTTAGGTGAACTTGCGCAGCGTTTCGATCTTGAAAAACTGAACAAAGCGCCCGCGGTTTTTGATTACAAAAAGCTGGAATGGTACAACGGTCAGTATATCAGAATGAAAAGCGATGAGGAACTTGCCGCGCTTTGCCTGCCCTTCGCGATAGACGCGGGTCTTTTCGGCGGCGCGGGAAGCGAGCCTTCGCAGCAACAGCGCGAAATCTTCACCGCCGCCATGCCGCTTGTAAAAGAGCGTCTTGTTTTCCTGAGCGAAGTTCCCGAAAAAACCGCCTACCTTTTTAAAGAGCCGGAGCTTGCGGCCGCCGAGGAGTTTATTCCCAAAAAGTGCGACCTTGCAAAAACGGTCGAGCTTTTGCGCATTGGACTGGAACTGACGCGCCCGTTAGCTGAAATGCCGGACGATGAAGCGGCGGAGAGTTTTATCAAGGCGGAAGCGGAGAGGCGCGATGTTAAACTTGGCGATTTAATGATGCCGCTGAGGGTCGCGATAACGGGCAGCCGCGTAAGCCCTCCGCTTTTCGGTTCGCTTCGCATACTAGGTGCGGAATGTTGTGTGGAGCGGGTGCGGAGGGCGTTGGGGAAGTTGGGCAGTTTGGATTAAATGGTATTTTGCGAATCATCATTATTCCGTGAGGATAAATCAGAATTCAATTCTTTCATTTTTTCAAAAGCCTCCTCTTAATATTTTTTTGCCGGATACGTTTGTACCCGGCAATTTTTTAAAAATCATTGCTGCTGAATGATCACGGTGATGTTTTGGTTAGGCTGGGAATACTGCGCAAAACTAGACCCGTTCCAACCGCCTCCACGGAAACCGTTAGCCCAGTTTGCGGTGGTATTCGTACCGGAAACGGTAACAGTCGTTCCAGTGAAAGGGGTGTAACCGCTGGCTCCTGCGGGAACTTTTACTGTAACTGTTTTGGTTGTGGTATCAAAATCAAACCCAAATATTCTGTTGCCAAGAGTAGGCGCTGTAGAGCCCATCGTAATGGACAGAGCAGCAGCCTCGGTAGAACTAAATGCCCTTTCTCCAATGTTAGTTACCGTTGGAATGTTTACACTTTCCAAGGCAGAACAGGCAAAAAAAGCAGATGAACCAATATGTGTTACCAATGGAAAGCTCGCGCTTTGTAACCTGCTGCAATTAGAAAAAGCTTCAGAACCGATACTTGTTGCCAGTGGAAAACTAGCATCTTGAATGTTGTAACAATAATCAAAAGTTTCGGAACCTATGCCGGTAACTTGCGGAAAGTTTACGCCATCCAAGTCATAACAACTTTTGAATACTTTACCATCTAATGCGGTAATGTTATTCATGGTAATAGTACCCGATGCGGATGGATAAGCAAGTAATATTGTATTATTCCGTACCAACGCCTTGCCGTTTTCGATTACACTAAGGCTGCCCGAACCGCTGAGTGTAAAACTAACTTTTTTACAAGAAGTAAACGGGTTAGAATAACTGCCGTCTGAGAAACCAAGTTGCGCCGCCGCCGGGAAACTTATGCTTTCCAAGTCCGAACAAGAGCTAAAAGCGTTTTCACCGATAGTCTGCACCGCAGGAAAGCTCGCATTTTTTAGCCGACTACAACTAGAAAAAGCAGAATCTCCAATAGTAGTTGCCAGTGGAAAATTCATATTATCTAAATAAGTATTACTAAAAGCGCTTGTGCCGATAGTTGCAGCTTTTGGAAAGTCCGCACTTTGCAAATTTCTGGGGTGGGTAGCATCATAGGAATAGTGGAAGCAATAATCACCGATTGTGATGATATTTGCCCCGTTTACGGATTTGAGATTAGTAAAATTTTTGAAAACAGGATTTGAGTAAGTCCCCGCTTCTATGCTTGCTGCGGCATCAGGTAAAATGATAGAAACGATATACTTTTTTCCGGTTTCAACGCTGGAATCGGGATTGAATGATGTTCCGGTCATTGTACAGGCGGAAAGATCAAGGTTAATGTATTTACCCGCACTGTTAATAGAATTAAGCAATTGCCGCCAGCCGCTGGCTGGAGAAGTCATGGTTCCCAGATTGGTGCTTTCGACACGGTCTATCGGGTTGTTCGCGTTAGCGCCCGGTTCAGTCTGCGGCGGTATGTATGGATCAGGCTCATCACCGCAAGCCGCTATTGTGAATGTGATTACCGCTGCAAAGACGATAATCTTGAAATGTTTGAATAAGTTTTTCATACAACACCTCCTTTTGTATGTCAAATCCTTCTATTTCCCAGCCTTTTACGCATATTTGTGCGGTTATGACGATCATATTATAAATTAATGTATGTGTAAAGTAGCTCTATTGGAAAAAAAGGGATACTTATAACATACAAAATATGGACTTGACACAGATATTTGTCCACAATTTGAAGAAATGGCGCAAAAATATGGGGATTTCCCAAAAAACACTGGCGCAGCGGTGCAATGCGGCTCATTCATATATCAGGCAGATTGAAAGCGGAACCGGTCATCCTTCCTTCGCCTTTATCGAAAAACTTGCCGGCGCTTTGAATATTGAGCCATATAAACTTTTTTATGATGAAACAACGGCAAAATCCGGTATGGAATCAAAGTACATAAATACTATAAAAAAAGACTTTCTTGAAAATGTATCGAACGAATTTGATACCGCAATTATAAAAATGAAAAATAATGTTGTAATCGATTCCTGATTTTAATTTGTGTTTTTACAACAATTGACCGTTATACATCTGATGCCTGTCTGCGCGGATATGCGGGGAATAAAGACCATTGCACATAACATAATGCCTGTAAAAGCGATCGATTTTTTCATTGAGTACTTCTGTTTTAGTACTCCTGTTTTAATAATCGGCGTAAAATTACGATGAATGAAGCAGACTCCCCAATTCTTCAAAGACCGAACCCAGATCGTCAAAGTGCATGGATGCTCTGCCGTCCATAGGAGTCGGCATATTGTTAATAATTACAATTTTTCCGCCTGAGCGCAATGTATATTCGGGCATGGAAGCGGCGGGGTAGACTGTCAGACTTGTTCCGAGGACCAGCATAAGGTCGGCTTTCTGCGATTCGCTTACCGCCTCTCTCAGAGCATCCATAGGAAGGCTTTCGCCAAAAAAAGTGATAGCCGGTTTCAGTACCTGTCCACACTTGGGGCATTTTGGCATTTCTCCCTTTTTCACCGCCGCCGCCGCTTCTTCAAAACTAACGCGAATCCCCGAACAGCGCATACAGTAGTGAATCTTCGGCGAACCGTGAATTTCGATCACGTTTTTACTGCCGCCCTTTTGGTGTAACAGATCGATGTTCTGCGTAATCAGCGCCTTGAG
>JGI24698J34947_10002050_pt1 | contig 10760 bp, 9 predicted proteins | sample TergutMp193P3_FD_34947 | JGI IMG/M metagenome (IMG submission 34947) | reverse complement strand
TTCGCTTCGGTTTACATTTTCCCCGTTATTGATGATACAATTGAAGTGGAAATAAAACCTGAGGATCTGCGCGTTGACACCTACCGTTCAGGCGGCGCGGGAGGCCAGCACGTTAACAAAACGGACAGCGCGGTTCGTTTTACGCACCTGCCCACCGGAATTGTCGTCGCCTGTCAGAACGAGCGCAGCCAGATAAAGAACCGCGCAATTGCGATGAGCATACTTAAAGCGCGGCTTTACGAATACTACAGACAGGAGAAAGAAAAAGAAAACGCGAAATTTTCAACTGAGAAAAAGGACATTTCCTGGGGTAACCAGATTCGTTCCTACGTGTTTCAGCCGTATACAATGGTAAAAGATTACCGTACAAAAGTTGAGAAGGGAAATATACAAGCGGTTATGGACGGAGATATCGACCCTTTTATTGAAGAGTATTTGAGGTTTGCTTGGCGCACAGGGGAGAAAACTTGAAAAGCAAAGTAGTGTTTTTTATTTTAATTTTTCTCTTTTTAAGCACGCTGCTTTTTGCGAGCGGCGCGCAGGATGCGGAAACTGAAATTCAAACGCAGAATGACGAGTGGATTCTCTGCGTCACGGATTTTGATCTAAGCTCTCTGCCTGATGAAAAAATGGCGATTGCAGGCGTTATAACAAGAAAGGTTGTAGAACGCATCAGCACAATAAGTTTCCGCTCAAGGATTTACGAAGAATACGCGTTTTATGAAGAAAGAGAATGGAACCGTTCGCGTTCCAGCGCGGCAAAGGCGCTTGCCGCCAAACAGGAAGAAAGATCTCTATTAATTTTCCGGGGAGACGCGCAGTGGAGATACAGGCAAAATCTGGCGCGGCTTGACGCGGAAATTGAAAAACTTGTTTCCGCGCTTGAAGAGACGGACAATTATATACCGCATATTAACGGGGAACCCCTATTCGGCCTTACAAGGGGAAATCTTGATTTTTCGTTTCCAGCTTCTCCAATTGCCGGAACCGAATACAGATTCTGCCTCGATCAAAAAGCCGACGCGATGCTTTCCGGCTCTGTTACGGATTTTCACGGCAGGTATGTCGTTTCGCTGAAACTCTATACAGTCTACACGAGATCTTTTGTCTGGGAGGACAATGTCATTTTTTCTCACGGGGACATTGAATACGCTCTTGATGAAATAACGCAAAAACTGATGATTTTTCTTTCTGGAAACAGTCCCGCGACCTTAACCATAACGGCGCAGCCGGAAGAAACTCTGGTGTTGATCAACAGGTCGTTTGCCGGCAGGGGCGAATCCTCATTTTTGGAATATCCTCCGGGAAGAGTTACAATAACAGCTTCGGCTCCTGAGCATGAAAGTATTTCTTTTGAAACGGATCTTTCCGCCGGAGAGCACACTCAAATTGATATAAACCTGAAACATATTGAGTATGTGGATGTTGAAATAGACGGCTTTCCGATGTCGGGCAGCGTTTATAACGGCGCGTTATATATAGGCGAATCTCCTTTAACGCTGCGCCTGCCTGCCGGCCAAATGGAGTATATTGAATTGGAAACTCCCGATTCTCAAAAGGGAACAATTGTGTACAGAACGCCTGATAACGGTGATTTTACGCATTCTCTGTCCATTCGCACGACAATTCCGGTGGAAGAAGGCAGCGTAGACAGAATGCGGCGCAAGTATTACCGGGCGTGGGGCGTAACATGGCTCACAGGCATTGCCGCGTGGCTTGCATATCACAGTTATGTTAATTCGGATAACGCTATCAGATTTCAATATGGGCAGACAGGTACCTATGATCCGGGATTTCAGGATAGTAACACGATAATGTATTATGTCAGCATGGGATCATTGATAGCTGTAGGAACCGTCGCGGTGCTTGATATAATTCAAATGGCAAGATACCTTTACACCGCCAATAGAGGATCTACGCCCATTATTACAGGCAGGAATTAAATGAAGTTCGGCGAAAAATTAAAAAACTTTTTTTCAGGCAAGTCCGCTCTTTCAGATGAGTTATTCGACGATCTTTGCGATTTGTTGATTGAAGGGGATTTTGGAGCTTCACAGGCTTATAAAACTACGGAGCTGCTAAAGGAACGCTGCAAGAAAGACAGTCAGGCCGTTATTCCGCAAAAACTGGCGCAGCTGCTTGAAGAAGAATTATTGAAAGCAAAGCCGTCCCCCGATCCCGCGCCAAACGGTCAGTTATGCGCCATTCTTCTTTTGGGAGTGAACGGCGTCGGAAAGACAACTACCGCTGCGAAGCTCGGCTCTTTTTACGGCGCTCAATACAATAAAAAGGTGATTCTGGCCGCCGCGGATACTTTCAGGGCTGCGGCAATCGATCAGTTAAAGATTCACGGAGAAAAGTTAAATACGAGAGTAGTCGCGCATAAACAGGGAGGAGACCCGGCGGCGGTTGTGTATGACGCGCTGGAAGCCGCTCTTTCAGGCGGCGCTGGTGTTGTTATCGCCGATACAGCCGGAAGAATGCACACAAAATCTGCGCTTGTTGAAGAGCTGCGCAAGATCGACAGGGTGGTGGAATCGAAAGCCGCAGACGCCTGTTATCTGAAATACCTTGTTTTGGACGCGACCACCGGAAGGAACGCGTTCGCGCAGGCGGAAACATTTCACGACGCCGTTAACATTAATGCTGTTATTCTTACCAAATACGATTCGAGCGCGAAGGGAGGAGTTGTTTTTTCCCTGGCGTCGGAATTACGCCTGCCTGTGGCGTATGTATGCACGGGTGAAAAATACGCAGATATAGAAATTTTCGATCCAAATAAATTTGCGAAGGAATTTGCGGGAATTGACTAGAAAGATCGCTGCGGCTTTTATTTTTATTTTACTCCTATCCGCGGGCTTTATCGCGCTGACGCAGGAAAGTGACGGAGATATGCCCGTTGTTCCTGAAATGGAAAAAAATCCGCCTGAATGGGCGAAAGGCGCGCGCTGGTTCCGTTCAAACGCGGGAGGCATGGCCCTTGAAGAAATGCCTTCCCGAATTGCCGCGCTTCGCAATGAATACGCGCTTCTTATTGATTTTGCCGGAAGAGAAGAACTGCCTGAATTTCTGTATCCGTTTTATGACGAAAAGTATTTCATGGAAATACGCGTACTTTATGAAAAAAACGAAAAAGCGCATACGCAGTGGATATTCAGGGATATTGACGGAACGTCAAGACTTGTGGCTGTTTTTGCTGAAAAAAATGCCGCAGATGAAACACAGGCTGATGTAAAAGAAGAGCCGCAAAAAAACAATGCAAGCGGATTTATCGAAGTCTACGATGAAAATTCATTTTTATCCGCCGAATACAGGTTTTTTCAGGACGGAGGAAAGAGCAGAACGGATTATATTTTTAAAGACGGACTCCTTCTAAGCTCAACAGTTTTTTTATGGGAAGAGGACGATGACGGCGGAAAGTACGCGCAGGTCTACGCGGATTATTTTCGTTATAACCGCTCGTCTTTTCTTCGTTCTGTGCAGCGGGTATTTTATAAAGACAGGGAAATTTCCTCTTTGAATGATCCTGTCGTAATTGTATTTCCGTCGGGAATAATGGCCGCGGCAAGGGAAAGGTTTTTTACATGGGAAAGGCAAAATTCGTACCCTGAATTTTTCGGAGATGTTTTGGCGGCAAAAGACTCGAAGATGTCTTATTCAACCGATGATAGGGGAAGGATAACAAGTCAGACTTTATATGATGAAAATGATAATGTAATATGGGTCATCTACAACACATGGAGAAATGAGCGCATTATTTCCACCTTAAAAGAAGAAGGCGGCAAAGTATTTCTGGCCGAATTTGAATACGATTCAAACGGAGATCGCGTACTTGAGAAAAATTACACTAACGGAGTTCTTGAACGAGTCGTCCGTTCGCAGGGGAAAACAGATATTGAAGAATTGTATTTAAACGGAAATGTTATACTACAGGCTGTCTGGGAAGACGGCAGAAAAGTTTCCGAAACAAGGATGAGATAATTGAAAAGAAACTGGACTTTATTTGTCGCATCACGGTATATTTTCAAGGGACGCAGCAATTCGCCCGTTCTGGCGGTTTTGGGCATTGCGACAGGCGTTCTCGCCCTGATTGTAATTATCGCCGTAATGAACGGCTTCCAGCTTGGATTTATAGAAAGCATCCTTGAAATTTCTTCGTATCATATTCGCCTTGATTCTTTTTCTGAAGAAAAAATAGGCGAGCTGAAGGAGATTGTTCTTTCTGTTCCCGGTGTGAAAGCGGCGGTTCCGTTCAGGGAATTTCAGGCTCTTGCCAAGGGGAAAAGATCGACTCAACATGCGGTATTGGTCAGGGGTCTTGAAAAAAACACTATGGAAATTGATGAGGCAATGAGAAGCAGGCTTGATTTTGAGAAAGGCTCTTTTGATATTTCCGGTACGGACTTTGTATTAATGGGAGCCGAACTTGCCCGCAGACTCAGTCTTGGAGTCGGAGATGAAGTTACTCTTTTTTCCTTAACGGGAATTTTATCGGCGCAGGAGGATGAGAGCGGCCTTGATACGTTTATTATAAAGGGAGTCTTCAGGACAGGCTATTATGAATATGATTCAAGCTGGGCCTTTATCAATATAGAGAACAGGGCTTTTTTGACAAATGAAAGCGGTTTATATCTGGGAGTAAAACTTTCAAACCGTTTTCAGGACAGGCATTCGCTTGAACAGATTAAAAAGAAATTACCGGCAGGTTTTGAAGATGTCAAATTATCTAGCTGGCGCGATTACAACCGTTCATTTTTCGGCGCTCTTAGAACAGAAAAACTTTTTATGTTTATTCTTGTAGGCATTATTTTTATAGTCGTAGGACTCAATATATTTCAGGCGCAGAGAAGGTCTGTACTTCAACGGCGTGAGGAAATAGGGCTTCTTCGCGCCGTAGGCGGAAGCGAAAGAGAAGTTCAATTTGTGTTTGTCTGCGATGGCGCGATTATCGGCTTTTCAGGCGCGGCTCTGGGGCTTGCCCTTGGACTGGTTGTCAGTTTTAATATCCCTGAATTTTTTACGTTAGTTGAAAATATCGTAAACACATTTATGGGCATTATAAATTCACTGATGCGTTTTTTCGGAATTGGCTGGGCCGAGAACTTCGCTGTTTTTTCTCCGTCGGTTTTTTATATAAAAGAGATACCGTCGCGTATCTTGGCCCATGAAGTGATAATAATTTTCATGTTTGGATTTTTATCCGCGCTTACGGCCGCCTTTTTTGCGTCGCGAAAAGTTACAAAAATACAGCCTGCGGAGGTACTGCGCTATGAATGACGCTTCACAAAGTAAAATCCTTTTAAGGATTACAAACATTGTTAAAAACTATGTCTCGGGAACGGAGACGCTTCATATCCTTAAGGGCATTAACTTTGAAATTGAAGAAGGAACATCCGTCGCGATAAGCGGGCAGAGCGGAAGCGGCAAGAGTACATTGCTTAATATTATAGGAGGTCTTGACAGAACGGACGAAGGAGCGGTTTTTATCGGCAATGATGAAATTACTTCCCTTTCGGAAAAAGAACTATCCGTATACCGTTCAAGGAAGGTTGGCTTTATTTTTCAATTTCACTATTTATTAAAAGATTTTACCGCCCTTGAAAACATCATGCTTCCAGCCTACATCGCGGGGATAAGCAAAAAAGACGCTGTGGACAGGGCAAAGTCTCTGTTAGCTGACGTTAATCTTGAGGATCGCGGCGGACATTTTCCTTCGCAGCTTTCGGGTGGAGAAAGGCAGAGAGTCGCCGTGGCAAGATCGATGGTAAATGATCCCGCTTTAATTCTTGCCGACGAGCCGACCGGAAACCTTGATCCTCAAAACAGTGAAATTGTCGCTCAGCTGCTCTATGAAGGAGCGCAAAAAAGGGGCAAAACCTTAATTGTCGTAACGCATGATAAAAAAGTCGCGGCAAGGGCCTGCATACGGCTTGTTCTGGAAAACGGACAGCTTTTGCCGGAGGAACAGGTTTGAAAAGAAAGGCGTCTTTTTTCATCGCCCTGAGATATTTGTGGGGCAGAGCCCATGAAGGAGGACGCTATCTGCGTGGAGCCGCCGCAGGAATCGCGGTAAGCCTTATCCCGATAATAGTAACCTTGATTGTAGCGGACGGAATGATCAGGGGGATTACCGATCGTTACCTGGAACTTGGAACGGGGCATTTACAGGTTTTTAATCTGGGATATGATGATGGAACGATAAAAAATATTTTGGAAATTGACGGCGTTAGGGGAGCATGGCCCGAACAAAGAGGAATGGGAGTGCTGGCCGGAAGAAGCGGAAAAACCGGAGTCACAGTCCGCGCGATAGAATCATCTTTTTGGGATGATCAGGGCAGCGAAGCTTTTTTAAAAATCATTGACGGCGTGCATAAGCCTCAGACAGAACGCGACATTGTGTTAGGTGAAACACTAGCCGGCAATATAGGAGCCGACATTGGAGATACCGTGCGGCTTATGACCGTAAGAACCGGCGAAGAGGGCCGCTTTATCCCAAGATCCGCGGCTTTTACAGTTAGAGGAATTATTTCCTGCGGCTATAACGAACTTGACGCTTTATGGTGTATTATAAACTGGGAGGGCGGAAACCGCGTTTTATCCGGCGAACAGTCCTCATCAAGCCTGATTATAAAGATAGACGATCCATACAGGAAAGCCGATAATCTTTCCTGGGAATTATTTGTCAGGCTTGGAAGCGCTTACAGTATTTACACATGGAAAGAGCTTCTGCGTTCCCAGTACAGTTCTTACGAATCCACAAGGCAGCTTTTGCTTTTCATCATGGCGCTGATAGTAATTGTCGCCGCTGTAAATGTTTCTTCGGCTACGAGCATGCTTGTTCTGGAACGACAGAGGGATATTGCCGTACTGAAAGTTTCCGGCGCAAACGTAAAGGGAGTAACGGGAGTTTTTCTGTGGGGCAGTTTTCTTACGGGATTTACGGGCGGAATTACAGGCGTCTCATTAGGTCTTTTAATCGGATGCAATATCAACATTTTGATAAGGTCCCTTGAAAAATTTTTAAGCTTCTTTTCGGGACTCTTCAAAGGGGACGAAGTAAAAATACTCGATCCGGGTTTTTACCTTGAGACAATTCCCATTATCGTAGACTGGAACATGGTATTTTTAATTTTTCTTTTCGCGATACTCTGTTCGATACTCGCCTCCTGGATACCTGCCCGCCGCGCGGGAAAGTTAAAGCCGATGGAGCTGTTGAGGAAGACTTGAATTCTTGAAGATCATCACACAGAGGCACAGAGGTGCGGAGAAGACAAGGGTGTGGTTCTCCTATAAATTACGTCATGTTTTTTGGGAATTTTTTCTGCGATATTGACGGTAAGTTTTTTCTATAGAGTTTTTCACGGATACAGAAATATCCGTTACAAGTCTGTCAATTAATTTTGCAGTGTCGTCAATTATAGCCTTATCTTGCCTGAAAAGTTCAAATTCTTCTATTTTGAGAGCTTTTGCGATTTTTACAATAGTATCAGGATATGGCCACTTTGCACACCGTTCAATACTGCTGAGGAATGTTATGGAAATATCCGCTTTTTCGGCCAGATCAGCCTGTGACCAGCCATGATTACCGCGAAAAAGTTTAATATTACGGCTTAGAATTGCCCTTAGATCTTTTCCATTCATAGAAAATATTCTCACTAATTTGCTATATGCCGGATAGGTCTATTTACATTTTTCCAGTAGGGTTATAAGATAACAAATATCTAATAGGAATATATTATATATGCTTATTAGAAACAGTATTTTTTTTAAATGATGGAAGGTAATCCGTGGTATTCAGCTCTTCAATCTTTCTGTTTTTCTTTTTGCCCCTGGTTATCGCCGGGTATTATGTGCTCAAGGAAAATTACCGGATATATTTTTTGCTGCTTGCCAGCCTGTTTTTTTACGCATGGGGTGAACCCAGATATGTCCTGATTATGCTTTTATCGATAGTTATTAACTATACCTTTGGTATGTTAATTGAAAAAAGCCACGCGAATAAAATCCTCGCGAAACTTTTTCTGGTTATCGCCGTTGCCGGAAATCTGGGGATTTTGTTTTATTTTAAATATCTTAATTTTACGCTTAATACGATCAATCGCGTTTTCAATACCGGTTTTGCGCTTCGCGACATTGTTATGCCAATAGGAATATCGTTTTTCACCTTTCAGGGAATGTCGTATGTGATTGATCTATACTGGCAAAAAGTGAATGTCCAGAAGAACCCCGCGAAACTGGCGTTTTACATATCGTTTTTTCCGCAGTTAATTGCCGGGCCTATAGTGCGTTACATAGACATAAAAGAACAGATAGAAAAACGGACAGTATCGGTTGAAAAATTTGCCGTCGGCGCGCGGCGTTTTATTATAGGTTTGGCGAAGAAAATTATTATTGCCAACAGTTTGGGTGAAACTGCGGATTTAATATTTGCTCTTTCCGCATCGGAAATTTCCGCCGCAACAGCATGGCTTGGAGTTATCTGTTATTCATTTCAGATTTATTTTGATTTTTCAGGATATTCCGACATGGCTATAGGACTTGGTAAAATGTTCGGATTTGAGTTTCTTGAAAACTTCAATTATCCCTACATATCAAAGAGCATAACCGAATTCTGGCGCAGGTGGCATATATCCCTCTCGTCATGGTTCAGAGATTATGTGTATATACCCCTTGGCGGTAATAAGAAAGGAAATGTGTATGCTAATTTGTTTTTTGTTTTTGTCCTGACCGGATTCTGGCACGGGGCGAATTTTCAATTTTTGGCATGGGGGCTTTGGCACGGTTTCTTTTTGATTGTCGAACGTTTATTTGGAATGAGGGAAGTAAAGAACAAAAAGTTTGTTCCGCTGCGGTATGTGGTTACTATGCTGATAGTCGTAGTTGGCTGGGTTTTCTTTCGCGGTTATGGACTGCGTTATGCGTTAAGGTATATTGGGGCGATGTTCGGTTTTATCCGTCCTGAATTCGAGGGACTTACGATTTGGTTTTTCTTAAGCCCGAAAATTATTATTATGCTGTGCCTTGCTGCGGTTGCGTCAACTCCATTGTTAAAAATGTCGTATAACATCATTAATGCGCATAGCGGCGTTATACGCAAACCGATTATTTACGGATTGATTTTGGCGCTTCTGTTTGTGTGCATGGTTTTTGTTGCTTCTTCGTCATATAATCCGTTTATTTATTTCAGATTTTAGGAGTGAGAATGCGTATTCTTAACCGTGTTTTTATAGCAGTATTTATGGCAATGATGTCGTTTCCATTGATTTTTGTTGATTTGTCACCGGACAGAGTTTCCGTTCAGGAAAACCGGATGCTTGCGAAGTATCCCGAATTGGCTGATATGAAACATCATCCTGGAACATTTATCCGGGAATTTGACGCATGGTTCAAGGACAATATCGGTTTTAGGGAAAGGTTACTGGCGCTGTACAATCTTATTGGAAAGAACAATTGGTTTAACGGTATCTACTATACAGACGGGCAGTATACCTACCTTATCGGCGAACAGGGACATCATTATTTTGCACATGTTGGCGGTAAATTGATTCCAAAATTTCAGGGGAAACAATTTCTTACTGATGATCAGTTAACAAATATGGCAGCTAAACTAGAGGAAGTAAAAACATATCTTGACAAACAGGGCATACCATTGATCGTAATGTTTTGTACCGACAAAGAATCAATATACCCTGAATTTTATCCAAAATCAATAAAGTGCGGGCCGGAACCAATTCAGTTGGACGTGATAACCTCTTACCTTCAGGAAAATACCGATGTAGATATATTTAATATCAGGCAGGCTTTATTGACGGGAAAAAATAACTTTATGTTGTACCCTGTCTCTTCAGGTGATTTGGCCCACTACAATGAAATTGGGGCTTTCTTCGCATACCAAGAATTGATGAGACACATCAAAATTTATTTTCCTGAAATAATTCCTTATGAATTGAATGATGTCCATATAAACTATAATGAAAAAGGAATACCGAGTGTTTCATTTAAGTATAAGAAAGTATATAGACAACTTGATATATCTTTCTTTGACGATGTTGATGTCATCCGCCCATTTACTTGGGAAAATGACGTTTATGAAAATACGGAATCAAACTTACCGGTAATCCTGTTTTTGTGCGACAGCTATGCTGGGGAAATTTTCTTTGGTAAATATATAGCGCAGCATTTTGGTAAAGCGATTTTTATCCATTATCAGAATATGAAACACTTTGAAGAATACATTGACAGGTACAAACCAGATATTGTCGTATTTGAATCGGTTGAACGCTCACTTGATTGGTTTGCCGATTGTGTCGCCGGAATACCAAAACTGCCGTAGTGCCCCTTCAAATTCTTTCCGCTATCGCGTCTATAAATTCCCACGAGTTGAGAATTTTTTCAGGCGGCGGCTCTGATAGTTTCGCAAGGTCGCCTGTCATTATTCCGGCTTCGATAGTGCCTATTACCGCCTTCTCAAGCCGTCCCGCGAAATCAGCCAGATCGGGAGTGTTGTCAAGTTCGGCGCGTTTTGCAAGAGCGCCGCTCCACGCGAAAATTAACGCGGCGGGGTTGGTGCTTGTTTTTTCTCCTTTTTGCCAGCGGTAGTAGTGCTGCTGTACGGTGCCGTGCGCGGCTTCGTATTCAAAAACTCCCGAAGGGGAGACAAGGACGCTTGTCATCATGGCGAGGCTTCCGGCGGCGCTTGCGATCATGTCGCTTTGAACGTCGCCGTCGTAATTTTTGCACGCCCATAAAAAGCCGCCTTC
>JGI24698J34947_10002049_pt1 | contig 10761 bp, 6 predicted proteins | sample TergutMp193P3_FD_34947 | JGI IMG/M metagenome (IMG submission 34947) | reverse complement strand
CGCAGGCAGTTTCGGCGGATGACGCGCCGCCGGAAACAGTTGCGCCGCCTGCTCCCGCTGAATCGGTACAGGCCGCTCAGCCTCAGGCTGTTTCGCCGCAAGCCGCACAAACGCCTGTTGCCCCGCCTGCTACGCCTGCCCAAGCAGGCGGGCCTCCTGCCGCTGCGGGCGATGCTGTTCCGCCGCCATCTGCTCAGGCAGCTACGCCTGCCCAAGCAGCCGGGCTTGGCCCGGCAACTCCGCCGGATATTTTCCTGCAAAAGGCGCGGGAAGAATTTGACGCGGGAAAGCCCGCTTCCGCGCTTGCAATTCTCAATCAGTTTATTGAATATTATCCGGCGGGAAGCGATGAGGCGTTCTGGCTCTACGGCCAGGCTTACGAGGCAAACAGTCCCAGCCGGAACATACTCACCGCGCTGGATTATTACCGCCGCCTAATCAGTGAATACCCGCAGAGCAGCCGCTACAATGACGCGCGTAGGCGCATTGCGTATCTGGAACGATTTTACATAAATATCCAGTGAAGGCTGAATTATAGCTTTGCGTATTCCGCGTTGCTTTTTTTATGTAACGTGATATACTTACAAAGTACAGGCGGTGTCAGAGCAGAAAACCCAATCGCAACGCCATGGAAGAACAGGGAGAGGGCTGCCGCAAATACTGGAAAGGGAATTTTATGGATAAAAAAGGAAGTTTACCATTAAAAATAGCGAGTATCTCCTGCGCGTTATTGGTAGCGGCCATTTTAGTCCTGTCGATTTTAAGCGTACGCTACGTACAAACTTCGACTCTCCATACCGCCGTGATTATGGGCACGAACAAGCTCATCGGAGACATCGCCTCTTTTGAGGACAAACTTGCCCTGGAGCACGGCCAAATCAGCCTGATAAACAACGACCTGGTGGATGAGCACGGCAATTCCATAAAATACGATTACGACATTGTTGACAAAATAGCTTCCCGGCTTGGAGTGCAGGCGACCATTTATATGAAGGAAGGCGATGATTACCTAAGGGTAGCCACCAGCATTATCGACAGCTATGGAAACAGGATAGTAGATACTTTTCTGGGAACAGGCAGTCCCGCGTATAACACTGTTCAGGCCGGCAATGAATATTTCGGGAACGCGGTTATGCTTGGAATAGATTACCTAACCGTACACCGCCCCTTATTCGCAAACAATTCACGCGATGTTATCGGTATTTTGGCCATCGGTATAGAAATGTCATCTATAGAAGAATACATTGACGATGCCAGAAATTCAAACATTCTGTTAATTGTAATTGGAGCCGTTGTTATTCTCGTGCTGACGGCGCTGGTAAATGTGGCGGCCTGCCGGATCATATTGCTCAAGCCCATTCGCGCCGTAATGGATATGCTCAAACATTTGAGAGACGGGGACCTTGCCCAAACACTGACGATTCACAGCAATGATGAAATAGGTGAAATGACCGATCACATTAATAAAACCGTGGAAAAAATAAAATCAATGGTGGTGTCTCTTGAGGAGCATGGCCGTTTGCTGAATACGGTAAACGAAGCGTCCGCTATCCTACTGGCAAACGATGATGTGAATGCCTTTGAAGCCTCCCTTATAAAATGTTTTGATATTATCGGGCACTGCCTGAATGTTGATCGCGTGCAAATTTGGCGCAACGAAGTAATTGAAAACGAGCCGCGCTTTGTTCTGAGATACGAATGGCTCAGCGATTACGGAAAGAATTGCAGATCGATTCCATTGGGCAAGCATTTTCCTTACAGTATGAAAGAAGAAGGGGCGCGAATATTTATACAATACGAATATACTAACGCTCCGGTTTGCGAATTGCCGATGGAAGACCGCGCCTTTCTGGAATACTATGATATAAAATCCATTGTCATTCTTCCAATGTTTTTGGAGGGGGATACGTGGGGTTTTTTCAGCATTAATGACTGCCGCCGCGAGCGTACCTTTTCGGAAGAAGAGTTAAACATATTATCTTCCACCGGGCTGGTGATGGCCAGCGCCGTAAACCGCAATATGCAGGCCATTAAAATGCGCGAGGCGGAAGAGCGTACTAAGATAATGATCGATGCCGCTCCGCTGTGCGCGATTTTTTGGGATAAAAACATCAATATGCTTGACTGTAATCAGGAAGTGGTAAAGATGTTCGGAGTGTCCACCAAGCAGGAATTTATCGACAAGTTTACAATATTTTCGCCGGAGTATCAGCCCGATGGAATGATGTCAGTGCAAAAGGGCCCGGTGTTTGTCAAAAAAGCGATGGACGAAGGTTATTCCCGCTTTGAATGGATGCACCAAAATTTGAACGGCGAGCTTATACCGGCGGAAATTACATGTATCCGCGTAAAGTACAGGGATGAGTATACCGTTATCGAATACATCAGGGACTTGCGGGAACAAAAGGCAATTATGGTTGCCAACGAAAAAATACGCGAAGCTAACGAGCGCATACAGTCAATACTTGACACCACGCCCTTAGCCATAACCATGTGGGACCCTGAAAGTATCATGCTCCTCGACTGCAACATGGAGGCGGTGCGCTTATCCGGGCTGCCGGACAAAAATGCTTACATGGAAAAGTTCGCCGAAATGTCGCCGGAGTACCAGAGCGACGGGAAAAAGTCCTCCGAAAAGATCGTTGAAATATTCGACAAAGTAATGAGGGACGGCGTCTATCGTTATGACTGGAATCAAAAGTCCGTAGACGGCGAGGTTATGCCGTTCCAAGTTTATTCAGTCCGCCTCAAGCACATGGGCGGCTACATAATCATATCGTACGCCCAGGACATGCGCGAAACCAACGCCGCCATCGCAAACATGAGCAAGGCCGACGAGTTCGCGCAGGTGATGTTCAGGGCGATGCCTCTGGCGTGCCAAATGTGGAACACGGACTTTGAGTGCGTTATGTGCAACGACGAGGCGATGCGCGTGTACGGCGCGTCTGACAAAAAATATTTTCTGGCTAACTTTTTTGATTTCTCCCCCGAATTCCAGCCGGACGGCAGGCCCTCAAAAGAGAAAGGCTATGAGCACTTGAGGAAGGGCTTCGGCGATGGATACTTCCGCTTCGAGTGGATTCACCGCAGGGGGAACGGCGAGGACTTCCCCTGCGAGATCACGATTATCCGCGCGATGTACGGCGGCGAGCCGGTACTGCTCACCTACACCCGCGACCTGAGCGAGGAGATGGCGGCGATCAAGGAGAGGCGCAAAGCTGAAATTGCCGCAGCAAGCAACAAGGCAAAAAGCGACTTCCTCGCAAAGATGAGCCACGAAATTCGCACCCCCATGAACGCCATTTTGGGCATTGCCGAAATTCAGATTCAGGAAGATACGCACCCGCCTGTTACAAAAGAAGCGTTTGAAAGAATTTACAACTCGGGCAACCTGCTCCTGAGCATTATCAACGACATACTCGATCTCTCCAAAATAGAAGCGGGAAAGCTGGTGCTTACTCCCGCCCAATATGACATTGCCAGTTTGATCCACGATATAGTCCAGATAAATATGATGCGCTACGAAGCCAAGTCCATCGAATTTGTTCTTGATGTTAATGAAAATCTGCCGCTTTTACTAATCGGCGATGAACTTCGCATTAAGCAGATTTTGAGCAACCTGCTTTCAAACGCGTTTAAGTACACTGAAAAGGGAACGGTTAAATTGACCGTTTACGACGAACCTGCGGATGCGGAGTATATTACAGATACGGCGTATCCTACAGATACGGCAGACTCTGAAGACGCTTCCAAAAAAATTCTTGTCTTTATTATAAGCGATACCGGGCAGGGAATGACGGCCGAGCAGGTGGAAAAACTTGGCACTGCATATTCACGCTTTAACATGGAAGCCAATCGTAGAACCGAAGGTACGGGGCTTGGCATGAACATCACGCGGAATTTGATACAACTGATGAACGGCAGCATTTCCGTAGAAAGCGAGCCGGGTATAGGTTCGACATTTACCGTGCGTATACCGCAGGATTGCGCGGCTTCTGCTGTTGTCGGCAAAGAAATAGCGGAAAACCTTATGGGGCTTAACCTTGAAAACTCGGTGAAACTCAGGGCTTTTCAGGCGAAGAGGGAATTCATGCCCTATGGCCGCGTTCTGGTTGTAGACGATGTGGAAACAAATTTGTATGTTGCGCGGGGCCTTTTAGCCCCTTACGGGCTAACCGTTGAAACGGCAATAAGCGGTTTTGAAACGATAGACAAAATCAAGAACGGTTCTACTTATGACATTATATTTATGGATCATATGATGCCCAGAATGGACGGCATCGAAGCGACAAAAATCATCCGCGGCCTTGGGTATTCAAAGCCTGTTGTCGCGTTAACGGCAAACGCCATTGCCGGACAAGCGGCCATGTTCATGGAAAACGGTTTTGATGATTTTATTTCCAAGCCGATAGATATCCGTCAGTTGAATATGGCGCTTAACAAACTGATACGCGATAAATATCCGGCTGAGGTGGTAGAAGCGGCAAGAAAACAAAAAGCCCTTATGCATTCCGGCAATGTGCAAAAAAAAGCATTGGACCCGCAGCTTGCGGAGATTTTTATTATGGACGCAAAAAAAGCCGCAACAGAACTGGAAACGGTTTATTTAAACAAATGCGGCAGTGATGATGATCTTTCAACATTTGTCATCACTATCCACGCGATGAAGAGCGCCCTTGCCAATGTCGGCGAAACGGCTCTTTCCACCGAGGCCGCAAAACTTGAACAGGTAGGCCGTGAAAAGAACGTCAGCCTGATTTTATCCGAGCTTCCGCCATTCATGGAAATGCTGTACGCCGTAATCGAAAAAATTGACTCTAAAAAAGATACCGATAAAAACGCGAATGCCGCCGGCGGCAATTATTCCGGCGACAATCAGTTCTTAAAAGAAAAATTACTGACTGTTAAGGAGGCATGCTCGTCTTATGATAAAAAAACCGCGAAGGACGCGCTTGCCGAAATAAGGAAAAAAACATGGCCCCAGCCTGTCAATGAACAGATCAGCGCCATCAGCGTTCATTTACTGCACAGTGAATTTGACGAGGCCGTACAGCTTATTGACGGCTTCGTGCGGCAGCTTTAATAATTCCGCCAGGCCCTGAATTCCCGCAAAACAAAGGTTCCCGATATGAGTGATGAACAAAAATCAGATAACGGGAAAGCGCAGTATACGCCGTAAATCGGATTAAAGCCCAGCGCCTTAAACAAAAGGGGCAGAAATAGAATCGACGGAATGAAAAAGAGAATCTGCCGCGAAAGGCTCAAAACAGTAGCCTGAACGGGCTTTCCAATCGCCTGAAAAAACTGGCCGCCCATCATCTGCAGCGCGATAAAGGGAAACATGGACGTGCAAATCCGTATCGTCAAAATTCCCAGTTCGCGCAGGGAGCCGGTATCCTTGCTGAACAGCGAAAAGCAAAAACCGGGCGCCGCTTGCGCGACAATAAACCCGGCGGAAAGAACTCCGGTGCAGGCAAGAACCGCCAGCTTAAAACATTTTTTTACGCGGTCGTACTGTTTCGCGCCGTAATTGTAACCGATGATCGGCTGCGCGCCCTGCCCAATTCCCATAAGCGGCATAATGACCACGATAAGCACGCTGAAAAAAATCGTCATGGCGGTCAGCGCCTCGTCCCCGCCGTATTTCAAAATAGTCGCGTTCTGCAAAATACCGACCAGGCTCATGGCGAACTGCATAACAAAGGGCGCGAACCCAATGGCCAGAATACTGCCAACCAGCCTTGCGTCTAGCCGCATATACTTTACGCGGAAGCGCAGGCGCGTCCATCGTGAAGAAAAATACCCCAACACAAAAACAAACGATACAAACTGCGATATAATAGTCGCCCACGCCGCGCCCGCCACGCCCAAATCAAACACAAAAATAAAAATCGGGTCAAGGATAATGTTCATCACCGCGCCGACAATCTGAACCAGCATGGAAGTTTTGGGGTGGCCGTCCGAGCGGATAAAGTGGGTAAGACCGGGACTCATCGCGGCGAAAATCGCGCCGTATAAAATTACGCGCAGATAGCTTGCCGCGTATTCATACACGTCGCCCGATGCCTTCATAAGATCGCGCAGAATCGGCTCCATAAAAATCAGGCACGCGGTGATACAAACGCCGGGAATCAGAAACAGCAGGGTAAAGGCATTCCCCATTATTTTTTCAACTTCGTCGGAGCGGTTTTGCCCCAGGCGAATCGAAAAAAGCGAATTCGCGCCAATGCCGACCAGCATGGAGACCGACTGTATGATCATCATAATCGGCATAACCAGGCCAACGCCGGCAATGCCCAGCGGGTCAACGCCCCGCCCTATGTATATCCGGTCAACGATATTGTAAATCGCGTTTACAAACATCCCGATTATCGCCGGAACGGAAAAATCAAGCAGCAGCCGGCCAATGGGGGCTGTCCTGATGCGGTCTGTCGCCAGTCTGGTTTCTGCCAAAGTAATTCCTTATAAACAATATTTTAAGTCCCATAGTATCCCGTGCGGAATCAATTATCAATCGGCTTTTTGCCCCCGCAACCATGTGCGTACAGTTAATGAATTTTTATCACGAATGAACACGAGTCAACGAATAGCGCGAATGAACGCGAATAAAATACGAATAAACCCCATTTTTTTAAAAATTTCGTATTTATTCGTGTAATTCGTTGACAAGTATACACCCATGCCCCCGCGCCGGCTTGCGGGCCTCAAAACAGCGGATTCTGGGGGCTTTGGAACTTATCCGTAAATTATTTAACCACGGAGGTCACGGAGTTTCACGGAGGAAAATACGAGATTCATATCAAAAAACTCCGTGTTCCTCCGTATACTCCGTGGTTAAATTTGCAGAAGGGTTATTTAAGGATAAGTTCTTGGTCTCGTTAAATACCGGTTAAAAAACCATTAATTTCATCTTGACAAAAATTGAAAAAATGTTCATATTTGAGGGGCAAAGTGTAAAAGGGAGTAAAACGCAGTCGTTGACTGTTTCCTCCCGCTTGTAATTTTGGAGGAAAAAATGAAAAAAATTCTGGTTGTTTTATTGATGCTGGCGCTGGCCGGCGGGCTGTTCGCGCAGGAAGTAAGCATTGGCGGCGAAGTCTGGCTTGACCTGGGCGTAGGCATTCCGGCTGGCAAGTCTGTCCTTGGTATTGATGGCAAAACTACCAAAACCGAAGCAAAGGATCTCGGTGATCCGTCTTGGATGTGGACTATGCTGGAAAATGGCAATACCATCCTAAAGGCGAATGCAAAATTCGATAAAGTAAGCGCATGGGTCGCTTTCAGGCCGGACGCAAACGTATCGCTTGACCTGTCCGATCCATCCGATCCGGGTGTGGACGTAATCGCAGTCTGGACGGGCGATGTCACCGTAGACCTTGATGCGCTGAAATTGTCCATAGGCCATAACCGGCTGCCCGTAGCGTTCTGGAGCAGTTATTTGCTGTGGGGCGACGGCCACTACGGCATAGGCGCCAGTTCTACCAATCGGGCTACCTATATTCAGGGAGATGTTTTTGGCGTATTTTTTGGCGTGGCCAGTGATGAAGGCACTTTTAAGTTAAATGGGAAATCGCTTAAGGAGCAATGGGCGCCTGCCTTCTATGTGGGATATAACTTTACGAATGAAGACGAGAGCCTCCTTATCGGGGCCTCGTTTGTCGGTATGCATAATCCGGTTTGGGATGACAGCAACCCTCTCGACCCAAAAATCGTAGATGTCGCGTTCCCCATCATGGGCAATCTTCACGCCCGATTCGGCTTGCTCGACAGCCTGCTTTCCGTGGGCGTTAATGTGTCAGTGTACAGCGCTCCCGAATACGGTATTTTCAGCCTGGGCGCCGAGGCTGGTGATAGCGAGGTAGCACTTGGTGGAAAGGACGCGTTTGCATTGGAAGGCCTGCTTGATATCGGAGTCAACCTTGACCTCTGCGCCATCGGCTTTGGCTTCGGCCTTGTCACGAACCTTGCCGCGCCGGACAAGGGCGGCGGCAGTTTTGGCATGAAATTCGGCCTGAGCGCTGATTTTGAAATTGGCGACACCGGTTTTCACATTGTTCCCGGCGTAGATTTTATCAATGTCAAAGAGAACGCCTATGATGTTGCTACCAAGAAGTCTGCCGTTACAACAGAGTCCGCGTTGAATGCCGGTATTTCGTTCTACTACAGCTTCTAATTAATTTGTCCGTTACCGGATGAACAGGCCGCCCGCACGGGCGGCTTTTTTTTGCGGGGGTTATTTGACTTTTAGCGAAAAAGCACGTACATTGTATACAGGGAGTAATTATGCCGGTAATGACAGCGCAGGAAGCGGCAGAATGGGGGAAATAAAACATGGGTAGCGTATTTGAGGAAATCACTCTGAGGAACGGCGGCGATATTGTTTTGGCTCGAAACGGGCATATAACGGAACAGAACATCCGTTCTATTACCGTTACCGCGTTGGTGGACACGGGCGCTACAACGCTGGTTATGGGCGAAGACACGCGGGAAAAATTGGGGCTTGCCGTTACCGACACCCTTACCGTTACCATTGCGGGCGGCTCGGAAGCTTTTTGCGGGATTACCGAGCCGGTTGAAATTTGCTGGAAAAACCGGACATCCTCCGTGCGGGCATGGGTTCTACCCGGTGAAAAACATATACTTATTGGCGTTATTCCTCTGGAGGAAATGGACCTTATTGTTGACCCCATCAACCAAAAACTGGTAGGCGCTCACGGCGATAAAGCAATGGGTCTCATTAAATAAAAGTGTAATTAAAACTGATAGCAAAAGGTGCTTGCCACCTTTTGCGAGTAACGCCGAAGACCCCACCCGCATGGGCGGGGTTTTACGTTTTATTCGTAGTGGGGTTTATTTGACTTTTAGCGAAAAAGCACGTACATTGTATACAGGGAGTAATTATGCCGGTAATGACAGCGCAGGAAGCGGCGGAATGGGGGAAAACCCTTGATTTTCCCACTGTGTGGGCCGCTCTGATGGAAGACAGGGAAAGAATGAAGGAACTCAGGGAAAGCCAGAAGGAAGACCGGGAAAAAATGAGGGAACTGAGGGAAAGCATAAGAGAACTCAGAGAGTCGCAGAAAGAAACCAGCCAACAATTAGGCGGGCTGCACAACAGCATGGGCGATTTGGTGGAAACCCTTTTTGCGCCCCACCTGGGCGATAAGTTTAGCGCGTACAATTACAACCTCAAGCGGCAGTACCAGCGCGTCCCCATCTATGACGATAATATCCGGAAGCGCACTGATATAGATATTTTGCTTTCCAACACCACCCTGTGCATGGCCGTGGAGGTCAAGCGCTGGCTGGAAACAACGGCTGACGTTGACGATCATATAAAACGGATGCAGTTGATACGGCAATACCCGCCCGCTGAGGTCAAAGGGAAAAAGCTGCTGGGCGCGATAGCCGGCGCCGTAGTAACGCCCGAGGCGCGGGAATACGCGGAACAAAACGGTTTTTTTGTGCTTGAATTAATAGGCTACGATATTCGTTTACTGGAACCGCCAAAGGATTTTCAACCTAAGGAATGGTAGGGGCGCAGAACAGGCGGCAGTCGCGGCATCATAGACTTATGGACACTGTTGGATTTTTGTGATATAATGCCTTTTAATGAGCAAGGCCAAGAGTTTTCAGGTTGATCAAAAAGTCGTGTATCCCAGCCAGGGCGTCGGGGTCATAAAGTCCATTGAACAGAAGAAATTCAAAGATACCAAAATCCCGTATTATGTCATTTATCTTGAGGTCACGGATATGACCATCATGGTGCCCGTAGACAAGGCCGCAGGGCTTGGAATCCGCGCAACCGTGTCCCGTGACGAGGCGTTAAAGGCCCTTGACCTTATCACCGAAGATTACGAGCCTATTCCCTCCGACTGGAAACTGCGCTACCAGTTGAATTTGGATTTGCTGAAAAAGGGCAGCGTCAGGGATATTGTCGCCATAGTCCGCTCCCTGTATCACCGCAGCAAGGTCAAGGAACTGCCCATACTGGAACGCAAGCTCTACGATTCCGCGCTTAAGCTGTTACAGGATGAGGTTTCCATTTCCCTCCGCAAACCAAAGGATGAAGTGGAAAGCATGATATTTGCCCGCCTTGAAACCCGCTAAATCTTTTGCCGTAATAATCTGCGCCGCCGGCAGTTCCCTCCGCATGGGCGGCCTTAAAAAGGAATATTGCCCCCTGCCCGGAACAGGCGGCTCCGTGCTTGACCGCGCGGTTTCGGCTTTTGCCGCATTTCCCCGCGTAAGCCGCATAATTGTCACGGTGCCGTATACGCCCGAAACTGGGGAAGCCGCAGCCCGCCGCGCTCTGCGGCCCGATCTGCTGGCAGGGGAGCAGCCGAAAATCAGCTTTGTCACGGGCGGCAGTACCCGCCGCGAATCGGTGCATAATGCCCTTGCCGCGTTAGCCGCGTACAGCCCTGACTATGTGTTGATCCATGACGGATGCCGCCCCTTTGTCAGTGCGGGTCTTATCCAACGGCTAATGGACGCGGTGCAAGGGCATCAGGCAGTTATCCCCCTGTTGCCCTTGACTGAAACCCCAAAGGAGATAAACATCCCCCTTGATGAGGATTTGTTTGCTCAGGCGGATTCCCCCGCTGCTGCGCCCACAGTTGAGGCTGCCCCTGAAACAGCGGCCATGCCTATTGTTACGCGCCATATGCGCCGCGATTTAACCGGGCTTGCACAGACCCCGCAGGCTTTTGCGTTTGCGGAGATTCTGGCCGCGCACGAACAGGCGGCGGAGCAGGAACG
>JGI24698J34947_10002047_pt1 | contig 10762 bp, 8 predicted proteins | sample TergutMp193P3_FD_34947 | JGI IMG/M metagenome (IMG submission 34947) | reverse complement strand
GGCTCACGGCTCACGGCTCACGGCTCACGGCTCACGGCTCACGGCTCTAAGTCCCCAATTATACTTAGAACACACATAGATTCGTGTCAACTATACAAACTACTTAACTACGCTTTTTTCAAAAATAATTTATATTTTTCTTATTCTCTTGAAAAAACGCCGTTTTTCTGTGTCTGCGGAAATATCGGCTTTTTTATATCTCAACAAACAAGAAAGGAGTTTTAGAATGAAAAAGAACGTATTTTTAGCAGTAGCGCTTACCGCGCTCATGGCCGCCGGCGCTTTTGCACAGGAGTACAACAGCGAAAGTGATTTTCAGGTAAAGAAAGCGGGAAACGGGATAACGATTACCAAATATGTTGGTACAGTAATGGTCGTCAATATTCTGCCCACTATACAAAATCTTCCGGTTACGAGTATTGGGAATAACGCTTTTAAGGGAACCAAAATTACCAGCGTAACCATACCGGACAGCGTTACCAGCATTGGGGAAAACGCTTTTCGGAATTGCAAAAGCCTTACCAGCGTAACCATAGGAAACGGCGTTATCAGCATTGGTAACAACGCTTTTATGAGTTGCACTAGCCTTACCAGCGTAATCATACCCGACAGCGTTACCAGTATAGGGATTAACGCTTTTTTCCTTTGTGGTAAACTTGCCAGCGTAACCATAGGAAAGGGCGTTACCAGAATTGAGGATAACGCTTTTGGCGGTTGTGCCAAACTTGAAAGCGTAACGTTTCAAGGCACCAATCGAAACATAACCGACTGGAATACTATGCGGGTGGCATTCGTTGGTGATTTGGCGAACAAGTACTATGCCGGTGGAGCAGGAACGTATAATAGATCAAGCGGCACATGGACGAACCCCAACGCCCCCGCTGCATCACAGAATAATGAATTTAACATCTTCGCCGAAGCCTCGGCCCGAAGGCAGCAACAGGTTGCCGCCGAAAGCGCCGCCGAGCAGAGAGATTATCGGCGCAGCAGCAATAATCCTCTGGAAAGAACCACATGGATACAGTCAGATGGTAAAGGTTATCAGGTACTTTCATTCGACGGCCCCTCAAACAGCGGCTCTTCAAACAATAACTCTTTAAATATGCATCTTCGAACCGGGGATAATATAAACTGGGGAACCTGTACGGTTTCCGGTGATAAGGTGACTATTACCCTTGAAGGGAGGAATAGTAGTACTATTACCGGAACCATAGCAGGAAATGTCATAACACTTGATGCTTATGGGACGTTCACCAGGCAATAACGGGGAACGCAACGGGTGCTAGGCACGGCGCGTTATAGCTTTCCGATCTCGTCCATGGAGAGGCCGGTTATGTCGCGCACGAACTCAGGCGTAGAGCCCTTGGCCAGAAGATTGCGCGCGATTTGGAGTTTTTCATTTCGGCCTTGTTCCAGGCCGCGTTCCAAGCCCTCTTCGCGGCCTTCTTCGTAACGTACCGCCAGCGCGTCATCCCAATTCCATTCGGTCATAAGCATACTTAACACCTCCGCGGCGTGTGTTTTCAGAAACTCTTTTAGTATATCATGCTTTCGGCAGTATTTTACAGCCTCTTTTATCGCTTTCTTGCGGCTGCCGAGCTCTTTCTCAAAGCCGCGGACTTTCGCTACAAACGCGCTGTACTCAGAGAGTTTTTTACAGCGCCGCGCGATTTCTACGTTGCGCCCCTCGTTGATGTTCACCACTTTAACCGTCAGTTCCAGTGCGGGAAAGTCTTTTCCTGCCATAGCGAAAGAGACAGCCTTTTCAAATGCGTCGGACAGGCGGTAAATCTCATTGTCCGGGAAAGGATCAGTTCCGTTATAAAGCACGAAAAACTCAGGCCGCGGGATAGAGAGCAGTTTTTTTGAATAAATGTTCCTGCCTTCGACGATTTTTTCATAGACGCGGCCGATGTACATAAGCAGCCTAAGGGCCATGTTCGGATTTATGGTACTCTGGTGCTCTACCAGCACAACCAGTTTTCCGTCAATCTCAAAAGAGATGTCATTGTATAAATCCATGAACAGCACGTTGTCAAGTGTGTTTATGGAAACCGAGGCGCCCGGGGGTAAATCTACGCCCTCTAACGCGCCATACAGCTCCCGAAGCAAAGCCGGGTCCGCGAACAGCGTCGTAAAAACACTGTTTTTGAATTTAGTATTTACTACCATGCCCCTATATTGGCGCGCGCCTGTATAGCGCTTTACTGTAACCGGAAAAATAAAGGGGTTTGCGTAGCTCGCCTTAGAGATTGCTGTGGATTATTTAGGCATACATTTCCGCAATCTTTCCACAAGACCGCGCTTGTCCGTGCTGGAAAAAAAGGCTGACCCTATCACAAGCACGTCCGCCCCGGCTTTTTTCGCCTTTTCGGCTGTTTTTTCGTTAATTCCGCCGTCAACGGAAATCTTGAAATCAAGCCCCGAATTCTCCCTGATTTTAACGAGTTTTTGCACCTTATCAAGACATTCGGGTATTAGCTCCTGCCCCCCGAAACCGGGATTTACGGTCATTATAAGGACCAAATCGACAAAGGGCAGGATTTCCTCAAGGGCGGCGGCAGGCGTAGAGGGGACAATTGCGATACCGGCCTTAAGACCCAGGCCGCGTATCTCAGTCAGGTACTTTTGGCAGTGCGTCTCCGCTTCGTAATGAAAAGTGATGCCGTCCGCCCCGGCTTCGGCAAATTCCCTGATAAAGCGGTTCGGCTGGACAATCATCAGGTGGACGTCCAGAAAAATCTTTGTTTTTTTTCTTAATGAGCAGACAAGCGGAGGGCCGAAAGTCATGTTCGGCACAAAAGATCCGTCCATAACGTCCATGTGAAGCCATTCGGCTCCCGAGGAGTCAATTTCCGAGGCGGCTTTGCCAAATTCAGAAAAATCCGCGTTTAAAATTGAGGGTGAAACAATGATCCCGTTCATTTTTTATATAATACCTTTAGAACATACTATTGTCAAACCATGAAAAAATGGTATACTGAACAGCGGGGAAGTAAAATCGGACAATAATGGAAAATGAGCAGGCGGTCGGCTTGGTAAAAGAAGCCTATGATAAACTGAAAGCCTCCGACGCGGCAGCGGCCTGCGCGCTTTTGGATCAGGCTCTGAAAATCGACTTTGAAAACGGGGAGATCAAGCACGCGCTTAAATGCGTCCATTGGTGGCTTGAACATACTAGGAGGATTGAGTATATAAAAGACCCTTTCGAAAAAGGCGGTTTTATTATTTCCCTGTTAAAACAGTACAATGTTTTTCTGGGACAATTAAACGAGAGCTTTGATCAATGCCAGTACGCGGTGCGCTACTATGTTTATTCTACCGCCCTCTTTTTTTTTGAAGGGCTTCTTGGAAGCCCCGCAAACCAGCATGATCCCGGCCTTTTGCTTTTGGTCGGGCGCTGTTTCAAGGGACTTGGCGATTACGACAAGGCCCTTAACTACCTTGAACAGGCTGTGCGTTTTAAAAGGGAAGACGCGGAAACCCTGGCCGAAGTAGCGGATATAAACGCTCTGTTAGCTGAAATAAAAGCGGCCAAAGCCCTTTTCAGGGAGGCCTTTTTTTTAGACCCTTCAAAGATCGACGTAAGGTCTTTGGAGTCGGGCCTTATTCAGGAATTAAGGAATAAGGTGTCGCAGATGGGCTACAGCGAGGAGGAACTTCGCGAATGGATGCCGGTTTACGGTTATCTGTGGGGAGTGTTTTCGGTAAAGCGCGAATTAAAGCAGATGGAAGTCGGCAGGCTTAAACAGTCGATTTTTTCACTGGAAGCCGAAAGCGCGGCCAATCCGGCAAGGCGCGAGCTGTTAAAGCCGCGTCTTTTGAACCGTTACTTTTGGCTCATTGATCATTACGAGAAAAATCATGAGGAGCCTTCTCTTATCGAGGAGATCCGTTTAAAAATAAAAGTTGCCGATCCGGACATTTACAAGATGTATGCCGGATAAATGAGGAGTAAAAGGCATGAGTAATACTGAAACAACTGCGGCGCAAACACTTTCTGAGAATGCGCAGACACTTTTAAAAAATCTGCAGGAAACCCTGAATGAGGAAAAGTGGACAAGAGCTACACTCAGCAATTATTCCACAAACCAATTCAAAGAGCTTGATGAAATTCTTAAAAATGCCCGCGATGAAAAAGTTCTGGATGAGCTGAAAAAGAACTGCGACGATCATCTTGCGCATACAAGGAACAGTATTATAGCCCTGTATCTCTCTGGCATGGTGGCCCTTTCCCGCCAGATTATCGACGACTCGGCGATGATCAATCTTGTTTCAATCTTTCTGGATAACCACAAATGGAGCATAGTAAAATACCTGTGCGAAAGGATTCTCGATTACGGAGAGTCAAAGTTCGCCTTGCGCACCCTCGCCGACTGCTATAAAAACGAAAATGAAGAGGAACAGATCTTCGGCGTTTGGGAAAGGCTCGTAAAAGTAGATTTTGAAGAGGCGGACATCGCCAAAGCGCTTGCCGAACACTATGAAAAACTCGGAAAAAATGAGGAAACGGTTGATTTTTACAAAAAGGCCCTGCACCGCTATATAAATAAGGCGAATTTCGCGAGCGTAAGGGAAATTTGGGAAAAACTGATCGCCATTAACAGCGAAGACATCGACTTTTTCCTTCACATCCAGAAAAAAATCGCCAAAGCCATAAGCGACGACAAGGCGGTAATTCTCTTAAACGAACTATACGCGAAATACAAGGATATTGACATAGATATCGCCATAAATATACTGAAAATCGTCCTTGAATACGACGAAAAGGACGTGCACGCACGCAGGGAAATAATCGAGTGTTTCAGGAAAAAGTACGCCGAACACAGCCAGCTTGAAGAGTACATCCGCGTTTCCAACCTGTCGCAGAACTACCGCGACGTTCACAAGGCGATATCCGATTTTGAAAAACACATCGCGTTCGACAAGGGGAACTTTGTCTACCACCGCACATGGGGCGTGGGGCGCATCGCCGGCATTCAGGGCGATGAGATTCAAATAGATTTCGCGAAAAAGCGCGGACATTCAATGGCCCTGAAAATGGCGGTTGACGCGCTTCAAACTCTTTCCAAAGAACACATCTGGGTATTAAAGGCGACAAGAAAAAAAGAAGAACTGCGCGAGAAAGTAAAAGACAAAGAAGAAAATATTATATGGGCGCTTAAAACAATAATAAAAAGCTTCCCCAATTCCTGCGATATGAAAAGGATCAAAGCGGAGCTTTCTCCCGCCCTGCTTACAGCGGGCGAATGGTCCACATGGAGCGGCAAGGCCCGCGATATTTTAAAATCCAATCCCGATTTTGGAGTAACCCCGGACAATATTGATATTTTTATCGTCCGCGACAGGCCGATAAGCGTAACGGAAAAACTCTACAACGAATTTATCGCGCAAAGAAATTTCTTTGATCGCGCTTCCGCCATACGCGATTTTGTATTCAACAAGGAAGCCGACGCGGAAACCGATTATTTTACGGAAATGTTCTCTTACTTTACGGCTTTCCTGCGCCCGGATACGGGACAGAATACGGAACAGCTTGCCGCTTCCTTCCTGCTTATTGAGGAGCTGTCAAAAAAGTACGCTCACCTTTCTTCTTCCCTTACTTTAAACTTTGCCGATATTTTCGCGGACATCAGCGACATGCCGTCCTTTTTTAATGATCTTAAAGACACGAAATTCAAGGAAGCGTTCCTTCAAAACGTAAAAAAATACGTAAGCGGCTGGCCTGAGATATATATAAAACTTTTTCCCTGCGCGTTCCTTGTAAAAATCAAAAGCGCCTCTTCTGATGAAGACGGAAAGCCGTTGATTATCGCGAATCTGGAAAAAGAAGGATACGCCGAAAAACTTACCGCCATGTGCGTTGACTGTTTTGAGCATTTCCGCGAAAACAGGGAAGCTGTTCTTTGGCTGTATAAAAACTCGCGTGATACGCAATGGTTCAAGGCAGCCAACATCAGCTATGAAAAACAGCTTATCACCCTTATACACATTCTTGACATAAGCTACCGCGATATAGAAAACCACAAAGACACTGTTGAAAACCGAAAAACAAACAAGCTTGTGCATAATATTCTGTTCAAGGAAGGCATTCTTGCGTCTTTCCTTGACGAAGCCGACGACGACACTATTATCAGGGTTTTCACGTTTATAAACGATGTTAAGGATTTAGACCCTCAGGATAAGCTTAACTTAAGAAGCAGAATACTGGACAAGAAGCCCGGGTTTAAATTCCTTGAAAAAGCGGAAAAAAAGGTCTCAAGGGGCCTTATGGTTACGCAGGCCATGTACGAGGAGAAAAAGAAACAGCTTACCCATATCATGGAGGAGGAAGTTCCGGCCAATTCCAAGGAAATCGAGTACGCCCTGTCCCTCGGCGACCTGCGGGAAAATGCCGAATACAAGGCGGCCAAGGAGAAGCAGGAACAGCTTAATTCCCAGATTGCCAAGCTCAAGGAAGATATAGACAGGGCCCAGTTCTTCGATCCTAACGCCGTAAACACTTCCAGGGTCTCTTTTGGCACAAAAATCGTACTTTTAAACGAATCCTCCGGTTCCAGAGAAGAATACACGATTTTGGGGCCATGGGAATCTGACCCAAATAATAACATTATTTCCTATCTTTCTCCCTTCGGTAGTGCTATACTTAATAAAACAGCCGGAGAAAGATTCGAATTTGTCAGGAATGAGGAGCGTGTTTCATATCTGGTGGAGTCTATTACGCCAGCCGAGATTTAGTTGGTTTTAGAAAGGGGTGCTTATGAGAAAAAGTATTCTGGTAGCGATGCTTGTAATTTGCTCAGGGTTCTGCGTGTATGGGCAGGCCGGCTCAGACGCAATCGATCTTGTGCTGCTTTTGGATACTTCCTCCGGTATGAGTTCGTCTTATGACCGGGTGAACGATTACACAACCGGCGCTTTTCTTTCGGAATTCCTGCGCATGGGCGATACCTTTCACCTTATCGCCTATTCCGGCAGGCCCAGGCTTGACGCCGCCCGGCGCATTACAGGCAGGGGCGATGTCGAAACCATAATCGGGCGAATCCTGCTCCAGTACCCCGTGGAAAGCGGAAATGACGTAAGAGCGGCCATTACCTTCGCCGAGCAGTATATCTCCGCCCTGCCCTCGCGTCCCAAAAAGATTGTTATGGTAGGCACAGGCGGCTCAGACATAAACAACCTTGTAAGCGCGGCAAGGCAAAGACTAAGTTCCAGAAACGTCACATTTGATTATGTTCAGGTTACTCCGGGACAGCCGCTGGCAAATCTTCCCTCTTCGGGACGCGGGGCTTCCCCGGCGCGGGTAACTCCGGCCGCTCCTTCAACGCCGCAGCGCGCTCCCGGCGCAACCGGCACACAGCTGAGTACCCAGCCTCCTTCTTCGCAGACAAGTCAGCAGGGTGCGCAGTCAACCCAGCAGACATCTCCTTCTTCCACAGGCCCTTCTCAGCAGACACAGACGGCGCCTTCTACTACGCAAAGCTCTCAGGGAACGGGAACTCAATCTACGGATACCAGAACGTCCCCGGGCGCAGGGACTGCAACAGGCCCCGGTACAAGCGGGCCGTCTTCTTCCTCTCAGCAAACAACAACCCCGGGCGCGCGGGACAGTACCGCGCCGCGCTCCGCCTCGGAAACTGACTCTAGTCTCCCGCCCGCCGGTACCGGCGCGGGCAGAGACACGGGCGAAACTCAGGACAGCGCGGATAAAGGCTACGCGACAGATTCAGGGCGCGAACAGCAGGAAACAGCCTCTTCTGCGCCTGCTCCCCAAAAACTTAGAACTTCTTCGGGCGATTCATGGGCTTCTTCCATCCCCTTGATTATTGGATTTATTATCCTTGCTCTGCTTATTTTGTTCCTCATCATATTCCTGGCTTCACGCAGACTGGGCTCAAGGCCGAAACGCGTGATGGCCGCCGTTTCGACTACGACTTCCAAGGAGCGTGAAAAAGAAGACATGCCGGCCTTTGTCGATCACAGCAAAGACCTCGCGAGCTACGCGGCGGTACAGAACAGACAGCGCACAACTCCTTACACAAACACAAACACAAGCAGGCCAATAAAACCGGAAGTTGCCAAACCCGCGGTTATCAACCCCTCGGGCCCTCTGCTTCTCAATCTTTTTGTTGAGGATCAAAATACCGCAATCGGCAAGCGGAATATCCATTCCTTAAAGTCGGGATACGGTCTTTCGGTCGGCGGCGGAAAAGGCGATGATTTCTATATTTTCCTGGTTCCAATGCCTTCGCACCTGGGCGAAATACGCAGAAACGGCAGTCAGTGTTCCTTTATTCCGCGCAAGCCAAAATACTTCCCGGACTTGGGTTCCAATGAACTGCGCGACTGCGTAAACAAAACTGTCAGGATTGTTTCCGACAAAAACTACGAGATCCGTTTCAGGTTTGAAATGTACGAGGATCCGCTGATTGCGCTTAACAGAATACTTAATTCGGTTAAAGTGCCGGGCTGACAAGGACGCCGTAACCTTTTTCTCCGGTAAGTTGTCCGTCTTTGACAATAAATTTTCCCCTTACAACCGTGCACTCAACAGAGCCTTGCGTTTGCGTTCCGTCATAGGGAGTTGTCTTGCTCTTTGAGTGAAGGCTGTCTGCGGATATCGTTCTTTTTTTATTCATATCCACGATAGTAAAATCGGCATCCGCGCCGGGCAGAAGGTTTCCTTTCCGCGGATAGATACCCCAAATCTTTGCCGGAGCTTCGCTTAAAAGACGGGCAATGTCGCACAAGGAAATATTTCCGCAGGTAGCCTCATTTAACATTAGAGGAAGGAGTGTTTCCACACCGCAAAGGCCGGCCGGCGCGTCCCAGAGCGCGAGGGCTTTTTCGGCCGCTGTATGCGGAGCGTGATCGCTTGCAATTATGTCGATAATTCCCCTATCCAGCGCGTCCCAAAGACCCTCGCACTGGCCTTCGCGAACAGGAGGATAAACCTTGTGCGCCGGACTTGTATTCGCGTCCAGAAAAAGGTAATGGGGGCATGTTTCAGCGCTGACCTTTATTTCCTTTTGTTTCGCCTCTTCGACAAGACGCGCTCCGTCAACGGAGGTAACATGGTGAATGTGGATTTTCGCGTCCGTATATTGCGCGTAACAAATCGCCGTTTGAATCGCGATAATTTCCGAGATAACGGGCCTTGCCTCCGCAAGCAATTGGCCGGCCGGCGCGTCCGCCTTTTTTTTACAAAGCTCCGTAAAGTACGAATTCAGCTCACTGGATTCCGCGTGAAAGCCAATTCTTGAACCTGCCTCTGCGCATTGGCTCATCCGGCTGATCAACACGCCGGGCGCAGGGGCGGCAATATCCCCTGTTGAAGTCCCCAAAAAAACCTTGAAGCCAAGAGCGCCTGCCTTCCGCAGTTTTTCAAGTTCGTCCTGTTCATTTGGCAGAAGCGCAAAAAGCGCGAAGTCGATATAAGATTTTGCTTTCGCGGTCTCAACCTTTTCGATAAAACGCTGTGCAGTGGAAGTTACTGGCAATACATTTGGCATATCGGCGGCGCAGGTTACGCCCCCGAACGCCGCGGCTAAAGAGCCTGTTTCAAAGTCTTCTTTGTCTGTAAGTCCCGGATCGCGAAAATGTACGTGCGCGTCAATAATGCCCGGCAGGATGTGTTTTCCGCCTGCATCGTAAACTTCATCCGCGCTGTCGTCAGCGTTCAGCCTTCCGGCCGCGGCGATTTTCCCGTTAGCGACCGCAACAGCTCCTTCAAAACATTCTTCTTTGCGCGGAGAAATAAAGTTTCCGTTTTTTATAATCAGATCGTAGCGCATACCGTCATTATACTGCCAATGTTAATCATAAAAAAGACACAGACCGTAGACTTTCTCGGCGCCGCCTTCTTTAAGCGCGGCCGAGCATACCTCCATAGTGGAGCCTGTGGTTATTACATCATCGATAACAAGAACCGTTTTTGGCACATTCCCATTGACAATGATCCGCCCTTTAAGGTTTTCCATGCGATCCGCTCTGCCAAGACGTTTCTGAACGCCGGATTTTCCGCGATTTAAACAGCGGCGGATATTGAGTCCCCTGTTTAGCTTTTCCAGCCTCTTTGCAAGGCAGTCGATTTGATCCCATCCCGCTGTCTTAATCTTTCCCGGTCGCGGCGGAACAGGAACAAGAAACGCGTCTTTTAATAAGGGCTCATCTTTAATCAGCTCCAATACTTTTTCCGCAAAGAAATCCGCCAGGGCAAGATTTTTGGCGAACTTGTAAGCCGATAACAATTTGCGGTATTTCCCGGAATAGGGAAAAAGCACCCACAGACGGTCATAGGAATGTTCCGCGCCGTTTCGGCAGGAAAGACAGTTTTCCCTCTCCGATATAAGCGGCTTTCCGCACAAATTGCAGGTTTTTCCCTGAACAAGCTCTAAAGACGCACTGCACTGTCCGCAAAGCCCGAAGCGCATTTCTTCGGCGCCGAACAAGGCCCCGCCGCACAAAGCGCATCCGCGGTGGAAAAGGAAACCCCTGGCAAGAAAAAAAAGTTTTGATAGTAAACTCATGCCCCTATATTGGCGCAGAGGTGTCGTTTTGCTTTACTGTAGCGAGGAAAAAAAATGACAAAATGTATGCCTAAAGAATTCTGTAATTAGCTTTAAGGCGAGCTACGCAAACCCCTTCCGGGGACTCGATGGCGTGGCCATTATTGATGCTTTGACCTAGCAATATACGAGTCCAACGCCATATGCCCCCGTCAGGGCTTATGCGTACTCGCCTTACCGTTCATTACGGAACT
>JGI24698J34947_10002046_pt1 | contig 10764 bp, 5 predicted proteins | sample TergutMp193P3_FD_34947 | JGI IMG/M metagenome (IMG submission 34947) | reverse complement strand
TACAACAGGCAACAGGCATTAAGCAGCAGAAAAATAAAAGTTTTCTTTAACATAAACAACCTCTAATATGATAACACAAATGATACTACAATATCCATTCCAAGGAAAGGATTTGACGGATCTCCGAAGATTGCGCCTGACTGCCACTCAACTTTGCCGTCTACAAATTTGAAACGTTTTGCCAGGCTTAAGCGGATTGGCAGCTGTGGCATGGTAAAACGAATACCTCCGCCGTAACTGAAGCGCATATTTTCAATTGTAAAATTTTCATTTCCTTCGTTATTTTTCCCGAAATAATAACCCTGCTTGCTTTCAACGCCCGCCGCGTCCAAAAATAAATCGAAGGAAAGAATTCCGTGCACTATCGGAAACCTCAGTTCAATCCAGCTGTCCAAGAGCAAAAAGCCCTTGTTACGGTATTCGCTGCTCCATCCCCTTCCTACAAACATGCCGTCTACGGAAAGTTTATTTGCTTCTTCAATTTTAAGCTCGCGGCCAGGTTGTTCAAAAATAAGCGACAGTCCGGCATGAAGTGCCAAAACGCCCTTGAAAGCCCAATTTTCTGTTACCTGCAGATTAAACAGCGTAAAGAAAGCTTCCGCCTTTGAATCGCTGCGTATGTAATGTTCCCGCTCATCTTTTATAATGCCGAAAAATCCCAGGCGTTCGTACAGGTAAAATCCTCTTGACGGATCGTAAAAAATATCGCGTTGATCAAGAGAAGTTGAGAGCCAGAATGAATTCTTGGGCGTAAGCACATTGTTTCCAGCTCTCAGCGCCGGATCAAAGGGCCTGTACAATTCTTCATCGTAGGTGTTTTTTACCGCGCCAAGGCGAAGGCCTCCGTTTACTCCTACAATTCCCAGAAATGTATACCAGCGGTAGCCTGTAGAAAATCCAATTGAGAAATACCATTGTTCGTAATTCATAAGATAATCTCTGGGCGGAGTATAATTATGGCCTTTGTATTCACTGAAGGAATTGAATCCATCGGGATACGCGTAAGATTCATCTCCGTTAAAAAACGGAGCTTGATTGTCCATGGTTGTAAGGCGTCTTGTAAAATTTGCCGAAAAATCAACGCCTAAGGAAAGAGGCAGGCCGAAAACCCATCTGTGCAGGTAATTTACCGCAAACATGCTTGTGTCAACAATCGACGAATTTATCTCGGCTCCAAGTTCATTCCCACTTCCGCCTACATTGCGGTCGTTCCATTTTAGAAGCCCCGATATAGGCCATGCTTCAGGATCCGCGGTTCCCGAAAAGGTAAGGCCGAATTGAATGTCGGAAGTCATCTGTTCTTCTACCGTGAAGACAAGATCCATCAGGTTCTCGGCGCTTCCCTGAAGGGTTTCGGGTATAATCATGGAAAAATACTGAAGGTTATAGAGATTTCTCATCGCATCCATAACCTTGGTTTTAGAAAACACATCTCCGGGCTCAAGGGGGATTTCCCTTAAAATTACCTCGGTTTTTGTTTTTTCATTTCCTATGATGATTATATTTTCTATGTAGGCTCTTCCCTGTTCCACAATCGTGATTTTATATGAAAGCTCGAGGGTTTGATAATTTTTATCGGGAGTTCTCATTATGGAATTGAAGATATAACCGTTTTCAAAATAAAGGTCAGCAACACGCTGTAGATCCATTTCAAGTTTGGTATAATTGACAATTTCACCTGCTTTGGATGTGACAAGCCTTTCAAGCTGCTCGGTGGAAAAAATCCTGTTTCCCTCGAATGTTATTCCGCCAAATCTGAACTCGTTTCCTTCTTCAATCATAAAGGTAAGTATAAGGTTTGCGCCTTTATCACCGGTCTCATAAGTGCGGGTAACGTCCCTTACAAAGGCGTCTATATAGCCGCGATCGTTGTAATACCTTGTAATGGTTTCCCTGTCCGCGAGAAGTTTCGCTTCCTGAAACGCCCCGTCATTTATAAGGGATTTGGCCTTCAGCGAAAGTTTGCTTCTCAGAGTGTTAGCCGTAAATCTTGTGTTGCCCTGAAACTCTATTCTTGATATGGAAATCTTTTCGCGTTCGGTGATGTTAAAAACGACCGTAACGGTTGATTCCCCCGTCTGAGTTTCAGTCACGGTAACCGTAACGTTTGGATAGCCTTTTTCAATATACTTATTTATTATCGCGTCAACATCGGCTCTTAGCTTTATTTGATTGTAAATATCGCTGACCTTGGTGCTGATTGCTTCCATAAGTTCGGTTCTTCGCAGTCCGGAATTTCCCGCAAAAATGATCCTTCCCACAACCGGCTTTTCAACCACGGTAAACCTGATAATAACTTCGCCGGCGGAAGCTGCCGGAATAGTGCTTGGCTCTATGCGCTCGAAATATTCCAGAGCGTAAAGTTTGCCCTGTATTTCCAAGAAAATATTATCGTCGAAAATCCTGCCCCTGTAGGGATTCATCAGGGCTTCCAGTTCAGACGACGAAATGTTTCTCAATCCTGAAAAAACAATATCGCGTATAGGTTTTCCATGATACCAGTCGCCTTCTATTTGTGTTTCCTGCTGTGAAAAACACAAAGCTGCCTGGATGAACAATAAAAACGCAAAAACTCTAAATTTCATCAAAACTCCTAAAACGATTTACTCCAGCTTAGAGTAATTGAATTATCGTTCACCCACCAGTTCTCAGGGTGATATGGGTTAAAGTCCCATCGAATATTGAAATACGGACTCTGTAATTCGATTCCTAAATCCAGTTCAAATTTTATGCCGCCAAAAGTAGTATCGTTCTCGTCATACTTCATAGTAACCATGAACTGTCCAAACACATCCTGCCCTATGTACTTACCCATAAAAACAGTTGTATTATCAAAATAGTTACCTAGACTGTTATTTCTGTCAACAGGGGCCTGTCCCAGCCCCGTCGCGCCTATTACAACGGCGTTTTGTATAAGCCTGGTTCTTACGTTGAACATGTCTAAATGCAGGAAATTCCTTGCCTGGCGTTCAAATTGCCGTAAAAATACAAATTGAGAAAAAACATCCGAATTGGCAGCAACTTGAGTCAATATATCCGTTGTAGACGCAAGTATAAAACGCTGTGCCGCATCGGAGTTATCATCACCCTGTACGCTGTTAAGATTTTGCCCCAAAATAGTATAAATTTCAAGCTGGGTAAGGCTGGGCATTGTCTCAAAACGGGGTATAAAACTGAAGAATGGCTGGTTTTCTATAATCATCGTTATTGTTACAGGGCCCGTATCCGTACGATCCTTGATTTCCGCTCTCGCGCTTAACAAGGGTGAAAACTGCCTTTCGTTTTCCCTGAAAATCATACTTCCTTCGCGAATGAAAAAACTGCGTTCAAAGTAATAAAGCTCGCCCGAACGGATATTAATATCACCGTTCATGGAATACTGACCGGCCTGAGTGTCGGCGGTAACTCTAAACACAGTTCCCATTTCCGGATTGGCCCTTAATATGGGGCTGTTTGTATTTGGCCAGACAAACTCTACCACCGGGCCTGCCGTTACGGATAAATTTACGATGGAATGAAACCGGACATCCGAAGAAGATCCGTCGTCGGAACGCGCCATTATTTCGTTCATATTAAGACCCATCTCCGTATTGTTAGTGTAAAGATTTCCGGATATTTCCATTAAGTAATTGTTAAGGTCAAATAACATATCAACTTTTCCCGACGCGTTTCCGTTCGCGCGAAAACTTGATATGTTGATATTATACGGAATGGGATTCTGAGCCGGGACATCAATATCAAGGCCTATGTTCTTTGGGCCCCAGTTTTCAAAACGCATCCATCCTATTACATTTCCCGCTCCATTGCCCGATATTGCCATAACGGGGCCGAAGGTGAACTCATATCCTTGTGCGACTATGTTAAAAGGAGCGGGTTTTATTTCTTCATGTGAAAAAGAAGAAACCTGTATCCTGAAAGACGAACCTCTGGCTTCCGCGAAAAACTCAGGATTGAATACCGGGCCGCGTATATCAATCTTCCCTGTTATATAACCTCCGTTAAAGTTTACGTTATCCGTTTTAGCCGCTAATTTGTATAACGCAGGCATATCAATAAAGAAACTGCCGCAATGCGCGTCGATGGCGCCGTTTTTAAACACACCCGCAAAAGTTCCCACAATAGGAACCGGCGCGGAAAGCCCGGCAAAAAAATTACCGTCGCCGTCCATTTCCACCCTGAGCATGTCCTTTTCTCCGCCCGAGAAGGAAAAATTTCCCCTGTCATTTGAAAAAACAAAAAGCACCTCATCCTGCCTGATATCGCCGTATTCGATATTCGCAAATCGCAGCGTTCCGTCAATTGAATTAAGCGCATGCCTTATGTCAAGCCACGAATCTACGCGCGCAAAGTCCGCGTTTAAATCAACTGTTCCTTCCAGCCACTTGTCAATTTTTTGAATATAGCCCTGAACATTCAAGTTTGTTTTCGCAATGCCGTCTTCGCGGTTAATCTGCAATAGGGGTATGGCCGATTTTATTCCCATGTAATCAAATCTGATATTGCTCAATAAAATTTCATCGTTTGTCAATGAAGCGGCGCCTGAAGCCGCAATTATTCTTTGCCGCACCCTTGCGTGCAGAGACGAAAGATTGATCTTAGCGTCGAATGAATGTATTGAATCCCAGGAAAGAAAAGCGCCGGCGCTTATCAACACCGGCTCTCTTGTACCCAAAAACCTTTCCAGATGCATTTCTGTTACGGATACGTCGATCTCAACGTGTTTGTTTTTTACAGCACCTTCAACAAGGTACAATTCCCCGTTTTCTTTTCCGTCCGTCATATTTACAAAAAACTGAAGATGTGAAAAATCGCTGTCCCATGAAAAATCGGCGCTGCCCGCAAGGAGCCCTACAGCGTCGCTGTACAGTATTTCCCTGAAACTCGCGCCGACCTGATCGGCAACGCCTGAAATTCGCAAATAATCAACGTTGTTTAACGGCCGTATATCCTGTATTTCAAAATGGGCGACGTCAAGATTCCAGAAATCACGTGAATCGTAGCGCAGGGTGCTGTAAAGGTTGAGGTATGACGGATGTCCGTTAAAGGGAACGGGAAAATCAATACACTCAATGTAGCCCGATCTTGATCCCGTATTTGAAATGAAACCGTAAACATTAAGTCCGTTAGGATCGCGGATGATAAGCGTCGTTCTGTCCAGAATCTGTCCTTCAATATGCCAGGACAAATCAAGATAGTTCGCGTCAAACAGGAAATTTAAATCCGCCGGATTTGAATAGTTAAACTGCGCGGAGAGAATAAATTCATTTTCGTTTATGCTGAACAACCCTTCGCTCAACGTTACCTGTCGATCCGTACCGGACAGAGAAAGAAACCCTTCGTTATCTGACATTTTAATAAAGGTGTACGGAGCGTTAAATACTATATTTTTAAAGTCGGTCATAAAGAAAATTTCGGTGTCAAGCGAAATATCCTGAATGTAATCAAAACTTGAAGAGGGAATATCAAGAAAATCGCCGAAGGGCCGGGCAGCTTCCGTGATATTCATTATTGAAAAAGAAGCAAGAGAAAGCGTTGCTTCAAGCTGAAGCGGCGTCTTATTGAAAACAGCGTCCAGATACACCGTCCCCCTGTTTTCGCTGTCTACTGAGGCCGTTATGCCTACGTATTTTTCCTGCGGGTACAGATAAACATCCGGATTTAAAAAGGAAACTTTCCCCACATTAACGCTTTCGCCCGATATGTTTATCTCCCTTGTGTTAGATGATATGTTTAAAGAAGTGTCGACATCTTCCTTTCCGTTAATGTTAAGCCTTGAAACTGAAATATTACCGGACGGAAGAAAGGGATCAAATCCAAAACGTCCCTGGAAACCTAATATCCCGTGAAAAAGACCCGCGCTTGCGGTAGCGGAAGACGCGCTCAAGCGGAAGTCGTTTACAACAATGTTCTCATCGCCGCCGTATGCGCTGATAACAAATGAATCCGAAATTACAGCCGTTTCTGATCTGGCAACTCTGAAAAACTCTCCTCCCATAAGATTTACCGCGTATTCCAGACTTGCGCCTTTTTCGTATTTTAAGGAAGAACTGCCCGTTATCGACATATCAAAAAGATGGCGGAATTTTTTCAGGTAATCGGAAAAGTCGGCATGATCGTTTAAAACAAAACGGTTAAAATCCACGCGCGCTTCAATTCCGCCTGTTTTTAAATCACAGTTAAAGTCGTAAGACAAGGAGGCGTCCGGCGGCGGAGCTATGCTTAAAGAATTTTCATTGAATGAAACCGCCATACTTGAAGGCAACAAGGTGAAGAGCGTTCCGGCTGTGTCGCCGCTGTTTGACGCAGGCCGTAAAAAAGAAGCTTCTCTCTTTTTTACATCCTGCTCTGATAGTGAAAAAGACAAAAATGATAAATCCGCCGCCCCTTCCTTTAAATCCGGCGAATACGCGCCGCTTATGTCAACCGTTGTTTTTGCGATAAAAGTTCTGTCCATAAAACCGGAGTACAGTGCATCCGTGCCGAATTTTCCACCGATGGTAATTTTTTCCCCGTCCCAGCGGATATCAACATCCATATCATGCACACCAAGCTCATTCCCTTCGCCGGAAAAAATCAGGGAAAGGTTTCGTATCCTGTAATCAGCGTCTTCGGGAAGAAATTCCGCTATTTGCTGAAAAAAATCCCCGTTCCCTTCGTTGTTTTTCAGAAGAGATGTCAGAAGCTCTAATGTATCCCTGTCTTTTTCATAATCCACGCGAAGTTCGGGATGGTCAATTTGAACAATATGGACAATTAATTTTTTATTGAACACCAGCTCGGACACGGAAAAATACAATCTCGCGCGGTTAACGGAAAGTAAGGCAGTATCATCTTTAATCAATTTGAGATTTCTTATGTCAAAGGATCCAAAAAAAGAGGGACGGATCGACAAATAACGAATCTCCATGCCGATTTGGTTCTCGATTTTTTCCAAAAAATCTGTGCGGATATGCAGCATTCCCCGGCTGATAGCGGCTTGTATCGGCTGCATCAGAACAACGGATACGCAAATTAAACCCGTAAAAACGAGGATTTTAATATAAAATGAACGGGGAAGAACCTTTTTCCCGTTTTTCTCAATAAAAATAGACAATTTTATATCCTGAATTTCCGGCCATTTAAACAATATTAGTTTGAAAAGCCTTACTTTTTTTCCTACTATAACTATAACATCTTTCCGGCAAAAATGACACAAAAAGTACCCTAAAATAATGAAATCGGCTTTAAATTCAGGTTTTAAACATAATTCTTAGTTAATATTTTACCACGAACCAGACGAACCAACACGAACAACAGGAAGCTGTCGGAGTAAAAGTTCGTGTGGTTTGTGTCTGTTCGGGGTTAAAATTCCTAAGTAAATGCCCGATCTAAATTATCCTGATAACTTTCTTGTGTATTTTAATGGTTTGTGCTAATTTGAGCTGGTTATGGATATTATCAGTAATTTTGCGGTTCTTGAAGGCGGGGATGGAAGCGGGACAAGCACGCAATTGTCGATGCTTGCCGAGCGGTTCAAAAACCTGAAAAAACCGATTTTTTTCCCCACTTTCGAGCCCACAGATAGTCAAATCGGCCAAATAATCAGGCGCGGGCTTAAAGGGGAAATATCCCTTAAACCGGAAACCATATGCCTGCTTTTCGCGGCGGACCGTAACGAGCACCTGCACGGAGCGGACGGCATTTTGGCGCATATTAACCGGGGCTGCCTCGCGGTCAGCGACAGGTACGCACTGTCGTCCCTTGTCTATCAGGGCATTGAATGTGGAGACGAGCTTCCCCAACTCATCAACTCCCGCTTCCCCGCCCCCGAATTGACCATTTTTCTGGACATAGACCCCGAAACCGCCATCAGCAGGATGAAGGGGCGCGGCTCTCTCGATATCTACGAACGCCTCGATTTCCAGAAAAAAGTGCGCGAAAAGTACATGTCCGTTTTAGAGGCATACCGCGCCGCCGGGGCGAAGGTGCTGATAGTAGACGCGTTAAAAAGCGCGCAGGAAGTTGCCGAAGAGGTATGGAGCATAATCTCACAAATGCCGATATTCAGTACATAGTGAAAAAGTTTTTTAAAATAGCTGCCGTCCTCGTTTTATTGACAGCCGCCCTTCCGGCAAACGGGTATTTTGTTACCTACAAGGAACAGTACTACAGGCTTTTCCACATACATCACAATCAGTATCCCGACGACAGCATGGAAAACATCTACTGGCTGGAACAGGCCCTGAAGGCGGATTTCGCGAATCCCCTGTACGCCCTTGCCCTAATCGAAAACGAGGTTCAATGGGAAAAGTACCGCTATCTTTTTAACATGCACATTTACATTAAGCTGATAGAACAGTACATGTTTTTGGGCAACAAGTGGAACAAGCGCAACGCTTACTTTTACAACGCCCCTTGGAGGGATCAGAATCTTGAAAGCCTTGAAATCGCGGAAACCTGCTTCCGCACCGCCCTCTACTACTGGGACGAAGCTACAGCGTGGGCTGAAAAGGCGAATGAAAGGCGTTTCCGCTGGATACACCTTGAGAGGGTTCAATTCTGGCAAGACGAGGCTTTCAGGATAGAGAGCGGCACCTTAAACTACCGAAGAACCATCGAACGCGAGTTGGCTTCACTGCAAAGGGTGCGTGAAAGATTTGAGGCGATGGAGAATTCTTATTGAAACAATTCCCTCTGTTCCGGCTTCTTTGTATCGGTGCTTTTTGCCGGATTTGAAATCAACTCCAAAAATCCTTCCTCATCAATAACAGGAACTCCAAGNTCACGCGCTTTTTTGTTTTTGGAGGAACCTGATGAGGGATCGTTGGTAACAAGGTAGGAAAGGCCCTTCACTACCGATGACTTTGACTGCGCGCCTAGTGCTTTGATCTTCTCTTCCGCTTCGCCTCTTTTCATGGATTTCAGCTCTCCTGTAAAACAAAATGAAAGTCCGCGCAGGGGCTGCGTCTCCTGTGAAGGCGGCGGCGCAAGCGAAATCACTCCCGTTTTTAAAACGGCGTCCATTTCGCTCGCGCACTCTTTTAATCCTTCAACAATGACGGCGGCGGTTATTTCACCAAGTCCGTAGACGGAGGCGAGGTCCGTCGTTTGCGCTGCGCGGAGTTTTTCCAGTGTGTCGAAACCGGCGGCGGCGGTTTTTTCCATTGTGGTTTCGGCGATGCCCTCAAAGTCAAAACCGGCAACAAAGGCGGCAAGGGACAGCTCACGTTTTGTCTGTATGTGGCGGATCACCTTCGCGGCGGATAGCTCCCCCATCCTGTCGTATTCGGCAAGTTCTTCCGCCTTCAATGTGTAGAGTTCAGGTATGCGTCTGACCCTCTCTTTTTCATAAAGTTGATATATCAATTTAACGCCGAGTTCGCGGATATCCAGAACCGACACCCATTTTTCCAGTCTGTGTAAAAGCCGCTTGGGACAGGCGGGGTTGGGACAGTAGAGCCTCGTTCCCGCGTCAACAAGTTCCGTTTTGCAGACGCTACATTCATTCGGGAAGACAATTTCCTTCTCTTCCTCATTCATTGAAACAGGCGCGAGCCCTTCGATCTTAGGAATTATTTCTCCCCGCTTTACCACAGAAACAGTCGAGCCGATTTTTAATCCCATCGCGCGNATCATGTCGGGGTTGTTGAGGTTTGCGCGTTTTACNGTTGTNCCCGCAAGACGCACAGGATCGACGACGCCTATCGGCGTATAGGTCGCGCCCGANTCGCTCCAGAGCACTTCGCGAAGGACACTGAANGCGGTTTCAAGNTCAAACTTGAAGGCGATCTGTTTTTCAGGGCGCGCCTTGCGTAAATCCGACATATCCGTTTCTATGTCCTTTACCACAAGGCCGTCAATATCGTAGGGAAGCTTTTCTCTTTTTGCCGCCGTCTCGTTCCGGTATTCGATAATGTCTTGGGCGTTTGTAAAGATCTTTGTTTCCGTAGTCTTAAAGCCGCGCTTCTGCAGCCATTTCAGTTTTTCAATTTCGTCTTTGAAAAAACGGTCGTCGTCGGTGCAGGCGGCGTCATAAACGATGAGGGTTAAATCCTCACAGCCCTGTCCGTCCTTGCGGCGCATAAGCCCGTTGGCGGCGTTGCGGCAGTTTGCCTTGGACGGGTACTTGTTCTGCCAGACATCGTGGGTCATGACAACCTCGCCCCTTACGCCGCCTGTAAAGGGAAGGTCGAATTTTACAACCGTTCCCATCATGCGCCGCGCGTTGGCGGTAATGTCGTCGCCAATTATGCCGTCGCCGCGGGTAACGGCCCTGATGAGTTTTCCCTTTTCATACTGAAGCTCAAGGCTTGCGCCGTCCAATTTATACTGAACGATAAAAGTTTTTGTTAACTCATTTTTTTTATCGGTTAACAACGAATCGTCATTTTTACTTTTACCTGTCTTTTTTGACGCATCTTCCTGTGTTTTTTGCGCCTCCATCCCCATTTTTATCGCCCACTCGATAAATTCCTGAGGGTTGGAAGCCTTGTCCTGGCTTCCCATCGGGATAAGATGACGCGCTTTTGGAAAGCCGTCAACATCGGGGCCTGTCCCAATATTTTTCAAGACATCGCTTTCAGGCGCGAGGCTTTTAAGCTCGTCCCAGAGAAGGTCAAATTCCGCGTCGGAAATTTCAGCTTCACCGTTGTAGTATGAGGCTTGATATTGACGTATCAGCCTCTCAAGCGCGTGAATTCGTTCTTTGCCGGATTCCATGAAAGCATTATATCATTATTTATTTTTTCCGTCCAAGCAGCATACCGCCGGCGAAGACTGTCAGGG
>JGI24698J34947_10002045_pt1 | contig 10766 bp, 12 predicted proteins | sample TergutMp193P3_FD_34947 | JGI IMG/M metagenome (IMG submission 34947) | reverse complement strand
ACTGTGGAACGGGTTTCTATTACGTTTCCGCAGGCGCAGGTTATTTTTGTCATTTCGTACTTGGGATGTATTCCATCTCTCATTTTATCCTCCAAATATTGTCCAACTCCGTATTAAACGGTTTAAGGACTGTCAATCCATGCCCCCGGTTCCGGTGTTCATGGATCTTAGGAATGCTTCATTATTCTTGCTTTTCTTCATTCTGTCAACCAGCAATTCGATGATTTCGATGTCGTCCATGGGGTTGATGACTTTGCGCAAAATCCAGATTTTCTGGAGTTCTTCTTCGGAAAGTAGGAGCTCTTCCTTGCGAGTGCCGGACTTTTTGATGTTGATTGCCGGGAAAAGACGGCGGTCGGAAATGCGCCTGTCAAGGTTGATTTCCATGTTGCCTGTTCCTTTGAACTCTTCAAAAATTACTTCGTCCATTCGGCTTCCCGTCTCCACGAGCGCGGTAGAAATAATCGTAAGACTGCCGCCCTCTTCGATATTACGCGCCGCGCCGAAAAAGCGCTTGGGTTTGTGCAGGGCGTTTGAGTCAACACCGCCCGACAAGATTTTCCCCGATGTGGGAACTGTCTGGTTATACGCGCGCGCCAAACGGGTGATTGAGTCCAAAAGAATTACAACGTCTTTTTTGTGCTCCACGAGGCGTTTGGCTTTTTCAAGAACCATCTCCGTTACCTGAACATGGCGCGTTGCCTGTTCGTCAAAGGTTGATGAAATAACTTCGGCGCGTACGGTGCGTTCCATGTCGGTTACTTCTTCGGGACGTTCGTCAATTAAAAGAACGATGAGGTAAACCTCGGGGTGATTCTTGGTTATCGCGTTGGCGATTTTCTGCATCATAACGGTTTTACCTGTTCTTGGCGGAGAGACAATCAACGCGCGCTGGCCTTTTCCGATGGGGCAGAACAAATTGATAACGCGCTCGCTTATTCCTTCGGTACTCGTTTCAAGGTCTAATTTGCGGTTGGGGTAGAGCGGTGTAAGGTTGTCGAAGGGGATGCGGTTTTGCGCGACTGTGGGGTCGTCGTAGTTGACGGTTTCTACTCTCAGCATGGCGAAGAAACGCTCGCCTTCTTTCGGACTGCGGATTTGACCATAGACCGTGTCGCCTGTTTTAAGCGCGAAGAGCCGTATTTGACTCGGGCTGATGTAAATGTCGTCGGGACCGGGAAGGTATGAGTTTTGCGGACTGCGCAAAAAGCCGTAGCTGTCGGGCAGTATCTCAAGAGAGCCGTAGGCGTAAATGATACCGCCTCGCTCTGTGTGCGCTTTAAGGATAGCGAAAACTATTTCCTGCTTTTTTAATACAACCATGTCGTCGTGAGTGATGTTGTAACAGGCGGCAAGTTCGCGCAGGTCTATCATGTTGAGTCTGATCAACTCGTTTATTGTAAGACGAGGCTTGCCGTTGTCCTGATCCTGACGCGGAATTGGTTTGCCGTAAAGATCGGGCATTGAGGGTAATTTTGGAAGAGCCGGCAATCCCGTCTCTTCGCCGTTTTGTTCATAATCAGAACCGTTTGAATCTGAGGGGGGTCTTCTGCCTCCGGCGCGGACTACGACGCGGCTTGTCCTTTCGCCGTTCTCTGATTCCGAGTTCTGGTTAAATTCCCCTTCCTCGCCGCCTTGGGTTTCCCCGTTCTCATTAAATGCAGGCCTTCTGCCTCTTCTTACATCTGCCATTTTTACCACCTATGGATTGCTATTCCCAAGCAGAAACGCTAAAGGATAGTTAGGATATGCTTCATATATTTTTAAAGGATACTCCCTTTATAATATTTTCTCATTCTTTTGTCAATAGAGTTTGTATCGATTCAAGTACCGCAATAGCGGCGCGTAAACGCACGGTATTTCGACAGCCCGTAAAGTGAAACTCCCTTGCGGTCGTTCCGCCGTTCTGTGCGGTAACTGCAACCCATACTGTCCCGACAGGAACATTACTGCCGTCCCCGTCAGGGCCGGCAAGCCCTGTTACGGCAGCGGCAAGGTTTGCGCCGCTTTTTTGCAATGCGCCCTCAGCCATTGAAACAGCCGTCTCTCGGCTGACAAGACCGTACGCCGAAAGCTTGCCGTCATCAAGACCGAGCATGGAAACTTTCGCCTCTTGCGTGTAACACACAAAAGAGCCCCACAGCACTGACGAAGCGCCGGCAGTATTTGCCAGTAAACTTGAAATCATGCCGGCTGTGCACGATTCAGCTAACGCCAGTTTAAAGGAAAGCGTTTTTAACTTTTCTATCAACGCTTCCGCTGTTTTTTCGGCATAAATTGTCAAATCTTCAAGTTCACAGTTTGGCATTTGCCTGTTGTAAATCCGCCTTTATTTCTTCCGTAGGACGGTGAAAAATTTCAACGTCTTTGTCTACGTTAGTCATTTTACATTTGCCTTCAAATAAAACGCCGTCTGCGATGCGAAGCCTTGTCGCGTTTACATCGCCTCGGACTCTTGCGCCGCTGTGCATGTCAACTTTGTCATGCGCAAATACAGTCCCCGAAATATTCCCGAAAACAGTAAGGGAACTTACCGTTATGTGATCAGCATTGACAACAGCGTCCCTGTCAACAATAAGATCGCCTGAGGCTTCTATGGTTCCCCTGAAATTTCCCTGAATACGCAGGGTGGTATCAAATTTCAGAATGCCTGTAAAGTTTGTGGATTTTCCAAGAACCACTATATCTGTTTTGTCTTTCTTTTTTCCTTCGCGTTTGGACATTTATTCCTCTGTTACTGCTGCCCCTGGTGTAATAATTTTCGTATCTGGGTTTCAAGAATCGAAAGCCCTATTTCATCTTTTTTGAGATTATCCCATTCATTTATGGTTTTTTCAATCCTTGCGTCAAGAGCCGCTATGTGTTTTCGTACCGACAGGATTTTTTCGCTCACAGGTTTTACAAGTCCGCTTAGGGTTTCACGGCTGATGCCTGAGCCGCTTGCTTCGGCGTTTTCGCTGATCATCGTTATCGCGTTGTCGAGTTCGTCAATGTTTCCTATAAAGGCGGCAAGATTTTCTTTTAAATCTCTGTTTAATTCTTCGGCAAGGGCAAGGCGTGTCTCGCGCACTTTTATTTGATCGAATAACGCGCGGTTGCGCAAGACTGCGTTTATGCGTGCCAGCACTTCTGTAAAATTAAACGGTTTCGTTATGTAATCATCAACGCCCGCTTCAAAACCTGCGACTTTATCCTTTACATCATCAAGAGCCGACAGCATAATGATTGAAATATTTTGATAAGCCGGGTCTTTTTTAAGAATTTTTGAAATTTCCCTGCCTGTCATTCCAGGCATGATGTTATCAAGAATAATCAAATCCGGGTGGAATTTTTTTACCTTCTCAATGACGTCAGGACCGTTGTCGCATTTTTCTACCACAAAGCCGAGCTTGGACAGCATTAAATCGAAAAATTCTAAATTTACATGTTCATCATCGGCAACAAGTATCTTTTTTTGGGTATCCATCGCTATCCCCTTTTTAGTTTCTTCATTGTACACCATACCGCTGCGAAAAGCAACAAAATAACCGCTATAAGAGTGAAAAAAAATCCGATAAAGTCCCCGTAACGTGTGTAAAGTGTATCCCCTTTGACAAGCGGTATTGATACATTGAGCCAGGTTTCCTCAAAAGGGGACGCCATGACCGTTACCCTGCCGTTTGGGTCGACGGCGCAGGTTTGACCTGAAGAGGTGGAACGCACCATTGGGCGGAAGTTTTCAACTGCCCTAAAGACTGCCATTGAAAGGTGCTGGTACTGTGCCGGCAGACTGCCCGACCATGCGTCGTTTGAAAGGTTTACAAGCACATCCGCGCCGCGCCGTACAAAGTTCCTTGAAAGATAGCCGAAAGTGTCCTCAAAGCATATCGGAGATGAAAAGTTAAAACCCGGTCCGTTAAAGACGGTTTCTACTTCTCCCATTTCCCAAAAATGCGTGTCCGCTTTTTTCAGCCAGTTGTAAATAAACGGGAATTGTTTTCTGTAGGGGAAATGTTCCGTAAAAGGGACAAGGCGGAGTTTACGGTATCCTGTGTTGAACCCGTTTTCATAGTACAGAGCCGCGTTGTAATCTACGCGGTGTTTTTCGCCCGGATCGGGGTTTATCGCAGGGTCCCTGCGCCCGTCGTCATTGCCAATCAGAAAGGGGACATCTTTTGATGAAAGATAGACTAAAAGGTCCCGTACCAATATCCACGAATCCTGATCGTCGCGGTATGTCAAATGCCAGAAAATTCTTGGGATAAAAGCGGTCTCAGGCCAAACCACCAACTGAGGCGCAGGTTCGGAAGCAATGGCTTCATCGGAGAGGCGTATCAGGGTTGTAAGATCACTGCGGTACGCTTCGGTTATCTGCCACTGGAAAGGGGTCTTTGTTGCTTCCCAAGGATCGGAGTTGTGCTGGATAAGCGCGATTTGCGCGGAAGGGGAGGAAGAAAAATCTTTGCTTTGGACAATGCCGAAAACGAGGGACGCGGCGAGCGCGAGCGCCCAGCAAACAGCGGATATTTTTTGACTGCGGAAAAATGATACGACAGCGTTTCCAATTCCTTTTAGGCCGCTGTCGGTCTGCCAGTCTTTTAACGCCTGAGCAAGCCAGAAAGAGGGGAATGCTACAAGAGCGGAAACTCCCCAAACGCCGGTAACGCTTGCTATTTGAATTAAAGGTATTATGCGCCACTGTGAATAGCCTGTTATTCCGTATGAATAGCCCAAGAATCCCTTTGTGCGCAAATATTCATAGGCAAGCCAAATAACCCATTGAACGATGTATGAATATTTTGGAAAGGCGCTGTCGGCAAATTTCAATAGAAGGAAAACTACAGCCAGATAAACAAGGTAGATAGTGTATACGATAGTTCCGGCTAAAGGGTGAAATGCGCCCAGCCAATAATTGAAGAGGGCGTACGCGATACAGCCGTAAATTGCGCCCCATCCTGCGCAGGACGGTAAATTGTTTTTACGAATAAGTACAAGAACAGGGATATAGGCAAACCACGCAAAGAAGGGCAGACCGTTTTTAAAGAGAACATTGGGAAAGGACGCGGCAAAAAGAATTGCCGCTGTTAAGACGAGACCAAGATGGATTAATGTAGTTTTAATCCTGTTTTTTATCATCGGTAATTGTCCAAACAGCCTGTTTCAGTTCGCGGCCTGAACGGAATGCTACTGCGCCGTGTGAACGGATAACTATACTTTCGCCTGTTCTGGGATTACGCGCCCTAGGACGGGCTTTTCGTACTTTTACTTCAAACGTGCCAAAACCGCGCAGTTCTATAACTTGACGGCGCATTAGAGCGTCCTTCATTTCATCAATGAATAGGTCGATTGCGCTGCGAATCTCTGTGCGGTTCATTCCCGTTTTTTCGTAGAGAGCGTCTATAATGTCAGCCTTTGTGAATTTTTTCGCTGCCATAACCTGCCGGAATTACTGCGCCGCTTTCATTGTGTTGTAGTAGCGCTGCATCCTCGATTTTTTTCTGGCTGCCGCGTTCTTCGCTATTATACCCTTGCCTGCCGCCGTATCGATCTTTTTGATCATTTCTTTTAATGCCGCTTCCGCGCCCGGGTCTTTTTTCTGTGTAAGGGATACAAATTTCTTTACGCTTGTCCTGACCGCGCTTTTTGCCGACTTGTTTCGCAGACGGCGTTCTTCGCTCTTGCGGTGCCGTTTTTCAGCTGAACTGCTTTTCTTTGCCAAAGGAAACCTCCATATTTTGGAACCTAAAATAAATTACACATTTTATGGGTGTTTGCGACGTGCCGATGGCATGTCGTAAACACCTTCGATAAGCGGTGTTTTAATGCCGCTTATCGCGCAAACAGACGACGTTCTAATGTCGTCTGTTTGTTATTAGCGCCGATGTTTAACGGAAGTCGGACGGACGCCGTTCTGTCCGTTTGCACTTTTCGCATTCCGCGACATTTTTAACCTTGCCGCTTTCAAAGAGGGTTTTCATCTTTATTTCGCCGCCGCATGAACACATAAACCTCTGCGTCGCGCTGGCGGTACGGCTGTTCTTACTGGCTTGTGCCATAGTTTTCTCCTTAAAAAATAAGTTATATGGCAGGGTACTATATTTTCTGACAGCGTGTCAATCGCTGTTGCTCAACCTTTTTAGCCGTTCTGCTCCGCTTCGCCGGGTGGGAAAAGGTACAGATCGGGCAGTTTGAAAGTACGGTTCAAAGCGTATGAATGCGGCGTATGAAACTTGCTTATGGACGTTATTTTGAAAAAGTGGCTGAGCGTTTCGTAATCGGCGGAGTTTACCCTTATCGAGAATATGAATTCCTTGTTTATGTCCGGCGCGTCCGCAACTACGGGCGCAGGCCAGAAACTGTAGGCTCCCGGAGTGCTTGGAACCATTGTATAAGGATTTTGCCAGTTACTGTTCCTCATATTTACAAGTTCACCTTCGTAGTACAATTCCACATCGATGCCGAGAATCGGTTCAAAACTTATGCCGTCAAAAATTCTGCCTGCAATAGTGGGAATATCAAATAAAGGATTGTTGGCTTTATGCTGACCCGGGATGTTTTCGTTGAAATGAGTAGCGGTAGGACGCATATTGTGGTTTACAAGACGCAGTCCCTTGTAAACAAGAGATGTTATGTCCGCTTCCATTTGCTGTTGTTTTATGCTGTTCGGATCGATTCTGGTAAAACCGCGGTTCGATACTATGTACTGCGGTTCAACGCGGTTAAGCGCATAACAGATCGTGTCTACCCTGCATTGGTAGCACAAGCATAGATTTTCAGGATTTCCGTTTCCCTGTATTTGGTCAAAAATTGTCTGTACCACATTAAATACAGTGTCCTCACTTGTATTATGAATATCCATAACAACCCCCTAATTCACTATCCTTCTCAGTATATCATACAGTTGCGGAAATGTCTTTAGTCTTTCCCTATATTTTTGATCTGTATAGACCCTTATTGTGTAAAGTGTCTGTATAAAGGCGTTTACCGTCTCCTGCTTGAACGCGCTGGAACTTTCGCTAAAAATGCATTCCTCGTCTATGACGTACAGGCCTGTTTCAAAGGAAACAGGTTCGGGTATATCGATAATTATGTCCTTTCCCTCTATTTCAAGACCGTCGTTTCTTAACTGCGCGGCAAGCGCCTCTTCAAGCTTTGCCCTGCCGCCAAGCTCCCTAACGGCGTCAATATTGACCTTTTCGCAGGGAATTTCCGCAGATGTGGAGAAAATTTTCCCTTCGCGCACAGATTCCGCCAGAGAATCGCCGATTTTTTCGCTGATTAAGGAAAAAAGACCCGTATCATCAAGATTGTACAGCTCATCAGGGGTTATTTTGCCCGATTCAAGACCGTTTATCAGCGATTTTTTTACCATTGCCGTAGCCGCGCGTACCTGTTTGTGCCAATAAACGGTGCGGTACATAAGATATTTTGAAAAAAGTATCGATTCGACATTGGGAATCAACCTTGAATCGATGTCCGCCCCCCTTTCTTTGCTTGGAAAAAGCCTTGAAAGGATAAAATCGACATCCTGCGCTCCATAAGGAACTCCGCAGTAACGCGCGTCCCTGTTTAGGTAGTCCAGTTTATCGGGGTCAAGCGCGCCCGAAAGGAGTTTTCTGTAAAAAAGCACCTCGTCCCCTGAAAAAGCCATTTCCTTGTCTACGATTGCGGCTGTCAGCGCAGGGTCAGCGCCTGTTTCTCCTACAAGGGACTTTATCGGCTCTTTAAGGATTATCGCGCCTGTCAAACATTCATGGGGGGTAAGGGACAGTTCTTTTAAGGAGTGGGTATATGGAAAATGCCCAAGGTCATGGAGCAGGCAGGCTGCCAAAAAGGACTTTATCCCTTCCTGCGAAAGCCATTCGGACGCGCCCCTTTCCGCAAGATTCTGCAAAAGCCGCCTGCCAAGATGGTAAACGCCGATGGAATGGCTTGCCCTTGTGTGGGTAGCGCCCGGATAGGTAAGGTAGACGGGACCCAACTGCAAAATTCGGCACAGGCGCATAAAGGGCGCACAGTCCATTAAAAGCGCCTGTTTTTCCGTCATATAGATATGACCCCACAGAACATCTCTTACAGGATGGGTATAATCTTCATAAAAAGAAGCTTCAATTGTTTTTTTCACGCTCGCACATTATAGAATTTATTTGTCTTTTTTACTACAATATAAAATGGAGTGTAAATTCGCCTAATGCGCGCAATTAGTTGTATTTGCTTGTTACTATTAATAACGGCGTTTGCCGTATCTCAGGAGCAGACAGGCCGTGTTTTGAGGGGTTCTATCCCCGAAGCGTTACTGCGTCCTGCACGGGGGGAATCTCCGTATTATCCTATAGATACCGTAATTGGGGAGCTTGGTCAGGGAGAGGCTTCGTCCGCCTCGTATTTTTTTGCCAATTCGGTTTTAAGGGGTCTTTTGTCGGGGGAGATGAGTCATCCGTCTCTTGTTTATATTAATTCGGCAATGAGGGAAAGTTATTTGTCCGAGCTGAAAGTTATAAGCCCCGTAAATTTCAGGATTGGCGGCGGACGGGAAGAAGCGGACGGCGCGGTTTCATTTATGGTGCGTTTTATCGGGGGAGAGCAGGCGATTACTGGGGAACTGTATATCAGATATGTGACAAGGGAGATTCAAGGAGAGGGAGAGGAAGTGACGACAGTTGGAAGCTGGACATTTGAAGAACTGCTCCTTGAAGAAGCGAGGGAGCGTGACGCTGAACGGCAAGAGTCGGCGTATCGAATAGATTTTTTTCCTTATGAGAGGTTTTTTTAGAAAATGGCAACGCCTGTAGGACGAATAGAAAAAGAATTTCTCTTTAAGTCGTTATACGATGAAAAACTGCCCATAATGTATGTGAAGGACAGGACTGAGTATGTTCTCACTCTTGATCAGCCTGCAGGAGAAGAATTGGTTTTACGTCCCGAAAGACCGATGGGCAAACTTAAGGTTCGTTCAAAATTACCGCTGTTGTTTAATTACCGGGGACAGGTAATTGATTTTTCAGCAGAAATACTGGCGCAAAAAGATGAAGTTATTTACTGCAATGCGCCGGATACTCTCTATAAAAATCTTGATCGCAATTATTTAAGAGTTGACGCTCCTTCGGACTTAAAAATTCTTTTTACCTTTCGCGGCGATCGGTATAATCTTAGTTTCCCAAAAGTTCCGGAATATGAAAGCATAGGGACAGATGATGTAACTCGCAACCTCGATCCCAAAAATCTTTCCGGACTGATAGGACAGATAACGGGCACTTTAAAAAATTTCGCGGACGGTTATAAGATTGTCAACTTTAAAGACAAACAGCCTGAAACTCAGGAAGAGAGGCTTGTCTCCGAAACGGGAAAAACTCTTTTTATACCTTCGACGGTTGGTTTTCTGCCAAAGACCGATCCATATCCAAAAAAACGCATCATAACGGAAGAAATTTTCAAGCGTTATCTGGAAACTACAGGCGTCGGCTCAACTTTCCTTGACGACCACTGCGCGCGTTTTTTAAAGAGCAGATTTGAAGAGGGAATTTATTCCGATGCATGGGTTCCTATTTTGTTTCACGAATATGTCATAGGCTACATTCACATCTGGGTTGATAAGCAGGGGAAACTTCCCTTTGATTTCAGCGTACTCGATCATGTTTATCAGTTTGCGAAAGTGCTTGCCTTTTCGCTCAAGGAGAACGGATATTTTGAACACGGCAAATTGCATAACGAACCGTTTGAAGGCAAGGTTCTTGATATAAGCGCGTCAGGACTTCTCTTTGCGTATCCTCTTGGATCAACTCTTCTTTCGACGCTTTTAGTTGACGCTGATCTGACGGTAACAATAGAAGCGCCATACCGCACCGTCAATGTAATAGCGAAAATTGTCCGCCGTTTCAAAGACAAGTCCGCCGGCTACTTCGGCTGCCGCTTTATGAACATAGCCCCCGAAGATACGCGCTTTTTGTTTGAACATCTATACGGCAGGCAGATTGACGACAACGATTCCGCTTTCTTATCGGGGCAGGTTTAAAAACCCATTACTTGACAATATTTCATTTTATATAATATAATTTTTAAATGAATTATATAGAAGTCCTAATTACCAATATTTCCGCCAATATCATTTATTTGGCTATTCCCCTGATACTTTCAGTGGTAGTTATCTCCGCCGTTTACATGGACAAAAAAGGCGTACCCATTATTTTGGTCGCCCTGTTTGCCGGTATTGTTTTTGGCAAGGACGGGCTTAAATTCTGGGAATTCAACGACATGATTTTCGCAAACCAGTTCGCGAATCTGGCTCTGGTTTTCATCCTGTTTCACGCCGGATTTTCCACCAACAAGTCCAGCCTGAAATTAGCNGCTCTGCCGGCNATAGGCATGGCTACATGGGGCGTTATATTAACGTCGTTGGTTGTTTTTTTGTGCCTGCATTTTATTTTGGGATGGGACAGTAAACTGGCTATTTTACTGTCCGTCATAATAGCTTCTACCGATGTTGCCGCAGTATTTTCAATTTTAAGAAAAAGACCTCTTGGACGCAAACTTTCCACGATTATAGAAGTAGAAAGCAGTGCCAATGATCCTATGGCTATTTTGCTGACCATAGTAACACTGCACGCTTTATCCGCAGTAGGCGCGAATTTGAGCGTTCCTGTTCTGATTTTGCAGTTCCTGTGGAAGTTCCTTTCCGCGCCGGTTATCGGTTTTGTTGTCGCAAAGTTTGTCGTTCGGCTTATAAACAAACTCATTCCGCAGGAAACGGGTTATTATCATGTAATAATGCTTTCTACGGCGCTTTTCAC
>JGI24698J34947_10002044_pt1 | contig 10771 bp, 2 predicted proteins | sample TergutMp193P3_FD_34947 | JGI IMG/M metagenome (IMG submission 34947) | reverse complement strand
ATTTTGGATTCCCATTAGAGTTTCTTGTTCTGTCTTCACAAGTCCGGTTATATCAAGACTGGTGACCTTCTCTTTTGCTTTACAGGAAAGAGATAAGACAGATAAAAAGAGAACGAAAAAAATGTGTTTCCAGTTCATATAATCCACCTTTACAATTTGATAAAACAATAGGGTAAGGGAGACTTACCCTATTGTAAACGATTTGGAAATGCTATGGCCGCAGGTTGAAAATATACCTCTCTATAAGTTCATTATTCGTAACTATGTCAAACCCCGAAAGATTTTCCTGCGCCATTTCCCGTACTATATTGAAATATCCGTAATTCTTTTCTGGTTGTCCACTTTCGGTTATTATATCAATTGTGTAAACATTTCGTACATACAAGTTGTTAGTCATGTTGGGCTCATTTATTAAAACCATCTGACGCAGCTCGTTTGACAAAATAGTATCATTAATTGGCCGTCTGGTAAAGCCCTCTTTGCCAATGTCGTTAATATTGATGAAACCAACTGTGTAGGGATGCTCAACGAGGAATACACTTTTTCTGTCTTTACTGTATAGAAGAAAATTTTTTGAGGCTTCTTGAATGATGATAGCATGGATAGTAATTTGAACAATACCATTAATTATTTCCCATGTTCCTAAAGCTTTATCAAAATAAAGATTGTTGGATGAAATTATTTGGATGTTTTCATAATTGAAAGTTAATATGAAAAGTTTGTTAGGAAAAAAGGCATAATAATTATTTATTAAATCCAAATAAAAAGTAACGTTCATCCACTGTCCAAGTAGTTTTGATTCATCTTCAGTCAGTCCGTATTGCGTTTCGATGTCTTCAAATTCATCCCAGAAATAAGTACTGATGGGAAGATCAAAAATGTCAAAAGCTTCTTTAAATTCATTTTTGAGTCTGGCAAATGTGTATATATCGTTTTCCTTTGGGTCATGAATAATAGTCTCGTTTTCAAAAGCGGTATCATGCGGAAAAAAATTAGCAGCTTCTTTTGGCTCATCATTTTGGCTTACCATTGGCGTATTGTGTTCTGTCTTCGCAAATCCGGTTGTGTCTGGACGGCTGATTTTGTTTTTTTCTTTTGATTCACAGGAAAGAGATAACAATAAAATAAAAACAATCAGTAATGTTCCTCTCATGGATCTATCCTCACTCTGTAAAAATAGAGATTGTTTTTTAGAAAATTACTTCGCGTTACTGGGTTTTCATATCCATTAGTAGCAAATCTATTACTTATTATTCCGCAAAATGTACCGGCTTGTACAAATATAAAATGATATGCGGGAAGCTCAAATCCACTTTCATTCATATGCTCTGAAGTTCTTGGGATAGAAGATGTAACTAACTTTCTATTACCCAAAAAAGCAATATGTCCAGGTCCATCAGGGTTATAAGATGATGCAATAATTAAATAACCATCGTCGGCTAGTTGCTTTATTCCTTCCGCTCCCCATTCGTTTATATCAAGCCTTTCCATGTTTGAATTATTTATAAATGATGAGAACATAGTATTTGCGTTAGTTATTTCACCTGCTGGGAATATACTACTATGTATTTCGTTTCCGAAATGGATTGAGATCATATCATATACAAATTGATTACAAAAAGTATCTGTCACTTGTTTGCCTTCAGAATTGATCCTGGTTCTTGGTAAATATTTATTAAACAAAGTGGGAGTTATTAATGTATTAAAAAATTCAAAACTGTCTCTCCTAGGATAAGTAACATAGCCGGTTCCATAAGTGCTTTGTGAATTCGCTATTTCATCTGAGGTGAAATAGCGTGATAAAACTGATTGTGTATATTCGAAGTCATAGTCTTCTTTGACAAATTTTAAAAATTCTCCAGGAGAACCATAAATCCTGTTTATAGCTTCTTTGGTTTGATTATCAAACTCTTCGTAAAAAGAATACAGCGAAATGATGGTTCCATTCATAATTGTCTCTCCCATATCACCGCTCCAAAAATATTTATTAGTATGACTATCATATGTGTAAGTTAATCCTGCCCAGTCCATTAATTTACGAGCCATTTCAACTCCGGCGGAATCATCTCGATCAATATTTAAAAGCCATAAAAGCGCACCTTCAATGTCATCAATGCTGCTTAATCCCATTTCTTTGTATGATCTAAGGATATTGCCTTTTGCGTCTCTTAATGTAGCAAAACCGTCATATTCCAGATTTCCTTCTCTGGTTAGCTTCCAATAATCCGCGCTCGAATCATAATTACTGTCAACATAGGAATTGAAAGCATTAATATCACCTTTTGCTTTTGCGTCTAAATAAGCATTGATATCTTTCTCCAGATTTTGATTGACAAATCCCTTTTCCCCGCCTAATAACATCCTTATCGCCATTTCCGTGTGCGCCTGCGTAGCTGATCTTGTTTCCAGGTAGTTGTCGTCTGTTACAATGCCGTCCCTGTAAGCCTCGTGCCCGAGAATCACCGCGAGTCGCAGTTGATCTTCTTCGCTCATGTTTGACTGGTAACCCGACAAATTTATTACCCGCTTTCCGTTTTCGATTGTGGTTTCGGCGAAATAATCTCCGTCTTCGCCGATGCGTATTTCTGCCTCTCCTTTGAGTATATCCCATAGCTGGCTTTTTTGTCTATCATCTCCGTATCCATATTGGGCCCGAAGAGCGATTGCCGATTTAAAATCTTTGCTGTCTACATACTTACCAATTTGGGTGTTAACATTCCAGACCTGTGCACCCCTGGCAGCGGCGATTAAATTGTCAATGCTTAAGTTTGCGCCGCCTGTTCCAAAGTTCATTTTTGCGCCGTCGCGCCCGAGATGAAGTTCGAGTATGCCGCCGCTGAGTTTTTCATTTTGAAATATGCTGAGATTAAGCAGATTCAATGTAATGTCTTTTCCGAACGCGTAGTTTACAGCCTGCCCAGCAAGGGAACCCGCAAGGCTGTTGAGGTTTCCAAGATCGGCCTTGTTTAAAGAGTTAAATGCTTCCAGTTTTTCCATGTCAAGGCCGCTGTTTATAAGCTTCAGAGTTCCTGCGGTAAATGTGTTTACCATTGACGATAATGTGCCGCTAAGTATATTTTTTGCGCCTTCTTTAAATATTTCCGTGTTATAACCCAAGCCGTCTTCACTATTGTAAGTAATTCCGCTTATGGCGCTGGTTGTCAAAGAAGTTAAGGCTGTCTGCGCTCCTGTCATTGCGGTCTGAATTAACACTTTCCCTAACGGGCTGTTAGTGGTGTTCATGGCAATGTTTGTGAGTCCCTTAAAGGCGGGATTTCCGGCAATTTTAAAACCGTTAAAGCCCGCGCCAATTACACTGGTCGCGGTATTTATCAATAACGATTTCCCCATTTCAAAACCCGCTTGTTCCCACGTTTTATATCCAAGAGATGCGTCAAGGGTTCCGAATACTATATCGCTGGCGGAATTCAAGAGTATCGCCGCTCCTATTGCGAGGAGGCTTGTACCGCCTGTGAGAGCAGCAGCCGCTATTGTCCCTACAATCTGGCCTACCGAACGAATCGTGGGCGCTTTGAAAGAACTGTCCGTGTCATCCCACATCCGCTTGTCCCAGGCAGGCAGGGCCTGTTCCGATTTTCCCGTCCTGTCAATTATGTTCCAATAGGTAAAATCGGCTAACAGGCGGCCTAGTTCCCCGGCGCCTTCATCGTAAAATAGTGATTTCCTTGTTAAATCCTTATAGTCAGATTTTGTATCCGGCTCGTAGCCTATGTATTCGCCGAATTTTCCCGGAGACTGTGTGCGCTTATCCTTAGAGTTTCCCTGTCTTCCTTTATCTTCCGGCTCATCTGTTTCCCCTCCGAAGATTTCGTCTCTATAGGCGCTTACTTCACTTAAAACATTTTTTATCAGCAGTTGTATTGTATAGGCGTCTAAAGTTGACAGGAAATTTTCGTCCAGGTTTGTCTGTATTGATACAGGCTCCATTATATAATCTGCGTAACCTGTAATGGTTACCGTTTCCGAGATTATAGGAGTAAAAAGCGTGGAACCTTTTGTTATGTCCTTGATGTAATTGTTTCCGCTCCTTCTCCAGAGTCCGTTTGCGATAAATATATCGTCCATGCTTTTCCTGAAATTCTGATTGGCGTTCTGAACGTTCGCGGAAAGGCTGTCGATTATTTCGTTGGCGTTCGAACGGGCTGTGTATGCGAGTTTTTTTGCTTCGGCTGCCGCGACTTCGGCATTCGTTTTTCTTGCGAGTTCTGTCGCCGCGGATTTTACAAGAGCGGCGTCCCATGTTGAAACGCCTCCCATGCCGCGCCTTACAACCGTAGAAACTGTACTCGAAATGTTGTTCATGGAACCAAACGCGGCTGACATGTTGGCTATTCCCGACGACTGCAAAAGCTCCGCCATCAGGCTTTGCGCCTGTGGAATCGCGTCCCTGATGCCAAGCGGCTCCCTTGTGTCCATTAACCGTGACAGGCGTTCTCCCTCCGTGCCCAAAAGCGACAGGAATGATTCTTCCGACGCATGATTTGCGGCGGCTGCCGCCTGTTCCAGCCAGCTTTCCTTGTCATCAAGGCCAGCCATGTACGCCATTGTCCACTCTTCGTTGACGCGGTTGTACTCATCCTGAAAATTAACTGTCCATTGCCTGTAGGATTCCTGCATTTTTTGAAGGCCAATGCTCCAGTCCGCCCTGCCGTTTTCAAATATCAACGCGGCTGAATCCAGCCATTCGAAGTATTTGTCCTGTATGTCGCGTAACATGTAATCCCATTCAATTTCCCTGACGGCAAGTTCCGCATTGTACCTGTTTGTCAGCGCTTTTTCCGTTAATACGACAAGTTCGTCTCCAAGAGCGCTGAATTCGCCGTAGAAATCCTTATCTGTCCTTAAATAAAGCGAAAGATCGTTCACTAAAACCGCGTGCATGCCGGTAAGATGATTCTTCCATGCCGCAGTGTTTTTTCCGAAAGCGTTTTCAGCGGCCTTTCTTAAATCATTTGCATTGCCGGTTCCCGCCAAATAAGCTTCCACAGCCGCCTGATAATTGTATTCATTGTTCAGCCTTTCCTGTGCGCTGTGTTGCCAGAATGTTTCCAGATTTTTTTTGCTGTTATCTTCCATGTTTTTCGCCCAGTAAAGCAGTCCGGTGAGAGCATCGGTCATATTTGAGAAATTTCCTGAAGAAGTTTTTTGCATTTTTTCCCAGGAAATTCTGATCTCATCAACTTCTTCTTTTTTTAAAAGGTAATTTAACGCGCTTGCTATGTCATTCCAAACGATACTTTGTCCGTTTTCTTTTTCTTTTTTCAGCGCCGCCAGTTTTTCACAAGATTCTTTGTATAACGCGGCAGAATCTTTTATGGACGAAAGATTATCTTTTATACCTGTTTTCCATTCATCAACATGCTCCTTCGTTTCATCATAAGCCGATTTAATTTGTTTAAGGGCGTTTTTATTAACAGTTTTCATATTATCATATTCCAAAAACAATAAAAAATTTATGTCTTTCTTTCTTTCCTTTTTCGCATATTCAAGCCTGTCATTGACGTAGTTATACGCAAGTTCGTATACGCCGCTTGTGTATATTTCTGAAAAACCTTTGCTGTAACTGCTGCCGGATAATGCCAGTATTACATAGTATTCCAAATCGGCTCTTTCTTCGGCGCTTAGTCCTTCCCAGGCCTTTCGGTATATTAGGCTGGCATTTTCAAGTTTTGGATTTGGCGTAAAAAACAAGGTTGTAAAAGAATTGACATCCTCTTTTTCGGTCAGGAGTTTATACAGGTCTCTTTCAAAATCGAAGAGGTCAACTCCCGGCCTTACCTGCAATATACCCATTTCTCCTTTTTCTGTCATCGTTCCCGTTCCACTATACTGGCTTTTTAAATAGGGGATATTTGCATTCGCGTTCCTTAATGAATATATCAGATAGTCCCTTGCCAAGCCCCACTTTGTTAACTTTTCCTCATTAGAAAGATATTCCGACATTCTCCGGCTTAAAGCCAACAGGGACTCTTCAAACTCGCTGAGATGCGATTCATCTCCGCTAAAAAATTTATTCAGATTGGCCGCTGTGGTATCGTCTACACCGGACAGCTTCATGGAGGCGTCGTCTTTTTTAAAAGCAAGTTTGCCGTCTTTAATAGTAATAAAATCTTTAACCGTCCATTCCTTCATTTCCGCAGGCAAGGCATAATTTGCATAATCCTTGTCTACATTGCCGAGACGATTAAGTGAATCTTTATACGACGTGAATAATGCCTCATTCCTGTATGCTTCTTCGGAAGCTGATAACAAAACAGAATCATAAGCTTCAAGTATTTTTAGTTTTCTGCTGAAACTTTGTTCGTATTCCGAATACAGCGCGCTGTATTGCGGATTGTTGTAGGCGCGATTGCTTTCATTGTTGTAAATATCTGAAAGTACTGTCATAACTGTTTGGGCTCTGGTTAATTTTGTTTTACAGTACTCAGGATCTATTGTTTCTTTATCCAGATAGGCTGTACTTGCCCACCTTTTAATTGCGTCCTGTTTTTCATATTCAAAACGATATTGATCCGTATTATCATGCGCCGTCTTTAATATGTTGTACTGTTCATCATACAAAAGCCCGCTTGTCATGAATTTTTCCGCTGCGATAAAAAATTTGTCCCTAACCGCGTTATATTCCCCTTCCTGCACGGCTATTTCATTAAGAATAAGCTTCATTTGTTCGCCTATTTCTTTTGTCTCCAACTGTGTAAATTCATAAGCCCTGCTGATGTACGCGATATTATCATACTGATACTCCAATGAGTTGAATTTGAGGCTAATCCTCGACGCTTCTTCCAAATATAAATTTCTGTTCAGCGCGGATTTTGTCTCTGTTTCCGCATTGTTTCTTTGCGAAAACAGCGTAAAAGAATCATTTATCCTGTTTGTAAAATAGGATGCGCCGAATAACGCATCCGCCAATATTCCTTCTTTCCATGCGGAAACAATTGTTATCGCCGGATCCCTGTTGTTAATATTCTTGCCTGCCAAATAATGACGCCAATGCTTTTCACCTTCCGCCGCTGTTTCTTCGTAGCGTAAAATATCCAGGAACATTGTTATCTGACCCATGTAATCAAGCAGCAAAAATTTGCTGCTTATTTCCGTAAGAGCGGCGTTTAAATTTTCCATTTCATCGTCTTCCATGTAATTTACAGAGTAAGCATAGAGATACATTTCTTCGTTTATGGAATATAATTCCTCCTGCTCAAAATAAATATCCGAAGATGTTTTTTCAGGACGGGTTCCTGAATAAAACATTTTAGCCGCGGCAAATTCCATAAAAGCGTATTTCCAGTTTTCTTTTTCATATTCAAGCCATTGCGGCGTTATCGTGAAACAGTTGTCAAAATCTTTCAGGAAATGAGCCGTATTTTGAACCAAATCACCGCTCTTTTTTTTGATTGCCTCAAAAAGATTGTCCGCGTTCGGCAGAAAACTTCCCGTTTGTTTAATGCCGTAATCCGCCAACAGCGATGTCAATGAATTGCAGGTAACATTCCATGCTTCTTTCTGCCCGAAAGAACTGACTTCCGCGTATTCACCGTAAAGATCAAGCAGGCCGATACAGAGAGAGTATTCGTCAATATACTCCGCGAGGTCTTCCTGCGAACATTCAAAAAACGAACCGCCGGAAATAAAATAGTTTATTAATTCATTTTCTTCATCGTTTTCGGCATAAATATTTTTTCCCTGATCCATTCTGTTTTTTAAATTTGAAAGAATTTCCCGTACTTCCTCGGCTGTATCCGCGTCAAGCAGGCAGAATTCCGACGCGGCATATTCAAATTGACCGGAGTCGTGATCTTCATTGAGGAAATTTATCAGCGCCTCCAGTTCAAACTCAAGGCGTTTTTCCAAAAGAAGACGCGAAGCGTTTTTGTAATCCGCAGCAAGCCGCGCTCCCAATTTATCTCCGTAAAGAGCGGCTTTTTCTTCATTTGAAAGATTCAAGCCCTTTGCGGCTGCATACCAGTCCGCGCCGCTGTAATTAGAAACTGAAGAACGCAAGTTTTTGTTATCTGCATCGAAAAACAGATCAATTCCCGCAAGGCGAATCTTCAATTCAGTTTCGGAGATAAGGCCCCGTGAGACTTTATCCTCCAGTTCCGCCAATGAAGCTGTTTCTCTGTCTCCATTTATCAGTTTGTTTAAAACGGCTTCGGTGTCTTCTCTTTGTTTGGAAAGACCCCAGTTTAAGCCGTATTCAAGGGCGGTTCTGTAAACCGCGCCAGTACCCGCTCTCAGGAATAATTTGTAATCCTCAATAAGAACATCATATTTTTTGTTTAATGTTTCTAAATAATAATCCGCGCGGTTTATCGCTGAAATGTTAACCAATATCGAATAATCCGAATTTAATTTGTTTAACTTTTCTTCAACGAGCCGCATTTCTCCGCTCAGCCTGTTTAAAATTTCCTGTTGATCATGAATATTCTCTCCCAGTTCGTTTAACTTTCTCAGTTCTTTTTCATAAACCGCAAGCGATTCGTTATAGGCGGCTTTTGCGTCTTCCCATGCGCGGATTCCTTCGGCTTCCGTCATCCTTCCGGATGAAAGCTCTTCAGCATAAGCCGCTACAGCTTCAGTTATCGCAGTTTTCCGCTCCCAGTATAAAACGAGCGCCTTTGCCCTTACGAGCGCGATTTGATATTCATCAAGGCAAAAATCCTCTGTTGACGCATTAGGTGAAAGAATATCCTTTAAAGCTCCTGTTCCGATCAATTCCGCGTAATCCGCTAGAATCCTGTCTCTTGCGTCAAGCGCTTTATCAAAATAGGAAGAATAAATGTCATAGGATTTTTGAATTTCGACAAGATTTTCGACTTTTTCATAATCGAAACTCCAAAGCCATTCTGTAAAATCAGAATCAGCCGGGTTTTTATCTGAATCTATACCGTACTGTTTCATCCAGAAAACAGTATTATCTTTTGCTGAAACAGCAGCTGATGCGCAGACAAGATACATGTCGAGTAACGCCTTTATCCTGGTGGTTCCGGTTCCTATACGCATCTCCATATTTAGTTCAAATTCTTTTTTTGCTTCGGCAATGGTTCTTTGAAAATCTTCCGATATGTTTATAAACATCCTTTCGCCCGATTGAAACAGCTCCCTTGCCCTTAACTCCCACTTTTGCCGTTCTTCTTCAAATTGATCGAATGCCGCGAACCATATTTCCTCGCCCTCGGAAAACAAGCTGAAAGATTCCTGCTCCCATTCAATGCGCCTTATGAAAAATCTTTCTTCCGCTTCTTCCCATGCCTTTAGTCCCTTTTCAAATTGTTCACTGTAAAGGCGCAGCCATTCTTCGCCCATCAACGCAAGATCGCCGGCGCCTGCCTCGGCCTGTTCTATTCTGACCGTCAGTTCTTCAATGCCTTGTTTGCACGCTTCCTCTGTTTCGGCGAGTAATTTTTCCGTGAACAATTTTGCGGACTCATCGTCGCTTTTTCTGCGCAGACTCCAGATATCCCTTGTCCGCCGGCTTGTAAAAATTCTCTCTTCCCTCGCGGCTATGTTTTCAAATTCTCTCTTTATCGACGCGCTTACCGAAGCTCCCGTTTCGCCGATTATTGCGCGTATTGTTTCGTACATTTCCCCGGGTATATAATCCAAAAGTTCGGGATAAAAATTGAGCAGGCCATTTTCCAAAGAAACGCCGCTTGTTCTTACAATTTCATCCGCTTCACTTCTCCACATTAAAAGGTCGCGGGAAAATTCCCTTCCTTCTTCATCTGGACGGACTACAAGCGGATCGCCTGTTTTGTCGTCAAAGACAATGTTTCCTTCATCGTCAAGATGCCACGAATAATTTTTTTGAATTTCACCTAACGATGACGATAAATTCATTAACGCTTTTTCCTTTACCCCGCCGAAAAAGCGTCCGATGAGCCACTGTGAAAAACGTTTTTCCAGTTCTTCATCACTCCATTTTTCCACCTTGTTTTTTTCTTCTTCAAAAGCCTGCGGGTCATCGTACAAACGCGAAGCTGTTAATTCCCATGCGTACAATGCCTGAGATACGCCGAGTTTCGCTTCCGCCAGCCAGCGTTCAGGGCTTATTTCCCTGTCGGCCCTGCTGAAGTGGCTGTCAAAGACAGATCTGTTAAAGCCCTTAACTTCACCTAACGAAGAAGGCGGATTTGGCTGCGCAAATACGGCAGCCGGAAATAAACCGAAAATAAAAATCGCCGTTAAAAAGACAGCGATAGTTTTGTTGAACATTTTTACAATCATTTTTTTACTCCAAAAATAAAGATTTAATCCCGCACAAGCGGAATTGTTTTTTTTGTGAAACAGTTAAAAGTGACGGAATTACAGTTATCGAACAAAGACATGAACATGCTACTCCCAGCGCGCCTGTAAGCGATAAAGTTCGTATCAGCGCGTTCGCCCCTTCCGTGAGGAAAAGGAACGGAATCACGCCTGCGACAGTTGTGCCTGTAGTTGACAGAAGCGCCGGCATTTTTTTTCGAAGCGCCAGATAAACGCTTAAAGTGTTTTTTTCCCTTCCGTTTTTGATTGTAGAATTTACGCCGTCAACGCAAAGAACCGCCGCGTTAACAGTCATGCCGCTTACGGCGATAAAAGCGCACGCGACGGCGGAATTGTACGCGCTGCCCGAGAGGAAAAGGCAGAGCGCAGGAATGGAAAGAGACGGGGGAATTGCAGATAACACAATAAGCGGTACAGTGAATGATTCATTTATGGAAGCAATGATCATGTAGCAAAAAATTACAGCCATTACAAGCGAAAGCACGGT
>JGI24698J34947_10002043_pt1 | contig 10772 bp, 6 predicted proteins | sample TergutMp193P3_FD_34947 | JGI IMG/M metagenome (IMG submission 34947) | reverse complement strand
GGTTTTGAACCGGAAAGTAGCGCTGCATGCTGACTTTGCCCTTTTCTGCCAGACATAATTGAATCATGTAACAACGCTAATATTTAGGGGAAGCGCTATAGCCATTCAACTTTGAAAAAGTTGAATGGCGCGGTGCGCGTAGATGAGGCGTATGCGCCGAATCTTGCTATGCCGTAGGCGTAGCTTTAATACTGCAAGACGCTTCTCAAGTTGAATCACTATAAAAGCACGCTTGCCAATTTGCGTCAATCCTTATTGAAAGCAAATTGGTATCAGCTCATCTGATCTGCGGCTTTAAGCCCAATGTCGCGCCGCGCCTGCATGCCGGGCCACCTTATTTGGTTTTGGTCTAAATCCGAAATAACCAGGCGCCTTGCCTCTTTTAAATCACCGGCGCGGGTCACCAGACCTATCACGCGACCGCCGTTGACCTTCCAGCCATCCGGCGTCTTTACGGTACCGGCGTGAATGAGCGAGCAAACGGGAGATTTAATATTAATAATAGCGCCTTTTTGCGGTTTGTCTGGATAGCCCTCAGCGGCGAGGACAACGCAAATGGCTGTGCCGGGTAATGTTTTTAATTCTCTGGATTTAAGCCGGTGCGTGGCCACAGAGTACAGCAGTTCAGGCAAGTCTTCGTCTAAAAGCTGCATCAACACTTGAGTTTCGGGGTCGCCGAAGCGGACGTTGTACTCCAGGAGTTTGGGGCCTTCCCCTGTCCACATAACGCCAAAAAAGATTACCCCCCGCCCTTCTAAACCATCCTTTTGCATACCGGCCACAGTCGGCGCCACTAAGCCTATCCGCAATCGCTCCATGTCTTCAGGGCGCAGAAGGGGAATGGGGCCAAAGGCGCCCATGCCCCCTGTATTTGGGCCCAGGTCGTTTTCAAAAAGGCGCTTGTGGTCCTGGCAGGGGGGAAGCATACAATAAGACGCGCGATCTCCAACTACGTCAACCAGAACGTGCAGGCTGAGTTCTGTCCCAAAGAGCGGCTCTTCAATAACTACCCGGCGCGAGGCGTCGCCAAAGCGCCCCGCTAAAAAATCCTTTAACGTTTCCATGGCTTCAGTTTCAGTTTGGGCAAGGGACACGCCCTTACCCGCAGCCAATCCATCGGCTTTTAAAACTATTGGGTATCCGTGCCGCCAGGCGCTGATGACGGCCATGCCTTCCTGAATGTCGGCGACAGACCTGGAAAAAGCGCATGGCACGCCGTGGCGCGTCATGAATTCTTTTGCAAACGACTTTGAGGCTTCCAGGCGCGCAGTGGCGCGCGGATGCCCAAAAACAGGTATGCCAACGTCTGTTAATTCATCGGCTATACCATGCGCCAAGGGGGCCTCTGGACCCACCACCGCCAGATCGGGGCGGTTTTTTAAAGCCCATTCAGTCAGCGCCAGACCATCTTCCGCCCCAAAGGGCAGACAGGCGCCGCATTCGGCGATTGCGTCAGAACCTGGGGCGGCGTATAGCTCCACCTCTAGCTTGGGGTTAGAAGTCAGCCTGAGCGCCAGCGCGTGTTCACGACCGCCGGAGCCCAGCAGCAGTATTTTCACGGCTGTCCCGCCTATTTGGCCTTTGCGGCAGATCCGCCGGAATAGGCGGCGTCATAGCGCTTAGCAATTTCTTCGGTAAATTTTAAGGCCCATGCCTGATCAACCCAGGCAAGCATGCCTTCCTGAAGCTGAAACACGCAGTGGAGGTTTTGCTCTTTTGCCAGAGCTTCAATGATGGGGCCTATCTCGCCCTGAAACTGCTGAAAAGCCGTCTGTTCGGCCCTTTGCATTTGGGCCTGGCTGTCTTCCTGCATTCTTTGAAACGCAATTCTGCCATCCTCCAACTCCCTGGAGATTTTCCCCCTGCCTTCCTCAGAAATGCTGGGAGTCCTTAATTGCTGCTCCATCTTTTGAAGTTCTTCGGCTTTGGCTTTTAACGAGTCGCTAAGCCTTTTGCCTAAGGTTTGCACCTCGGCAAAAACGCGCTTGCCCTGGGCTGTGTTTTCGACCAGATATCCAGGGTGAAAAAAGGCAAATCGGGGCGCTTCCTGAGCTGTGGCAAATACCGCGCTTACGGTTGCGGCGAGAAGAAAACTGCGAAAGTACATGGTCACTCCAAAAATCCAAAGGATATATTGTATAGTCGTTTGCCTTGCGGGGCATAACATTTTTTTGGTTTAGCAGCCGTGCGCGTTGATTGTAATTGAGATATTTCCTGGTTCTTGCAAGGCTGAATTGGCCTAAAACGTTGTCCCCAAACTAAATTGGAAATCGGACTTGCCGTCTGGATCAAAGTCATAAGGATTAAGTTTTTGGGCCCATATCAGTCGCAGGGGGGCCGGGCTGATTGGCAGGAAAAACCTTAATTCCACGCCTACGCTTCGCCGCATACTCTCCGAAAAAAACCTATGACCCTGCGCCCAGGCATTGCCCATGTCGTGAAACAGCAATATTCTGAACTGGTCGGCGATTATTAACTGATACTCAATATTGGCAAGGAATTGCTTATTGCCACCAACAACCACCGGGTACCCTAAGTCATTCAGCTTTTGCGTTCCAACCCACCCATATCTGTAACCCCGGATGCTCATTTCGCCGCCTGGCCTGAAGTTATTCCAAATTGGCTGCTCTTCGCTGGCAAGGTTTTTCATGTATCCATAGCTGGCGTTGAAAGCAAATACGTGGCGCTGGGCAATGCCCTTAAAATAAGAAGTTTCGATAGATGTTCGATGGAACGGTCTGTCGGCGCCAAATTGCCAGCCCCCATAGCCAAAACCAAAGTCCACCTTAAAACCGTCGGTTGGTCTGAATGGATGATTTACCGTGCTATAAACCAAATTTAAGTTGACCATAGAGGTCAGCAGACTGCCCGACGTGCGAAAATAGTAGTTTTGACCGCCTTCCATTTCGATTGTCCGCATGTTATAACTAATGCCGACCTGACTGAAGCTAGTCCAGCCCCCCCATCTATCCGAGGGCATAAACGTAGCCAGCCTGGTTCCGGTAGATAGCCCAATGCTGCGGATGCGCTCTTTAAAAGCGTAATCGGTGCCCACCATGTCGGCGTCATAGGTAAATGAGGAATCAGACAGGTTGACGCCAAAGGAAAATGGCTTGTCCATTACGTATGGTTCAAAAAAGGAAATAGTAAACGATCTCTGGAAAGTGCCGCCGCTGAAGCTGACGCCAATGGATTGACCACCGCCCATGAGGTTTTTGGTGGAAACGGTGGCGCCCAGAGACAGGCCAAAAACCCCGCTATAACCGCCATTGAACTGAAACTCGTTCACACCGGCCTCTTCGCCTTTGATTACTATGTCAACCAGCGGTTTATCTTCAACCGGTTTAATATCAGGGAAAAAGGGAGGCTTTATCTCAAAAAAGCCAAGCTGGTTAAGCCCCAATATGCCGTTTTGCAACGTTTCAATGCTAAATGGGTCTCCCTCCCTGAGGGGCATGATGGCCCTGCGGAGCACCTTGTCCAGTGTTGTATCATTTCCCTGAAAATCTATGCGCCTTATAAAATATCTCTCGCCTTCGCGCACGGTGAGCGTGGCGTCAGCCTTATTTACGCCATTTTCCTCCCGTGTTTCGTAATTAGGCGTCACGCGCGCCTGGGCAAAGGCCATATTTCTGTACATTTTTTCGATTTCTTCTACGCCTTTATTGAGTGCGTAAAAATTCATTGGCCGATTGACCGTTGGGGGCAAATCAGCAGTCCTGGGCCTCAGGTTCAGGAATTTAGCCAGCCAGCTGTTGCTATCCCGCCTTGCCGCGCCAATCATTCTGCGGAATACCTCTTCCCCCCTCTCGCCTTTAAGGCCGGGAACCTTCTCGTTTCCCTCAAAAAAGAGCTTGCCTTCGTAATGTTTTTCTCCTTCAAGCAAATGGAAAGTGAGCGTGGCTCTCAGGTCAACTTTGGGGGTTCTCAGACGTTCAACGCGCTTTACGTTTTTGGCCCTTTGGCGCTTTGTGGTGTGGTCTTGAATTTCCTTTGTCGGCTGTCCCACAAAAACATCTTTATAGCCAAGCCGCAGGTACGCGTCTTTTATATTTTGCATGTCTTCTTCGATGTTTTTATCAACTATGAGATCATGGCTCGTTATCCAGCTAAACATCCAGTGCTCGCGCGTCTTTTTCGTTATTCCAAAAAAACCCTTGATCTCTCTGTCGGTAAAAACAGTATTACCTTGAAACCTGATATTGTGAATCCTGGCCTTACTGCCCTCATTGATGTCAAAAATCAAACGACAAATTCCGGCGCCTATCGGCTCTAACAAAACGTCAACCACAGGATCGCTAAAGCCCTTTTCGCCGGCCATGTCAACAATCTGGCTCTTTATCTTTCTTGCCGCGTCAGGGTTATAAATGGTGTCGGGAACTATTTCAAGTCTGTTATCTTTAATTTTATCCTTAATATTTGTAAGGCCAATCAGACCTCCCCCCCTATAGTCAACCTCTTTTACGATAGGGCGCTCCTTTACTTCAATAATCAGCGCCTTTCCGTCTTCTTCGTCGTCAAACTTGATTTTGATGTCGTCATAGGCGCCTATGGCCCATAGTTTTTCTAGAATGGCTGAAAAATCTATATTGCGAAAATCGTCGCCCTCCTTTATCCCCACTCGGAATAAAAGGTTTTCCTTTGTAATTTTTTGGGCGCCAACAACATTAATTTTTTTAATTGTATCCTGGCTTTGTCCATTTAACGCGTTAGATTGGGCGATGAGCAAAAACGCCGTCAAACCTAATGTGGCTTTCGCCATGGATGCATACTTGATGGCATGCAAAGCGCGCCTGCAGGCGTCAAGCGACCAGACCAGCAACTCTGTCGCCGGAAGCGTCAGGGATTTGCGGGCAAATATCGGCTTAGAGGGTTCGGTTATTTCCAGGCCGAACTGCTCTGAACCGCGCAAAGAAGGCCCTGTGCGGCTACCGCCGCGTGATGCTTGCAGGCGAGCCTTACTCGCCGTAAAGCAAGTATCACAAGCGAAATTTGCTGTAGCTGAGTCATGGCTATTGAGATTCATTCCGTTTCCAAAAAAAAGGCTTTTGCGTATTTATCACCTTACCTCTACCCCCACGGGTTCTTCTTCAAAGGAGGATTCTGGGACCCAAATTGGTTCCAGCGCTTCAAAGCTCCTGTTCACGTCAAAGTGAACATTCCCCGCAGGCGCGCGCTCCTGGGCGATCATCAATTCGGCGAGCGGGTCTTCCAGCAGCTTTTGGATGGCCCTCCTGAGGGGGCGGGCGCCGTACGAGCGATCAGGAACTGTGCTCTTCAAGATAAAGTCTATGGCGGCGTCAGAAAGCGTGACGTTGATGTTGTGCTTTTGAAGCGTTGCGTTTAAGTCGTTTATAAGAAGACTTATTATCTGTTTCAGCTCATCATCGCCAAGGCGGTTAAATACTACTATTTCATCAATTCTGTTTAAAAATTCGGGAGGCAGCGTCCGCCTCAAAACCTTTAGGGCGTCGCCCGACTTGGATTCAATGTGGCCGCTTGAATCTCCGAAGCCAAGGTTCTTGTTTGAGAGCAGCTCGCGGCTGCCTACATTGCTCGTCATGATTATGATTGTGTTTTTGAAGTCTATTTGGTTCCCAAAGGCGTCTGTGGCAACGCCATCGTCAAACACCTGCAGCAGGACGTTCATCAAATCGGGATGAGCTTTTTCCATCTCATCGAATAAAAGTACGCTGTAGGGATTTCTGTTGACGCGGTCGGTCAGCAGACCTCCCTCTTCATAGCCCACGTATCCCGGGGGGGCGCCGATGAGTTTGGATACTTCATGTTTTTCCATGAATTCGCTCATGTCAAAGCGAATCATTTTTTTTGGGTCGCCAAATAAAAAAGCGGCCAGGGTTTTAGCCAGTTCGGTTTTACCAACGCCGGTAGGACCAAGAAACAGAAATGACCCCATCGGCCTGTTCGGGTTTTTCAAACCTGTTCTGGCTCGCCTGACGGCGCGGGCAACGGCGGAAACCGCTTCATGCTGACCAACGACCCTCGCGTTCAGTCGCTCCTCCATGTTGACAAGGTTCTGTTTTTCTTCATTTTTAAGCGCCCTTATTGGTATGCCAGTCCAGGACGCCACAACGTCTTCGATATCCTGTACCCCAACCGGCGCAAAACTCTCGTAGTCGGCTTCATGCGGCCCGCTCTTTGTTGACTGCAGTTCTTCCCTGATCTGCAACTCGCGCTGACGCAGCAGTACCGCCCTTTCAAAGTCCCGGCTCAAAACTGATTCATTCATTTCATTGATTACCCTGCGCAGTTCTTCTTCTAAATGATATTTTTCACCGCTACCGCCGCCGCTTCGCAGCTTTACCCTTGCTCCGGCCTCATCCAGCAAGTCAATGGCCTTATCGGGCAAAAAACGGTCTGTTATATAGCGGTTGGATAGATAGACAGCCGCTTCCAGCGCCTCGTGGTCGTAGCGGACGCGATGAAAAATTTCATAGCGGTTTTTGACGCCCTCCATTATTCGCAGCGATTCTAGCTCATCGGGCGGATTTACCGTCACGGGCTGAAAGCGCCTTACCAGAGAGCGGTCTTTGTCAATGTATTTGGCATACTCTTTGTGCGTAGCCGCGCCGATACACTGTATCTCGCCCCTGCTGAGGGCGGGCTTTAGTATATTTGCGGCGTCCAGGCTGCCCTCGGCCGCGCCGGCGCCTATTATGCTGTGGATTTCGTCAATGAAGAGAACAACGTTTGGGTTTTTGGACGCTTCAGTGATGATCGCCTTCAGGCGTTCTTCAAATTGGCCCCGGTACTTGGTTCCGGCAACCACCAGGCTGAGGTCCAGCGCATATATGCGCTTATCTTGCAGCCCGGAAGGAACCTTGCCTTCAAAAATCCTCTGGGCAAGGCCTTCTACAATGGCGGTTTTTCCAACGCCGGCTTCCCCCAGCAGAATCGGGTTGTTCTTGCGCCTCCGGCTCAGAATTTGAACTATGCGCCCAATTTCGGCGTCGCGGCCGATGAGGTTATCAAATATGCCCCGCTCGGCCAGTTCAGACAGGTTTCGGGCGTACTCGGAAAGATGCGGGGCCTCTTTCTTTTTTTCCGCTATCTTTTCTTCCTTTGTGGTCTGAAGCAATATTTCCTTGGCGGCGGTTAAAGTTGCCCCCATCTCCTTCAGCAGGCGTCCCGCCTGACCGATATCCTCATGCAGCATCCCAAGCAGCAAGTGCTCCGCCCCTACGTACTTGGCGCGTAACTTGGCGCTGTAAAGGGACGCGTGTTGGAGTATCCGCTTGACCTCATCTTCCATCGGAATATCAACGCTGGTGGAGCCGGGCGTTATATTTCGCCCCATAGGCGTCAGCACGGCTATCAATCGCTCGCGCAGAATTGAGGTTTTTACACCCAGGCGCTCCAGCAGCATGATGGAAGTTTTTTCGGATTCCCTCAGCAGCCCTAACAGCAGGTGCCCGCTCTGTATGCTGGCCGCCCCAAACTGGCTTGCCTCATAGCGGGCAAAGAACATCACCCGCCTGGCCTTTTCTGTAAATTTTTCAAACACCGCTACCCCAAAAAGTTTCATGCTCCAATAGCCAAATGGAACATGTACAGAGTATCGCTATTTTCTCTCAGTTCAAGCTTTTCAATATTGATCCGCTTAACGCGCCGTCTGCTTTTGTACTGAGCTAATTGCAAAACCTCTGGAAACATCGCAAACCAGCGTGGCAGTCGCTGAAAAATGGTGGTCTGGCGCCCGCGTTCCTGGCAAATTCGGAGGTTTTGCAATTAGCTCAAAGGGGAAGAGGTTAAACATACTCATATTTTTCAATCACATTGTAGCGAAGGCTAAACCCTTCCGCCCTTAACCCTCTTAACCCCCGCGCCTATGGCCTGCAACTTGCGCTCTATACCCGCGTAGCCCCTATCCAAATGATAAATGCGGTCTATGGTTACATCCCCCTTAGCCGCCAGGCCGGCTATAACCAGCGCGGCGCTGGCGCGAAGGTCCGTCGCCATTACCGTGCATCCCGTCAACTGGGATGGCCCGGCTACTATCGCGGTATTGCCTTCAACGCGCAGGTTAGCGCCCAGGCGCTCCAGCTCCATGGCGTGCTGAAAGCGGTTTTCAAAAATGGTCTCCTTGATGATGCTTATCCCGGCCGCCTGCGTCATCACCGCCATCACCTGGGCCTGTAAATCCGTGGGAAAGCCAGGGTGGGGGGCTGTTATTACGTCCCTGGACTTGAGGCGTGTTTCGGGATTCTTAAAAACGCGCAGTTTTTTAACCGCGCCGTCTTGTTCATCGGATTTATCTGTTTCTTCTATGCCGCAGCCGATTATTGCCATCAGGTCTGTCAATGGCTTCAGGTCGTCCGGCTCAACGCGCTCCAGCACGATGTCGCCGCCCGCTACCGCCAGAGCGCATATAAAAGTACCGGCCTCTATGCGGTCGGGTATGACGGCGTGCCGGCAGCCGCCCAGCGAATCAGAGCCGATGATTGTCAAAACCGGCGCGCCTATGCCATCAATTTTAGCGCCCATGGTCCGCAGCATCCTGGCTAAATCGCCTATTTCAGGCTCCACGGCGGCGTTTCTCAAAACCGTGACCCCTTTTGCCAAACACGCCGCCATCATCAGGTTTTCCGTAGCGCCTACGCTCACCTTATCAAAAGTGTGGTCAATCCCCGTAAGGCGACCGCCGGGGACTGAGGCCACTATGTAGCCGCCATCAATGTTGATTTTTGCCCCCATGCGCTGCAAGGCGTCCAGGTGGAGGTTTACGGGCCTTGCGCCGATGGCGCACCCGCCCGGCAAGCTCACCGAGGCCCTGCCAAACCTGGCGAGCAGCGGGCCAAGGACGAGTATTGAGGCCCGCATGGTCTTTACCAATTCGTAAGGGGCTTCCAGTTTGCTATTTTCAAGATTGTCGGTTTTGACTATTGCCGATAGCTCAAATACGTCTTTGGCTCTGTTAGTAGTTACATCGCACCCAAGGGCTTGCAGCACCTTTATCATGGTGCGGATATCCGCCACTGCCGGTAAGTGGTCAAGGGTCACTTCGCCTGACGCGAGCAGCGGCGCGGCAAGACACGGAAGGGCGGCGTTTTTAGCCCCGGATATGGGCACACAGCCGCTCAGCGTATTTCCGCCGGATATGATGAGGCGATCCATGCTTTTCTCCAAATACGATTAAAACATAAATTGTTCTCTTTTTAAGCGTGTTCGCTATACAATGTAGTGTTGCTTGCGTTTGGCGCTGCCTATGCGGTTTCATTGCAAGCAACGAAACCCCTAGTAATGAAATTTCCAGCCGGAGAGGCGCATGAAGTTGTCACTAGCGATGATAGTCAAAGACGAAGCCCAGAACTTAGGAAAATGCCTGGATTCAGTAAAGGGCTTGGTTGACGAGATGGTGGTGCTTGATACAGGCTCGCTGGATGAAACCATAGAAATAGCCAACTCTTATGGCGCTAAGGTTGAGCAATTTGTCTGGACGGGAAGTTTTGCCGATGCTAGAAACAAGTCGCTGTCGCTATGCGCGGGCGATTGGATACTTGTGATAGATGCCGACGAAATGCTGGACGCAAGGGATTACCAGACCATCAGACAGGCTATAGAAGTCCCTGGAGTTATGGCCTACAGGGTATGGAAGTGGAATTACCTTAACAGCGGTTCTGTATTTGGCCTGGGGGACGCGATAAAACTAAACAGAAGCGATTTTGAACCTGCGGCGCGCTACAGCCACTATGTGGCCTGGCGGGGAGTGCGCCTGTTCCGCAACCAAAATTCCCCTGAATACGTCGGGCGCGTGCATGAATGGTTAGAGCCGTGGTGTGAAAAGAATGGCTATAAGGTGCATGACCTTGAAGTCGTCATTCACCACTTTGGAAAAATTGATATACAGCGCGATTTGGCCAAGCAACGGGCTTATTTGGAATTGGCAAAGCGGGAGGCGGCGGAAAACCCAAATGATCCGGTTGCCCATGGCAATATCCTGCAAGAAGCCATGATGCTGGAGGACTGGCCAACGGTTTTGGAAGCGGCTAACGCGTATCTGAAACTGAGAGAGAAAGCGCCGGCGATAATATACATAGGGGGCGCGAAAGCCCTGTTAGCGCTGGGAAGGCCTGATGAAGCGCTTGTGTTTTTAGCCCCTGCGGACAACGAAGAAGCGCCCGACCCCGCCGTACTGGACGTAAAAGCCGAAGCTTACCAAGCCCTCGGCATGGCGCAGGAAGCCGTTGATACATGCCTTATCTCTATTGACGCGGACACAGGCTATACCACCCCTTTTATACGCATATCCCAAATTCTGGACGGGGAAGGTGAAATAGAAAACGCCCGCAGGATACTGGAGGCCGGTCTGGATCAAAACCCCAGGGACATAAAGCTGTGGGAGGCATTAGTTGGCCTTTCTTCCAAGTACAGAGACGCCAGGGTTGCCCAGGACGCCTGGTACGCCATACAGGCAGTGCCAAACGGCGGTCAGGGTATATGGCACATGCTGGTAGCCCAGATACTCAAAGGCCAGGGGGACGTCGAAGAAGCTATGTGCGTACTTGACATGGGACTTTCCGCCTTTCCCGGCCACTTAGAGATTGCTGATATGAGGGTGAGAATCACGGCGTAGGGCGATTTATTCCGTTTTTAAATCAAAATTTAGAATTGGCGTCAAGCGCGGTTCAAATGCGGGTTAAGCATGGGGCATAGACCAATTCAACTTTGAAAAAGTTGAATCGCGCAGAGCGCGCAGTCTGCGCCTTTCGTTCCGCGAGCCGCCAAAGGCGGGGAGCTTCACTAAAAGCGCG